>ERZ832973.2268-NODE-2268-length-10779-cov-19.075252_pt1 | contig 10779 bp, 8 predicted proteins | sample MGYA00519950_ERZ832973 | MGnify/ENA primary metagenome ERZ832973 (study PRJEB31850, sample SAMEA3708734) | human gut metagenome | biome: human gut; feature: human-associated habitat; material: faeces | place: China | collected 2014 ... | reverse complement strand
TGCTGTTGTTCTTTTTTTGCAATACGCCGTTTTACCTCCGCAATCCGTTCCTCATCTTTCAGCATTTGTAATACCCTCCCGTTTCAATAATCCGCGTAAACGCTCTTTCCCCCGGTACACCATATTTGTAATCTGCTTTACACTTTTCCCCATAACCTCAGCGGCCTGTTGATAGCTCATGCCCTCAAAATAGGTCAGATAAAGAGCCTCCCTATAATCTGGATTTAACTCGTCCATGCAGAGATGCAGGATCTGGTTTCGCTCTTTTGTGCGGACGACCTCCTCTACCAGCGTTTGTGCCTCCGCTTCTCTGGTCAGGTTGTCAAGACTGAAGATAATCCGCCGTCTGCTTTTGTGGCGTAATGCCATGTGACGCGCTGCTTTATAGAGGTAAGCCTTAAAACATCCATTCCGGATGCGGGGCTTTTTCATAAACAGCCAGGAAAAGGTTTCCATCATTAAATCCTCCGCTTCGTGGACATCATGCAGATAACCATCAATATATAAGGTCAGCGGGTCACCGTATTTTTTTATCAACAGTTCAAGTCCTGTCTCATCACCGCACAGATATTGCCCATAAAGTTCTTCATCAGTGACCATATCGTTCTTCCTTTCCAAGTATTACTCCTCTATTGTCAGATGAAAGCTCCAGGTTCGTGAATCATTTTTGTCTGCGAAGACATACAACATGTCAGGAGAAATCCCTGATAAAAAAATAACCAGAGCCTAAGCTCTGGTTAAATTCTCACTATTTTGTAGCAGCCAGTACGGGAATCGAACCCGTGTTTTCGCCGTGAGAGGGCGACGTCTTAACCCCTTGACCAACTGGCCATTTGTTTATCTGTCGTTTGCTCTTCGCTGTCGACTCGTTTAATATACACCATCTTTTTCTAAAATGCAAGTACTTTTTTAAAAAAATTTCAATTTTTTTATTTTTCTCGAATTTTTCGTTCAAAATGCCCTGTATTTACGTTGCTTTTGCCACAAAAAGGGAGGGATTTTTTGTTCCAGAAAAGAAATGCCATGGCAGCTCCACCGCTTTCCATGGCATTTCCCAGTTATTTATTTCTGTTTCTGACTGTTTCTTATTCCTCTATATCCTCCGCAGGCTCTGCTGGAATGAATACGCGGGATTTCTTTTCTTCGTGTTTATGAAGTGCTGCTTTCTCAGTTGCCTCAATACAGAATTCCATCTGAGAGTTAATCTGGGCTTTGCCTCGTTTATCCGGCTTCACATAAGTTCCATCCGGCTGCAGGATATGAGCTTTTACATTATCCTTAAACTCCAGATCAAGTACATGCTCCAGCTCTTTCTTAATCTTCTCATCTTCCACAGGGAAAACAATCTCTACCCTGCGGTCAAGGTTACGCGGCATCCAATCCGCACTTCCCATATAGATTTCCGGGTTTCCGCCGTTTTCAAAATAGAAAATACGACTATGCTCCAGAAATTCCCCTACAATAGAACGGACATGAATATTCTCACTGATTCCCGGCACTCCTACTTTCAGACAGCAGATACCCCTTACCAGAAGCTCCACCTGAACTCCGCAGGAAGATGCATAATACAATCCAGCAATAATCTTCGGATCACAGAGAGAATTCATCTTTGCGCGGATTAACGCCGGAAGTCCTTTCTTCGCATTCTCTGCCTCACGTTCAATCAGGCTTAAGAACCTGTCCTTCATCCAGATTGGTGCTACGATCAGCTTATTCCAGCTTTTCGGTTCAGAATATCCAGAGAGCATGTTAAATACTGCTGTTGCATCTTCACCAAAACGTTCATCGCAGGTAAAGATACCGCAGTCTGTATAGAGTTTGGCAGTGGAATCATTGTAGTTTCCGGTTGCCAGATGCACATAACGGCGGATTCCTGTCTCTTCCCTGCGCACAACCAGTGTGATCTTGCTGTGTGTCTTAAGGCCTACCAGACCATAAATTACATGACATCCTGCCTTCTCCAGCTTCTTCGCCCATACAATATTATTTTCTTCATCAAAACGTGCTTTCAGCTCTACCAGCACGGAAACCTGTTTGCCGTTTTCTGCTGCCTGCGCAAGGGCAGCAATGATCGGTGAATTGCCGCTGACACGATACAGAGTCTGTTTAATAGCCAGAACATCCGGATCTTTTGCTGCCTGACGTACGAAATTTACAACAGGATCGAAGCTCATATAAGGATGATGCAGGAATACATCGCCCTCACGTATCACCTGGAAAATATCCTTCTCATTCTGAAATTCCGGTACAGGTGCCGGCTGATATCTCGGTGTCTTGTAAGCATCAAAGCCATCCGCACCATATACTTTCATAAGCATGGTAAGATCCAGAGGTCCGTTTATCTCAAAAATATCTGCCTCTTTGATATCAAATTCCGTTTTCAGAATCTTCAGCAGGCGTTCATCCATCTTATCCTCTACTTCCAGACGGATAACCTCACCCCACTGACGTTTCTTTAACTGGCGCTGGATCTCCACCAGCAGATCCTCTGCCTCATCTTCATCGATGGTAAGATCCGCATTACGCATAATACGGTAAGGATGGGCACATATCACATCATAACTCAGGAAAAGTTTGTCAATATTTCTTTCAATAATCTCTTCCAGCAGGATCACTGTGGTATCTCCATCCTTCTTTGACGGAATCTGCACCACCCTTGGAAGCACAGACGGAACCTGCACTGTAGCAAACAGAAGTTCTCCTGTTTTATCCTTTTTGCTGAGTTTATCACTCTTCTCCTTCTTAGAGATCAGAGCACCGATATTTAATGTCTTGTTTCTGATCAGCGGAAACGGTCTGGAAGAATCCATCGCCATCGGTGTAAGTACCGGATATACATTATCCTCAAAGTATCTGTCTACAAATACACTCTGTGCTTCTGTAAGATTCTCATGGGCTGCCACCAGGTGCATTCCGGCTTTCTCAAGCGCAGGGATCAGAGAACGGTTCAGTGTATTATACTGTACATGAACCAGTTCATGGGTACGGACACTGATTTCTTTTAACTGCTCCTTGGCTGTCATTCCTGCAATGTCTGTTTTATGATATCCTGCATGTACCTGATCCTTAAGAGACGCCACACGCACCATAAAGAATTCATCCAGATTGGATGCGGTAATGCTTAAGAACTTCAGTCTGTCAAACAAAGGAAGATTTTTATCTCTTGCTTCACTCAGAACACGCTCATCAAATTTGAGCCAGCTCAGCTCGCGATTCACGAAATATTCTTTCTTTTCAAATTTTTCAAAGTCCATAAGTTCATCCTCCTTTACGCTCTGCCCTTGCGTCTGAGAACCAGACGAATGCCAAATACTTCTTCAAAAAATGCCTCTTTATCTTTCAGCAGTCCCAGTTCCAGGGAAATGTCCTGTGCAGAATCCACGATCATCTGCAGTTCTCTGTCTTTGAGCACTGCTTTGATTCCTTTTACTTTCTGATAATGACTTCTGTCCATGGCATTTGCCAGGCGAAGGATTGCAGTCATCTTTGCCACCTTGATATAGCTCTCTCTGTCAATAGCGATTCCCATACTGTAAAGTTCATCATAATAAACAAACGCAGAATTATTGAATCTGACCGCACATGCGATCATCTGGCGTTCCATAAAGGACAGCCCAATGATATCTGTAGACATAATGATCTGATAGGAACACTCGGAAACCTTTTCCATACTGATATATTTGCCACAGTCATGAAGCAGTGCCGCGATCTGCAATAACAGACGTTCTCTTGCTCCCATACCATGAACCTTCTTCATACTGTCAAAGATATTCAGGCAAAGATTCATAGTTCCCTGGATATGGCTCTTACTGCTGGAATAGCGTTTCGCAATGTTCTTTGATGTAACCAGAATGTCATTCTCAAAATTGTGGACACTTTTGAGAAATTTTTTCTTCTCTGCAAAATCATAGGCAATTCCATCCAGCAGGGAAACACCTGGTGCCCAGAGAGACTCTGCATTGAAAATATCAATAAAATTTCTGCACACTACCATGGTCGGCACAACAAGGGATGCATATTCCGGATCAATCTCCATCTCCTGTGCCAGCAGGTCAACAGATTTTCCAACTGTATCCTCATAGCGTTTCATAAATTCTTCCCTTGTAATGATCCTGTCTTCCATTTCCTCCTGGAAGATCATATCTGTAATAAAATCTCCCATCAGGATCACATTCCTGATCTCCTTATCCTTCAGATACAGACGCTGAAAGCTCATCAGGTCATTTCGGATAAATTCCTCAACCAGCTTGTCATAATGAATGGTTGTTTTCTCCAGTTCCTGCAGACGCTGGCGGATTCTTAAACTTCCCATTTTAAGTCCCTGGGTAGTGACCAGAGCATCCTTGTCAAAGAGGGAAACCTGAAGGCTTCCGCCGCCCACATCCAGGATCGCGGTGCCTTTCTGGATCATCTTTTTGAATCCCTTTTCTATAGCAGCAATTGATTTGTACCCAAGGAAATGCTGTTCTGCACTGCTTAATATTTCAATTTTCATTCCTGTACGCTGATAGATCTGTTCAATGATCAGCAGCGGATTCACAAGTTCTCTGAATGCACTGGTGCCGCAGGCACGATACTCTTCCACCCCAAAGTCCTGCATCAGCCTCTTAAAGTCGTTCAGCACCTCACATAAAACATTCAGCATTTCTGAATCGATCTTTCCGTCAGAATAGACACCCTTTCCGATTTCCAGACTGTATCTGACATCATTCAGTTCACGAAAACCAATTCTTTTTGACATCTCAAAGATCTTCATGCTGACTTCATAAGATCCGATGTCAATGGCTGCAAATGTCATGACTGCCATATGCGTTCCCCCTTTACCATTCATCTATTTGCTTTTTTATTCCTTCTCCACACCCAGCAGATGGTCGATAAACTGCTGTGCAGTTCGTCCTGTAAGTCCTCCATGGGAAAGCTCCCACTTATTTGCTTCCAGAAGCAGCTCGTCCTCCGGCATGGTAATTCCGTTTCTCTCTGCGAGAGCTTTCACAATTGTCTGGAATTCTTTTTTGCTCGGTGCGCCATAGTAAATACGGACACCAAAACGATAAACCAGTGAAAGCTTCTCCTGCACTGTATCGGAGGAATGCAGATCGTCATCATCCATGATCTCCAGCTTATCACTGGATTTCTCTCTTACCAGATGTCTTCTGTTACTTGTTGCATAGATCAGGATATTGTCCGGCTTCTTCTCCAGACCCCCCTCGATCACTGCCTTCAGATATTTATATTCGATTTCAAATTCCTCGAATGACAGATCATCCATATAGATAATGAATTTATAGTTTCTGTTCTTGATCTGGGCGATCACATCATTCAGATCCTGAAACTGATGCTTATACACCTCGATAATACGAAGTCCCTCATCATAATAACGGTTCAGGATTCCCTTGATACTTGAGGATTTACCTGTACCCGCATCACCAAAAAGCAGACAGTTGTTTGCCTTTCTGCCTCTTACGAAAGCTTCTGTATTCTCGATCAGTTTCTGCTTCGGGATTTCATATCCGACCAGGTCTTCCAGTTTCACATGAGCGATCCTTGTGATCGGCTGGATCTCCACATTATCATTCTCATCATGGCCTACACGAAAAGCCTTATGTAATCCCAGCTTACCCACACCAAAATCCTTATAAAACTGTACCATATCCTTCATGAATTCCTCTGTGGACTCCGCTGCTGCCAGCGTTTTGCTCAGATCACAGATACGGTCTCTGATACGGGAATTAAACATCTTGCTGTTACTTCCGGTGTTGGTATAATCACCGAGAACCTTACAGCAGGAAATTCCAAATGCCTCATCCAGTACAGTCAGGTCAAAATCATACAGTTCTTTAAACACACCGAAATCATTCAGTGCCAGTTCATTAATACTTCCGTTGACAGCCCCTCTGATCTCACAGGCTGTACTGAATGCATTTTCATTATTTACCAGAAGAAATGTCAGATAACAGTGCCATAAATTTCCGGAAAATCCATAAGCGCCGGCAGTTTCCACCAGTCCGTTGGCACACTCAAAGAACAGCCCTTCCTTTTCTTTCAGATCAGGTGCTTTCTGTTCCCAGGCATTCATCAGTTCTGCCATTTTATCAAGGATTTCTCCATGTTCAAAGTTACGGTATAAGATGCATTCATTTAATCTAGCCATTTTTATTACTTCCTTCTTACCTTGTTGTTTTATCTTATTGTTCTGCTGTGAGTGGTATAATTATTTCGAAAACGATGTACCAGAGTGTGTTTGAAAAATGCTTTACGCAAAATATGCCGCAAAGTGGGACGTGCAGATTGTGGAAATGATTTTTCAAACACGCTCTGGCATTATGGAAATGATTTTTAATAATTTCCCAAAATTCTCATTCTGTCAGCTTCTGCCTCAATTCCTCTCAGGGCATTCTTCACTGCACTGTCCTTTAAATTTCCCTCGAAATCAACAAAAAAACGGTACTGCCAGTTCTTCCCTGTGATCGGGCGGGATTCAATCTTCGTCATATTCAGTCCATTATAAATAATGTGAGACAACATATTGTAAAGAGTTCCGCTCTCATGATGCAGTTCAAAGAAAATACTGATCTTATGTGCATCCTTCACATAGATCGGTTTCTTACTCACGATCACAAAACGTGTGGCATTCTGTCCGTTATAGCAGATATTCTCAGCCAGGATCTTCAGTCCGTAAAGCTCTCCTGCCTGTCTGCTGGCAATAGCTGCCTGCGTCTTGTCATTGTCTTCTTTTATCTTCTTGGCAGAACCGGCAGTATTTTCCATCTCTTTCTTCTTCCAGTCCGGATGAGATTCCAGATATTTTCCACACTGGGAAAGTGCCTGAGGATGAGAACATACCTGTCTGATATCCTCCAGTTCAGCATCCGGCAGTCCCAGAAGTACATGCTCCGGACGGATGATCTGTTCTCCTACAATGCTAAGCTCATACTCTGTAAGAAGATCATAAATATCAGCAACAATACCGGCAGTTGTATTCTCAATGGGAAGTACCGCATAGTCTGCTCTTCCCTCCACAACTGCTTCCATTGCATCGCGCCAGGTTTTTACATGAAAACTCTCAATATCGTCCTGGAAATATTCCCTCATTGCAGCATAGCTGTATGCACCTTCCACACCCTGAAAGACAACTCTTACATCTTTCAGCGGAAGTGCATCTACCATTTCCAGTTTCTCATCGTCCTCGATTCCATGCTCTGTGAGAAGCTGATACTGTCTCTTACGGCTGATCGCCATGATCTGCTGAAAAAGCTCCTGCGCACCAAGCTGATTAAATTCTCCATGCGCCTTACCTCTCAGGACCTCCAGCTTCTGTCTCTCTCTTTCCGGATCCAGAACCTTCTTTCCTGTACGTATCTTATATTCTGCAACATCCTCACACACCTTCATTCTCTGTTCAAAAAGACGTATGATATCGCTGTCGATCTTATCTATTTCATTTCTGCATTCCTGTAAATCTATCATTTATGTTATACCTTTTTACTTTCACAAATTCTCTACAATATCAGTCATCTCTCCGATAAAGGAAAGAGAACCAAAGGCAATGATCACATCCTGTTCCCCGGCAAGTGAAAAAGCCTCCTCCACTGCATCTTTAATCGTATCCATTGCCTGTACATTGGGATTGTATTCACTGACAGTCTTCGCCAGCTCTCCGGCAGGCAACGCCCTTATATTATCCGGAGTCTGGATCGTAAGTATCCGGTCTGCAAAGTGCGCAGTTTTCTGAATCACACTTCTGTAATCCTTATCTGCAAACACTCCCATAATATAGATGATCCGTTTTCCCTTAAAATAATGCTCTATTGAAGCTGCCATCATATCCGCAGCAGCAGGATTATGAGCCCCGTCTACCACAAACAGCGGTTTTTTACAGATAACTGTAAACCGTCCGTTCCAGTTTACTGTGCGAAGTCCTTCTTTTTTCTGCTCCGCAGCAGTGGGAAAACCCAGCTCATCCAATACTTTTAAAGCATTCAGTGCAACTACTGCATTTTCCTTCTGATAAACACCTGCCAGCGGAATCTCATACTCTTCACCCCTGTACCGGATTGTCTGTCCAAGGCAGCTTTCCTTTAGCACCTCTGCCTCAGAAGCATCTGCTATGGTACATTTTGCACCGTGTTCTCTGCTGATCCTCTCGATCACCTGCATTGCTTCCGGCTTCTGTCTGGCAGTCACCACTCTGCAGCCGTCTTTGATGATCCCGGCTTTCTTCTCTGCGATCTGTGCCAGAGTATTTCCAAGAAAAGACATATGATCCATACTGATCGATACCAGCACTGCCAGCAGCGTATTTTTAATAATATTTGTGGCGTCCAGATTTCCGCCCATTCCCACTTCCAGCAAAACGAGATCACAATTCTCTTTTTTAAAGAACAGAAATGCCACCGCAGTCTCTATTTCAAATGCAGTGGGATGGGGATAACCATCCTTTGTCATAGCAGCAATAACATCAGACACCTGTGTAATATAAGCAGCAAAGTCCTCTCTGCTGATCCTGCTTCCCGAAACTTCCATCCTGCCTCTGTAGGAATACAGGGTAGGCGAAACATATCTTCCAATGCGATATCCCGCACCGGATAAAACAGAATACAAAAAAGCAATGACAGAACCCTTGCCATTGGTACCGGCTATATGCACATATTTCAGATCATCCTGTGGATTTCCAAGACGTTTCATCAGCTCACGCATATGATCCAGTCCCAGGACACTGGGAATTTCCCGGGTGATTTTGTCTATGTACTCCCGGCTTTCCTGATAATTCATAATAAACTCCTCTTATTTCCATGAGATCCCCTCCACACGTTCCTTTTGCGCATAAGGCACCTCATTGCTATAGTGTAATAACGTGTTCTCATTATATCCTACGTGTATGTTTTTTTCAAGGCAGGCAATACTAGAATCATAGAAATTTATACAGGAGCGTTACCTATGAAAAAAGCTTTTATTCTCTGCGGTCTGACGGGCTGGTGCATGGAAATCCTCTGGACCGGACTGCATTCCATCCTTTCAGGAGAACTTACCATGACAGGAAAAACTTCCCTTTTAATGTTTCCCATTTACGGATGCGGTGCCATCATCCGCCCGCTCTCCGGTAAGCTTTCTGCTGTCCCGCTTTTTGTCCGCGGCTGCATTTATACTGTCGGATTTTTCTTCGTGGAATTTATCAGCGGTGCTCTTTTGCGCTGTTTTCATATGTGTCCCTGGGACTACAGCAACACTCCTCTGAATTACCGGGGACTGATAAGACCAGACTACGCTCCCCTCTGGTTCGGAGCCGGACTTTTTTTTGAGAAAATACTTGGAAAACTCTCTTGAAAAAAGCACCTGATTATTATATGATGTTATGAAGGATTAAATAAAAATTCCTGAACCAGTAAAATATGGAGGTATGAAATGAGACACTTAATGAGTCCGCTGGATCTGTCTGTTGATGAGTTAAATACTCTTCTTGACTTGGCCAGCGATATTGAGAAACACCCTGATAAATACGCACATGTCTGCGATGATAAAAGACTGGCAACTTTATTCTATGAGCCAAGCACCCGTACCCGTCTCAGCTTTGAAGCTGCTATGATGAATTTAGGTGGTAATGTACTTGGTTTTTCTTCGGCCGATTCCAGCTCCGCTACAAAAGGAGAGACCGTTGCAGACACCATTCGCATGGTCGCATGTTATGCCGACATCTGTGCAATGCGTCATCCAAAAGAAGGTGCACCGCTTGTGGCATCCTTACATTCTCCAATCCCGGTGATCAATGCCGGAGATGGCGGACATCAGCATCCGACCCAGACACTTACGGATCTTCTGACGATCCGCTCCCTGAAAGGAAGACTGGACAATCTGACAATCGGTCTCTGTGGTGACTTAAAATTCGGACGTACCGTTCACTCCCTGATCAGTGCACTGGTCCGCTACACCGGAATCCGTTTTGTCCTGATTTCTCCGGAAGAGCTGCGTATCCCAAGTTATATCCGCGACGATGTACTGCGTGAGAACAACATCGAATTCGAAGAAGTAGAACGTCTGGAAGATGCACTTCCGAAGCTGGATGTCCTTTATATGACCCGTGTACAGAAAGAACGTTTCTTCAATGAAGAGGATTATGTCCGCATGAAGGATTTCTATATTCTTGACAAAAAGAAAATGGAACTTGCACCGCAGGATATGATCGTTATGCATCCGCTCCCTCGTGTCAATGAGATCGCAGTTGAAGTTGACGATGACCCAAGAGCTGCTTACTTCAAGCAGGCTCAGTATGCTGTCTATGCACGTATGGCTCTGATTCTTACACTTCTGGAGGTGAAAGTATGTTAAATGTAGGTCAGTTAAACGAAGGTGTGGTTCTCGACCACATCGAAGCAGGAAAGAGCATGTCCATCTACCATTATCTGAAACTGGATCAGCTGGACTGCTGTGTTGCCATCATCAAAAATGCCCGCAGCAACAAAATGGGCAAAAAAGATATCATCAAAGTAGAATGTCCGGTTGACATGCTGGATCTTGATATCCTTGGTTTTATCGACCACAATATCACCGTCAACATCATCAAAAACGGTGAGATCGTAGACAAGAAAAAGCTGCACCTTCCGAAACAGATCGTCAATGTGATCAAATGCAAGAATCCTCGCTGCATCACATCGATCGAGCACGGACTGGATCAGGTCTTTGTCCTTTCCAATGAAGAAAAGGAAATTTACCGCTGCAGATACTGCGACGAAAAGTATCACGCTTCAAAAGCCAAACATAAATAAAAAGATGCCATATGACATC
>ERZ832973.2263-NODE-2263-length-10806-cov-29.830620_pt1 | contig 10806 bp, 8 predicted proteins | sample MGYA00519950_ERZ832973 | MGnify/ENA primary metagenome ERZ832973 (study PRJEB31850, sample SAMEA3708734) | human gut metagenome | biome: human gut; feature: human-associated habitat; material: faeces | place: China | collected 2014 ... | reverse complement strand
TGTGTATAGTGTGTTGCTCCTTTTTCAATTGCCCATTCTTTCATCTCATGTGCAACGACATCTGCTGTTTCAAGGTCTAATTCTTTTCCTTCCTCCATGACTTCATGAAGTTTTTTGTAAATTTTCTTTGGAAGACGTTCCTGCATGACAGCATCGTTAAATACGTTCTCTCCAAAGATGTCTGCTACATTGAAGTATTCTTTCTCGCTCATCTTTCTACATCCTTTCTTTTCATCCAAATCCCCTGAGATTTGATTCTTGATTAATCAAACATCGCTACTCACAGACTTGAGAAACAAATGTTTCTCAAGTTTTCGCGGTGCTCCTCAAATGTTCGTGCAAGCACGGCATTTTCATCGCTACTCACGAAAAAAAAGGCGCTCCAACTCTGTTGGAACGCCTTCGTTCATTTTCTCTCGCAATGTTTTGTTGTTGTAACTAAAATAATACAATCAAAATCATTTTTCAAGACTATTTTTTATTTTTTTCATATTTTGTATAAAATTAACATTTATTTCCATGGAAACAATTTATTTTTGTTAAAATTGTATTTTCTATGTAAAATTATACTTCAAACATGAGATCACCATAAGATGGCATTGGCCACATGGATTTATCTACTAACATCTCCAGCTTATCAACCGGTGTTCGCAAAGCTTTCATTGCAGTCATCACCTCATCGCGATAGAATACTGCCTGCTCTCTTCCCTGTGCCATAGCTGCACCCTGTGCAGTCACTTCCTCTAATTTTGAAAGCGCATTCTTCGTGTCTGCAAGAAGGTCTGATACTTCCACCAGGATCTCTGTCTGCACGCTGATATCTGCACCGCAGGCTGCTTTTACTGCATTGATGGACTGTGCCAGTGTTGTGGTATATCGGATAACAGCCGGAATGATCTGCTTTGTTGCAATATCGATCATTGCCTTTGCTTCGATGTTGATTTCTTTTGCATAGGTCTCATATTCGATCTCGACACGGGAATCAAGCTCTGCCTTTGTAAATACACCGAATTTTTCAAATAAAGCAACCGCTTTTTCTGTATTTAATGCAGGAATGGCATCTACCATGGATTTGATATTCGGAAGACCACGTCTTTCGGCTTCCTCCACCCATTCGTCTGAATATCCGTTGCCATTGAATACGATTCTCTGATGCTCTGTCGCATATTTTTTGATGAGATCATGCACAGCCATGTCAAAGTCATCTGCTTTTTCCAGTTCATCACACGCCTCTGCAAATGCCTCTGCCACAATTGTATTTAACACAACGTTCGGCTGGGAAACAGAGTCCTGGGAACCTACCATACGGAACTCAAATTTATTTCCGGTAAACGCAAACGGAGATGTACGGTTACGGTCTGTCGCATCCTTCATAAAGTCAGGCAGGGATTTTACACCTGTCTCTAATCTCTGTCCGGAGATACTGTGTGTGGCAGCTCCAGTGCTGATGAGCTGTGATAACACGTCCTCTAACTGCTCTCCAAGATAAACGGATAAAATAGCCGGTGGTGCCTCATTTGCGCCAAGTCTGTGGTCATTTCCGACATCTGCTGCCGATTCGCGCAAAAGATCGGCATGGGTATCCACTGCCTTTAAAATACAGGTCAGCACCAAAAGGAACTGAATATTCTCGTGCGGTGTTTTTCCCGGCTCTAACAGGTTAATGCCATCGTCTGTCGTAATGGACCAGTTGTCATGCTTACCGGAACCATTCACCCCTGCAAATGGTTTCTCATGCAACAAGCACTGTAACCCATGACGATACGCAACCTTTTTCAAAGTCTCCATGATAAGCTGGTTGTGGTCAACTGCGATATTTGCCACTGCATAAATCGGAGCCAGTTCGTGCTGTGCAGGTGCAACCTCATTATGCTGTGTCTTCGAGGACACGCCAAGCTTCCAAAGTTCAATATTGACATCTCTCATATAGGATGCGATACGCTCGCGGATGCTTCCAAAGTAATGGTCATCCATTTCCTGTCCTTTTGGAGGCATTGCACCAAACAAAGTTCGTCCGGTAAAGATCAGGTCTTTTCTCTGTAAATATTTTTCTCTGTCTACAATAAAGTATTCCTGCTCCGGTCCTACCGAAGGAGTTACTCTCTTAGAGGTTGTGTTTCCGAATAAACGGATCAGACGCAGTGCCTGCACGTTGATTGCTTCCATGGAACGAAGCAATGGTGTCTTCTGGTCAAGCGCTTCTCCTGTGTAGGAACAGAATGCAGTCGGAATGCAGAGTGTTGCGCCTGCTGCGTCCTGTCTGACGAATGCCGGAGAAGTACAGTCCCATGCTGTATATCCTCTCGCCTCAAAAGTCGCTCTTAATCCACCGGATGGAAAAGATGATGCATCCGGTTCACCTTTAATTAATTCTTTTCCCGAAAAACTCATCAAAACCTTGCCGTTTTCCATAGGCGCAGTAATGAAAGAATCGTGTTTCTCTGCCGTAACTCCGGTTAACGGCTGGAACCAGTGCGTATAATGTGTTGCACCTTTTTCAATTGCCCACTCCTTCATCTCATGAGCAACGACATCTGCGGTCTCGAGGTCTAATTCTTTTCCTTCCTCCATTACTTCGTGAAGTTTTTTGTAAACTTTCTTTGGTAAACGAGCCTGCATGACAGAATCGTTAAATACGTTTTCGCCAAAGATATCTACAACATTACAGTTCTCTTTCTCCATCATCTTGTTTGATATCCTTTCTCTCATCTAAATCCCCTCAGATTTGATGTTCTTATACTAATATAAGAGAATCTACACATAAATGCAACTAATAAATCGTTTTCTTCACGCAGTTTCTCAATAAAAATATTCCCTACATAATATAGAATGCCGAGATAAACACAAACAGAATGATCGTGACGACGGTGTTGACCGAAAGCGTCGTCGAAACATATTCGCTGTCGTCTCCGAGGTCTGCAAACATCGGAATGATAAACGGTGCCGGAAGCGAATATAACACCATCAACGCAACTTCAAGTTCTTTGTCGTATCCGAAAATTCCTGTGACAATTGCACTCACTGCCACTAAAAGTACTGCCATGATTGCCAGACGTGTTACAACTGTAATAAGTACTTTTTTCATCAACTCACATTTCATATTTAATTCATATCCAACAACAAGAAGTACGATTGCGCTCGTCGGTGCTGCGATCATACTGATGACCGAAGTAACGATTCCGCCGACACTGCTGTTTAAGACAAGTTTTCCAATTCCGGTTGCCCCACAGATAATACCAAGCAGCATGCCCCAGAAACATTTATTGGAAAACATATTGCCCAGGAGATTTCTGGCGGTGACTTTCTTTCCATCCGTCATTTTTAACAGTGCAAGAAATGCCGTGTATGCAAAAACAGTCTGTCCCAGATCAACTGCCGCAAATCCGGTCTGCGTTCCAGTGATCAGTCCGTAAAGCGCATATCCGAGCATTCCGCCTTCCGCACTCGCCAACAGAAACGGCATAAACACAGAACAGCTTTTCCCTGTTTTATTCAGCAGAAGTCCTGTACCGATTGCAAGCAGATAGCCCACATAAATCAAAACAAACAACACTACAATTTTCGCATTGTACTCTGCACACAAAAATGCATTGAATAACACCACCGGCAGCGTAATATTGCTGATGAACGCTTTTAAGCCAAGCAGCCCTTTTTCATCAAACACATTTTTTGCTTTGCAAAAATATCCAAGCCCCAGCATGATAAGCACGGGCAATGCCATTTCCAGTATTTTGATAACCATTCCTCATCCTCTTTCCAAAAAAGGGGCAGGCCAAAACAGCCTGCCCCTTCTTCGCTCATTGTATTAATGAATAAGATCTTCGTAAAATTCATATGCTTCTTTGTCTGTGAAGCCTTCATGTACTACCTTATGAACAGCCTGTGCCATTTCAACCGGATGCTGGCTCTGGAAGATATTTCTTCCCATATCAACACCTCTTGCACCTTTGCTGATTACATCATAAGCTAATGTCAAAGCATCTTTTTCAGCCAATTTCTTACCACCGGCTACTACGATTGGTACCGGGCAGGCTGCAACGACTTCTTCGAAGTTTTCACAGTTATAGGTTTTTACCATCTGGCATCCCATCTCAGCGATAATACGTGTAGCTAATTTAAAGAATCTGTCGGTACGCTCCATGTCTTTACCTACAGCACATACGCCTAAGGTTGGAACACTGTATCTCATACCTGCATTGATTACTTTGCTTAAATTATCAATACTTGATAACTGTCCGTCTGCTCCGATAAATACCTGTGATGCCATACAATCTGCATTCATGCGGATGGAATCTTCGATATCTACTGCAACAACTTCATGACTTAAATCAGCCTGAACCATGCTGGAACCAGATGTAACTCTCAATGCGATTGCATTGGTGTACTCAGGTTTTAAGCATGTACGGATAGCACCTCTTGTTCCCATAAAACAGTCAACATATGGTGCCAGCTTTGGTAATAATAAATCCAGTCTCTCTAATCCTGCTGTGCTTCCCATAAAGTATCCATGGTCAAAAGCAAACATTACAGTATTTCCACTCTTTGGATTGAAAATATTTGCTAAATGACGTTTCATTCCCCAATCCAGACTGTTTGCACCTTTTACATAAAAGCCATCCTGGTTGGCAAATGGTGTATCAATGTGATAATCTTTTGCTACTTTAAGTCCTTCTAAATCTGCCATCGATATATCTCCTTTTTCACTATAAACTATTTGTTACTACATACATATCACAAGTTAATAATTCTTCTCTCTTTTGTTTGTTAATAATTAGAAATCATAATCATCCATGTTATCTGCGGTAAATACCAGACGCTCTGGAAGAAGAACAACACCGTTGTTTTCATCACCTGTTGCTGCGCCAGCTGAAATACTATCGTTGGAAAGTACTTCACAGGAACCGATTTCAGGAATGTCAATTGTGTCGCCAACTTTTACAGTGTTACCTGCTGCAAGGTAAGCAGCTACATAACAACCCATAGCACCCTGAAGTTTTGCATCCCACAGACCCCAGTTGTAAAGAGTTCCGTTTGAGCAATACTGTTTTACAGCGTTTGGTGTTGCGAAACCAGTAATTGTAATGTTGTCTTTGTTGTAACCTTTGTTCTCAGCAGCCTGTAACTGTCCTGGAAGAGCTGTAGAGTCGTTACAGATAATAACATCGATATCTGGGTTTGCATCTAATACAGCTTCACCAACTGTGATAGCTTTTTCAGCATCCTGCTCTGAGTAGTAGTTGTCTGGGTAAACGTTTGTCCAGTTTGGATATTTCTCAGCGATAATCTTCTCGCCTTCTACCTGCCAGCTGTTCTGGTCTGTTACAGTTGCCTGTGAGTAGTGCCAGCAATATTTAATCTCATCGTTTTCAGGATCTTTACCTCTCTCCTTTAATCCATCAACTGCCATATCTACTAACATCTGTCCTAAAACTTCTGGTGTTCCCTGAGAAACCATTAAAGTTCTGTCATCGCTGTTTGCATCAGAATCCCATGTTGTAACCATGATTCCTGCATCCTTTGCTTCCTGTAATGCATCAGATACACCTGCTGCATCTACAGTTGAAATACAGATTGCATCAACCCCTGAAGAAATAGCCTGGTTAATAACAGATACCTGATCTGCTACTGCTGCGTTAGAGCTTCCCATGTAATCAACAGTGATTCCCCATTTTTCTGCATATTCCTGTGCTCCGTCGTTTGCAACTTCGAAGAATGCATTTCCTGTTAATTTTGGAATGAATGCTACTGTTTTTCCTTCGATTCCAGATGCCTCTGCTGTTGCATCAGAAGAGCCCTGCTCTGTTGTCTGCGCATCTGAGCTTCCTGCGCTTGTGCTGTTGTCGCTTGTGCTTGCACTGTCACTTCCACCACATCCAGCTAAAAGGGAAGATACCATTGCCCCAACTAATAATGCTGATAAAATCTTTTTCTTCATTACATTTCCTCCTTAATATGTGTGATATGTATGTTTAGATATTTTCTAACAATTTTGTACTAAGCTGCTTTCTGCCGCTTATTTTTTAACTTTGCGCGGTAATTTATGAATGCCGGATGAACCATTAATGCACGTCCTAACAATACAACTACCAGCAGGATTCCGATTGGTGCATCCAGATACTGTGAATTAATACCAAAGCATAACGGAAGTCCAAATTTGATCAGTCCAATAATGATGGTTGCCAATACTGTTCCGAATACATTTCCTTTACCACCTGTTGATAAAGTTCCTCCAAGTACTACAATCGTAATGATATTCATTGTAAATGTACTTCCAAGGTCAGATTTTGCTACATTATAATAAGATGTAAGTACAATACCTGCGATTGCTGCACCAACAGCACTCAATACATAAGTAGAAAGAATTACTCTTTTTGTATTAATTCCGGAGAACTCTCCTGCATTCTGATTGACACCAACAAGGAAAATTTTACGTCCATACTTGGTTTTATGTAACACAATTCCCATAATCACTGCAATAATGACAAATACCAAAACCGGTCCCGGTGAAATTGTACCGATTTTAAATTTGGTAATGTTTCGGAATGCATCCGGGAAGTTTGTAATTCCCATGTAGGATGGTGTATCACTCAAAGTGGAAACCATCAGGGCAAGTCCTGCATATAAGAAACTTCCACCTAATGTTGCGACCATCGCCTGTACACCACAGTATGCGATAAAAAATCCAGTCAGCGTTCCACATAAGATAGCGATCACAATTGCAAGTACAACAGCAGCCCAGATATTCATTCCCCAGTCCTGCCATGCAACACCAATAATGATAGAGGTCAGTCCGACGATTGATCCAGCCTGAATATCGATTCCTCCGGTAATCATAACCAGTGTGACAAAAATACCAATAATTCCAATCGGAACGAAGTCGTTCATACTACGAAACATGGAAGAGATATTCAAAAACTTCTGATTCGCAGCTCCAAAAATCAAAAATTCGAAAAGAATTACAACAATCAAAAACAAATTCCAGTTCAGCATTCCCTTATGCTTACTTTTTTTCTCGTTTGAAGAAATTCCGCTCATTATGCATCCCCCTCTTCCGTATTCATGTCATCCCGCGTTCTTGCCTGCAGTCTTTCATGTCTTAATTTCATTCTTGATCTGATCTGCATTACAGAGTCAACTACCACAATCACAATCAGGATACTTCCGGTAATTGCATCATTATAATCAGATGAGAATCCCATAAATACTAAAAGGTAACTGATGGAACTCATAATTACAGCACCAATTGCTGAACCGATCACACTACCAACACCACCGGTAAGACTGATACCACCTAATACACATGCGGCAACTGCTGTCATTTCGTAACCATTACCACTGGATGTTGTGACAATACCGATACGGCTGCAGAATAAAATTCCTGCGATAGATGCCATAACGGAACATATAATATAGGAAACAAATTTTGTTGCAACCGGGTTAATACCTACTAACTTCGCACCATCTGCATTATCACCAACTGCTTTTACATATCTTCCTTTTCTTGTATTTGTAAGGATCAAATGGATGATAATTGTAAGAATCAGCGCTCCAATAAAGTAATATGTAAGTCTCACTCCCGGAAGAGCTTTTGCTGAGATGTCTTTAAAGCTTTTTGGAATATTGTTAACATCTGCACCGTCTGTGTAAATAAACATCAGACCACGTAAGATTCCGTTTACACCTAATGTAAAAATCAGGGAAGGTGCTTTCATAATTGCAACACCAAATCCATTAATGTCTAATCCTGTTGGAAATTGTGCTTCTCTTTCTTTCAGAGCATCAACATAGTCTTCTTTAGTGTAACCTTCTTCAATGAAACACTCTCCTAGTTTTTCAAATACCTCGCCTGGAGAAGAAGCTTCTTGATGCAACTTAATTAGTTTCTTATCTAAATGTTCCCAAATCATATCTCTACTCCTTTACACTAGTACCATAAATTTATGGGTTCTTTTCTATCCACTTACAGTTTAAATCAAATTATAGGTTCATAAAAGAGTAAAGCTTTGCATAAAATCATGCAGAAATTTATACGAACAATCCTTTGCAAAACTTTTTGCAAAAAGTACACTCTACAAAAAAAAGATCGAAAATACGATCTTTCTTATCATTCTATATGCTATTTGATAAGCATCCTGTGCTTTTATTTTTCATACAGAAAACGTTCATCCAATGATACATTGAATGCTTTGGCTAATTCTTTAAAGCCTTCCACTGATATCGTTTGTTGTTTTTTTGATACACAGGAATGCACCTTGATCCACATTTCTGCACTTTTTTCAATCGTATGCATTAACCCAAAGGTAGAATCAAAATCCATACCGCTCACAAACATACCATGATGTGCCCATATGATCGCATCATATTGTTCCATCAACTTGCTGGTAACGATTGCGATTTCTCTTCCTCCCGGTACCATCCATTCCACCACACCGAGTCCTTGTGGGAAGATGATCGGACATTCTGTCATCATTTCCCAAAGCTCTCTTGTAAATATCTCGCTCTTTAAAGGAAGAATAAACGTCAATGCGATGATATTGGGACAATGGCAATGATAGATCACACGGTTTTGATTGTTTGTCATGCGTGCTTTTACTTCCATATTCATCAGATGTGTCGGCAGTTCACTGGTAGGTCGCCCATTTTCTGTTAATCCCCAACAGATACGATAACGTTTTCCTACTTCATCCAGTTGAATGATACCGGCAGTATTGGCCGGATCTTTTTTCATGTTATGGAAATATCGCCCGGTACCTGATATCAAGAAATATTCATTTGCTAAATAAGGTACTTCTGTACCAATATCTTTCCAAGGATCTTCATAGCTTAGATTTTCTTGTATGGATTCTGCTTCTTCTTTTGTTAACCAATAGGTAAAATTACCCCCATTACGCTCATGCCATCCTAATTGATCCCCATGATCTGCCATATCCACATATGCTTTTAAAAACGGTGCGTCTAATACCTTCATTTTCATTTCCTCCTATTTCATATATTTGGTCTTACCAGTTTCTAAGACTTCTTTCAATTGTTCTAATAATAATTCCGGACTTCGATTATAAGAATCTAATGTATCTCCGCCGCGATGATTGGTTAACGTACATGCATCGATCGATGTAATACGGTCCTCTTTGGTAAGGGGTTCTTTAGGGAATACATCAATGGCCGCTCCGGCAATCGTTTTATGGATCAATGCTTCCTCTAAATCCTCCATATTCACTAACACCGCACGTGCTGTATTGATCAAATACGCACTTGGTTTCATCTTTTCCAATTCAGCTTTCGCAATCAACGGTGGATCATTGGGTCCGATACGTCCATGCAAGGATACAATATCACTTTCTTTTAATAATGTATCTTTATCTACAGCCTCATAACCCAATGCTTCAATTTCTTCCTTTGCAACAAAGGGATCGTAAATCAAGATACGGCTGCCAAACACCTTTAAACGCTGTGCGACCAAACGGCCGATTGCGCCAAAACCGATCAGTCCCACACACATGCTTCTTAGCTCTAAAATATGTCCGGTATTTGGATATTGTTCGCGCCATTCGCCATTCTTTAACGCATAATTCGCACGTGCAACGTTGCGGGTTTCACAAATCATTAAGCCGATGGTAAGCTCTGCGACAGCGAAGGCATTATGCATCGGACAATGAATGATCTTAATGCCCTTTTCCTGAGCTTCTTTCACTGCGATATTTTCAACACCGCCTCTTGCACTCACGATATACTTTAAATGCGACGCGTTTTTGATGATGTCTTTTCCAATCGGACACATATGAATAAAGATCACATCGGCATCCAGTATCGCTTCTTTTAACTCTCCCTCAATCGTATATGCCTCACTTCCCAAGGTTTCAATATTGCGTATCAGTGTTCTGGTCGATGTACGATCCAGATCCTTTTTCCATGAAAACCCTTGATAGGAAGAAAATAATCCCGATGGTTTTAATACCTTTGAAAATGCCTCTTCATCAAGAAACATATCCCCTACTGCAACACATTTCATATTGTTCTACCTCCTGTTAAATATGTTCGTTTCGCACACTCATCATAGAGCAATCGTAAGAAAATGGGAATACTTTTGTAGGAAAGTGTTTGTTTATCGAATATTTCGACATAGAAAACGTTTAAAACGAACATTTTTCCTTTGCAAATTCTAAGAATATGGTACACTAAACATGAAGAAGGTGAAGCGATGAAAAAACAAGAACGTCAAGCAAAGATCTTAGCCATCTTAAAAGAAAAAGGCGAGATCCATACAAGTACCTTATGTCGTGAATTTGATATTGTTGAAATGACGATACGACGGGATTTTATGGAAATGGAACGACGTAAGGAAATCATACGGACACATGGGGGTGCCATCGCTGTTGAAAAAAAGGTGGCCGATGTGGATACCCCTTTAACAAAACGTTTAACCCTATACACAAAAGAAAAAGAACAGATTGCAGGTTATGCCAAAACCTTGTTAAAACCAAATGATCATATTTTTCTTGCCAGTGGCTCAACCATTCAAATCTTAGCCAAATCACTTTTACATTATATACCGCTTGTGATTGTCAGTGATGCCATCAACATCGCCACTACCCTGTATGAGGATCCACGTTTGTCCATCTATATGCTGGGTGGTGAATTAAAAAGCAATGCCTTTACACTAACAGGAGCGATTGCGGAAAACAATCTTCGTCAATTTCGCTTAGACAAAGCATTCATCAGTGTAAATGGCATGGATGAGGAGGGACAGTTATATACCTCCAGTGTGGTAGAAAGCAAACTGTTAGAGCTGTTATTTCATCAGGTAAA
>ERZ832973.2257-NODE-2257-length-10838-cov-3.374571_pt1 | contig 10838 bp, 10 predicted proteins | sample MGYA00519950_ERZ832973 | MGnify/ENA primary metagenome ERZ832973 (study PRJEB31850, sample SAMEA3708734) | human gut metagenome | biome: human gut; feature: human-associated habitat; material: faeces | place: China | collected 2014 ... | reverse complement strand
TCGCCGGAATCATATGCTATACTACATCAAAATGCGTTATGAATCAAAATGGATGCATTTTGGAAAGGTTGGTAGCAGAAATGATCTTAAAGGATATTTGGCTGGATATAAAGGCAGTGCAGGAGCGGGATCCGGCGGCCCGCAGTGTGCTTGAGGTTCTTTTGCTGTATCAGGGCATCCATGCTTTGATCTGGCATCGGTTTGCCCACTGGTTTTACCAGCATAAAATGTTTTTTATTGCCAGGCTTATTTCACAGATAGCCCGTTTCTTTACGCTGATCGAGATCCATCCGGGCGCTACGCTGGGACGCGGGATTCTGATCGACCACGGAAGCGGTGTGGTCATCGGAGAGACGGCAGTGGTGGGAGATAACTGCACTATTTACCAGGGAGTTACATTGGGCGGCGTGGGAACCAAAAAGGGAAAACGTCATCCAACTCTTGGAAATAACGTTATGGTAGGCGCAGGAGCTAAGATTTTAGGCGCCTTTGAGGTGGGAGACAACTGTTCTATTGCCGCCAATGCGGTGCTTTTAAAGCCCTTGGAGGACAATGTAACAGCCGTGGGAATTCCGGCCCGTCCCATAAAAAAGGACGGCGTTACCCTGCCGAAAAAGCGGGAAACTATGACGTTAGAGGAATACGAGCAGATGAAGAACCAGATCCGGATGATGACTCAGGAGATTACGCAGCTGAAGGAAACGGTAAAGCTTCTTTCAGAGAAATCCGTATCCGGAAATGAGAAAACAGAAGGAGAAAGCACACAGGGATGAAGCAGGAAGCCCCTTACGTTAATATAGAACGGAGTATTATAAAAGAATACAGAAAAACCATCTGGAGGCCCTTTGTAAAGGGGCTTCAGGAATATGAGATGATTCAGGACGGGGACCGGGTGGCTGTGTGCATTTCCGGAGGAAAGGACTCCATGCTGCTTGCCAAGTGCCTGCAGCAGTTAAAGCGCCAGAGTGATACGAAGTTTGAACTGGAATTTATTGTGATGGATCCGGGATATCAGCCGGAAAACAGGAAGCTCATTGAGGAAAATGCAGCTCTTATGAATATCCCTGTGCGGATCTTTGACTCGGATATTTTTGATATTGTGGTGGATGTGGATCAGTCCCCCTGTTACCTCTGCGCCAGAATGCGGAGGGGTTACCTCTATTCCCATGCAAAGGAGCTGGGCTGCAATAAGATCGCACTGGGACACCATTTTGATGATGTGATCGAAACCATTCTTATGGGGATCCTTTACGGCGGCCAGATCAATACCATGATGCCAAAGCTTCACAGCACCAACTTTTCAGGTATGGAGCTCATACGGCCTTTGTATTTTGTAAAGGAAGAGGATATTTTGGCCTGGAGGGACAGCAACCACCTTCATTTCCTCCAATGTGCCTGCCGGTTTACGGAGCAGATCGCAAAAGAACGGGCAGCTGCCGGGGAAGCGGTGAACGGCGGTGATATTGTCCATACTTCCAAGCGCCAGGAGATGAAGGAGCTTATCGCAAGGCTTAGGAAAAACAGCCCCTTTATTGATGCAAATATCATGAAAAGTGTGGAAAATATCAATCTGGATGCCTGTCTGGGCTATGTCCAGAAGGGTGTGCGGCACCATTTTTTGGAAACTTATTGAGAGTTATATTTAACCTGCCATTTGCATAGATTCTTTTTATAAGAGACTATGAGGGATGGCAGGTGTTTTTATGGAGCTTATAAAGAAACAGATACATATGAACCAGTGGAAAGGAAATGTGGCTACTCAGATCACCCTGGATGATGATTTTATTGTGCCTGACACCATGGACGATATGGAGCAGGTTATGCTGGATAATGGAGAGATCCAGGCGGAGCAGGTAAAGCCTATGGGGGATAAGGTAAATGTAAAGGGACGTCTGGAATTTCAGGTTCTGTACCGCAGGGAGGGGGGCGGACTGCAGACGCTGGGAGGCAGCATTCCTTTTGAGGAGATGATCAATGTTCCCCAGTTAGAGGATAAGGATACAGTGAGTCTGTCCTGGACGCTGGATGACCTGAATACCAATATGATCCATTCCCGAAAACTGGGAGTTCAGGCGATCGTTACCCTTCAAGTGCGGATTGAGGCATCAAAAGATACAGAAGCTGCCGTGGATGTAAAGCAGGGGGGGACGGATACAGAGGCCTATACAGGGGCTGCGGAGAATCATGGGGAAATGCCGGTTGAAACCCTAAAGCGCCGGAGGACGGCCGCATCTATGGCAGTATGCAGAAAGGATACCTATCGGATTCGGGAGGCAGTAGGGCTTACAGGCGGAAAGCCGGGGATCGGCCGCCTTTTATGGAAAGAAATGAAGCTGCGGGCTGTATCGGTAAAGCCTCTTGACGGCACTCTGCATCTGGAAGGGGAGCTCACGGTATTTGTGATCTATGAGGCGGAGGATGATACAATGCCTGTGCAGTGGCTGGAGGAAACGATCCCGTTTTCAGGAGAAATGGAGGCAGAGGGAGTAAAGGAGGATCAGATCCCCATGATTACGGTCCGGCTTTCCCATCGGGAGATCGAGGCAAAACCGGATTATGACGGAGAGATGCGGGAACTGGAGATTGACGGGGTTCTTGAGCTGGATATCCGTCTGTATGAGGAACTGGAAACAGAGCTTTTAAGCGATGTATATTCCAACAGCCGGGAATTGACGCTGGAGCGTAGGGAAACGGTGTTTGACCGGATCCTTACACGAAATGTATGCCGTTCCAGAATCGGAGAAAAAGTGAAGCTTCCCCAGGGAGAGCGGATTTTACAGATCTGTCATCACAGCGGAACCATAAAACTGGATGAGGTAGAACCGGGAGAGGACTGCTTAAAGATAGAGGGGGTTTTGGAGGTGACACTTCTTTATCTTACCAGTGATGACCAGGCTCCGGTTCAGCCGGCAGTAGAGCAGATTCCCTTTAAATGTACGGCAGAGGCCAGAGGGATCCGGGAAGACAGCGTATATCAGCTGGATGCGGGGCTGGAACAGCTCACAGCCGTGATGATGGGAGGAGATATGGTGGAAATTAAGGCTGTGGCAGTGCTGGACTTCCTGGTTCTGCAGCCTGTAAAGGAACAGGTGATCACAGGTATCTCTTCCGGCCCTCTGGATTTAAAGAAGCTTCAGGAGCTGCCGGGAATTGCGGGATACATTGTTCAGCCCGGTGACAGTCTCTGGATGATCGCTAAAAAATTCCATACGACCATCAGCCACATCATATCAGCCAATGAACTGGCGGATGAGGAGATTAAGGCCGGGCAGAGGCTTCTTCTGGTAAAAGAGGTGGCAAGGGGATAAAAAAGGAAACAGACTGTTCATGGAAAAGTAATTCTATGGAGGGTCTGTTTTTTATGACAGTCATATGTGTAAAAATATCAAAAAAAGTTGAAAACAAAATAAAATATTGGAAAATATTGACATTAAGCTGCAAATGTAATAGAATGAAAAAGTAGACAGTCGACAATTTAAAAAGACGGATTAAAATTCAGGGAAGGTGATGAAGTTTGAAGACTATTAAGATTCCATATTACACTTCCAGTCTAGATCTCCATGTGGATGAAAAAAATCTGGAGGCGGTGATCACGGCCCGCACAGATGAATACGAGGCAGGAAAGAGTGAGGAGGAGCTGGTAAAGGAGGCGCTGGAGCATCCCATCGGAACACCCAGGCTCAGTGAGCTGGCAAAGGGAAAGAACCGGATCGTGCTTGTTACCTCAGACCACACCAGGGCCGTACCAAGTAAACTGACTCTGCCTTTGCTTCTGGCAGAGATCCGCAAAGGAAATCCGGACGCAGATATTACGATTCTGATCGCTACCGGCCTTCACCGGCCTACCACAGAGGCAGAGCAGCGCAGGATGTTTGGCGATCCGATCGTAGACCATGAGAAGATTGCGGTAAATAAGGCATTTGAGCCGGATGATTTTGCCTATGTGACCGGTCTTCCCTCCGGAGCGGAGCTGTGGGTAAACAAACTGGCCTTAGACTGCGATCTGCTGATTACGGAAGGATTTATTGAGCCGCATTTCTTTGCCGGCTTTTCAGGAGGACGAAAGAGTATCCTGCCGGGTATCTGCAATGCGGCAACCGTAAATGAAAACCATTCCTACAAGGCCATTTCCAGTCCCTATGCTGCTACAGGCGTTTTGGAGCACAATCCCATCCATGAGGATATGGTGTATGCGGCCAGAGCAGTGAATGTTCAGTTTATCTTAAATGTAGCATTAAATGGGGAGAAAAAGGTAATTGCAGCCTTTGCAGGAGATCTGGAAAAGGCTCATGAAAAAGGCGTGGAGTTTGTCCGCGGTCTGGCTCAGTGTCCGGGCATGACGGGAGATATCGTTATTACCTCAAACGGCGGTTATCCTCTGGATCAGAACCTGTATCAGAGTCCCAAGGCAGTGGCCACAGCAGAGGCCTGCTGTAAAGACGGCGGAGTTATCATCATGTGTGCTTCCTGCTTTGACGGTATGGGCGGCACTCATTTTGAAAAGTTGATCGTTCAGGGAACGGTGGATGAAATTGATGCTTATCTGTCAAAGATTCCTCCCAGAGAGACGATCCCGGAGCAGTGGTGTGCACAGATCTATTCCAGGATCTTAAAGAAGCATAAGGTGATTCTTGTGACCACTTATCTGGATCATGAGATGGTACGCAAAGCCAATATGATCCCGGCCTCTTCGCCGGATGAGGCTCTTGAAATGGCCTATGAGATGATGGGACGGGACGCAAGGGTGATTGTTATTCCCGATGGCGTGGCAGTGCTGGCAGTAAAGGAACAGGAGGACTAAGATGGAGCTTAAGCTGGCGTTAAAGGTAGACGATCTGGACAATGTAGCTACCATTTTTGCCGATGATATCACAGACGGCACGGTGGTAGAGGTCCGGGATAAAAAGGGGCAGAAGGAAGAAATCTGCGTCCATGGGGATGTTCCCTACGGTCACAAGATCGCAGTGACGGACATTCCGAAGGGAGCTCATATTATGAAATATGGAGAATCCATTGGAGCGGCGAGCACGGATATCAAAAAGGGTGATTATGTCCATGTGCATAACCTGGATGCATTAAGAGGCAGAGGCGATCTGGAGGAGGTGGAGCAATGAGCGAATATACATTTCAGGGATATCGGAGAGCCAATGGAAAGGTTGGCGCCCGCAATCTGGTAGCTGTGATCCCCAGCGTTATCTGTGCTAATGACGTAGGCCAGGCAATCTGCCGTCAGGTGCAGGGAACCATCGGATATTTCCATCATCAGGGCTGCTGCCAGCTTCCCATTGACTTAAAGAGAGTGACGGACACCCTTTCCAATCTGGGACAGAGCCCCAATGTGGGAGCGGCGCTGATCGTCAGCCTGGGCTGTGAGGGAACAGACCACGAGCGGATGGTGGAAGAAATACGGGCAGCCGGAAAACCGGTAGAGATTATCCGGATCCAGGAGCTGGGAGGAACCTCCAGGGCAATCCAGGCCGGAATTGATGCGGCTCAGAGACTGGTTCAGGAGATTTCCGGACTGCAGAGGGAAACGGTTGATATTTCTGAGGTAGTCATGGCAATTAAATGCGGTGCTTCCGATACTACCTCCGGTATGGCTTCCAACTGCGTGATCGGTTATGTGGCAGATAAGCTGGTAGACCTGGGAGCAACTGTGGTATTTGGGGAAACCACAGAATTCTTAGGCGGCGAGCACATTCTTGCTAAACGGGCAGTAGGCGGAGAAAACGGCCCCATAGGCCAGAAAATCTATGAAATCGTAGATCGGATGGAGAAACGGGCTAAATCCGTAGGAGAGGATATGAGAGGCGGTCAGCCTACACCGGGCAATATTGCAGGAGGACTTTCCAGTATTGAGGAAAAGAGCCTGGGAGCGATCGTAAAATCCGGCCATCGGCCGATCCAGGGAGTTTTAGAATATTGTGACCGGGTAGACGGACAGAAGGGGCTGTGGATCAAGGATGCTCCGGGACGGGAACCGGAGATTCTGACCGGAATGGCGGCCACGGGAGCGCAGTTTATGATGTTCTCCACTGGAAGAGGAGCACCTCAGGGCTTTCCGTCCATGCCTGTAATCAAGATCTGCGGCAATCCTCATACATATGAGCGGATGCAGCACGACATGGATCTGAATGCAGGACGGATCATTCAGGGAGAAAAGACGATCGAGGAGGTAGGAGAAGAGGCCTTCCGTCTGATGCTGGATGTTCTTTCAGGAAAAATGACAAAGAACGAGGCACTGGGCTATTACGGATCCATGGATATTTTCTGCCTGGGTCCTGTAATCTGATATTTGGGGTTTAATCATGTAAGGGGGTAATTATTTATGCTGAATCCTGTATTAGCTATGGCAATCGGTATTGTCGTTATGATGGTACTGATCATTTTTACAAAAATGCATGCATTTCCGTCACTGATCATCTCGGCAATCCTGATTGCGGTTCTTGCAATGCCATTTGGTCCGGAGGGAGCCACAGTTGCGACCCTGACCGAATGTGTAAGCACCGTTACCAAGGGCTTTGGAAACACTATGGCAAGTATCGGCGTTGTAATCGGCTTTGGCTGTATCATGGGAATTTTCCTTGAGAAGAGCGGCGCTGCCAAGCGTATGGCTCTGACAATCCTTAAAATGGTCGGTGTAAAGAACTGCGATGTGGTTCTTGGACTTACAGGCTTCGTAGTTTCCATTCCCGTATTCTGCGATTCCGGTTTCGTTATCCTGTCCTCTCTGGCAAAAGAGTTTTCACGCCTTACCAAGAAATCCATGGTTTGGCTGGGCGGCATTCTTGGTATGGGACTTTACATTACCCACTTTATGGTTCCGCCTACACCGGGTCCTCTGGCAGTTGTAGGAACTTTCCAGGAAAATGGTTATAATCTGGATCTGGGAATGTATATCATTTTTGGTATCCTGATTTCTGTTCCCCTGTTTATCTTTTCTGTATTTCTTTTCCGTTATTTTGGAAAGAAATACCCGGATCTGGTTGTGCCTTATGAGATCGACCGTTCCAAGTACAGTGAGAGCCAGTTAAAGGTTCTTGACCGCATTCAGGAAAAACAGAGCCGCAATGAAGATCTTGCTACAGAGGATTTTGCAGATCTGCTGGCTGCTGAGAAGCTTCCCAGTGCATTTTTATCCTTTGCCACCTTATTAGTACCCATTGTTCTGATCTTTGCCAACACTCTGGTAGGACAGATTGGAGCGCTTCAGGGAACTGCATTTGCAGAGTGTGTGAAATTCCTCGGACAGCCGGTTATGGCGCTGTTTATTTCCCTCTGCATGGGCGCATTCCTTCTGTGTGCGGAATATGACCGCAAGACCTGTGTGGATCTGATGCAGGAAGCCTGTCGTGATGCAGGTCCTATCGTATTCATCACAGCAGCAGGCGGTGCCCTTGGCGCAGTTATCAATGCGACAGGCGCAGCAAAGATGATGGCAGACGCAATCGTTGCTGCGGGAGTTCCAGGTATTTTAGTACCGATTATCATTGGTGTCATCATGCGTTTCCCGCAGGGCTCCGGAACCACAGCTATGATTACAGGCTCCGCGATTATTGCCCCGATGATCAGCACACTGAATATCAATCCGTATCTTGCAGCACTGTCACTCTGCCTGACAACCATGTGCCCAAGCTACTTAAACGATTCCTATTTCCACGTTGTAACCAATTTCTCCGGTATGGATATCAAGACCAGCTTAAAGACATGGACGATTGGATCTATTCTGGTTCCGGCATTTGGTTCAGCTATTTTCTGCATCCTGTCTATCTTTATCCATTGATGGGAAGAATGCAGGACTGTGATATGATATGAAAAAAGAGCTGTCTCTTCTAATTTGGGAGATGGCTCTTTTTTTGCGGGTGCGCCGGCTGTCTTTGTATGGAAATACATCAATCCTGATGCATCTGGTCCAGATATACGATAATGGCATCCTTTGCAAGAAGCAGGTGTTCCCGATTGATCCGGTCTGCCTCTTTGACATTTCCGGCCAGTACATTTTGGATAATCTGTATATGCTCGGTCAGGGAATCGTCAAAACGCTTCCGGCTTTTTAAGGAATAGATGCGGAACCGCTGAACCATGGCGTAGACGCGTTCATAGGTACTGATTACCAGATTATTTCCGCTGAGCTGGATCAAAAGCTGGTGAAGCAGAGTGTCCTCTTCCACATAACGCTGTATATCGTCCTGGCTGTGATAGGTTTTTAAGCGTTCCATGCAGTCGTTTAATTCATGGTGTTTTTCTAAGGTCAGACAGTTTCCGGAACGCATAATGGCATAGCTTTCCAGCAGGATCCGCAAATCGAACACATCTTCAATATCCTTTGGAGTGTAGGTTTTTACAAATACGCCCCGGTTGGGATATTCTACAGCAAGTCCTTCGGATACCAGCTGGCGCAGGGCTTCACGGATGGGGCTGCGGGAAATCTCCAGTTTTTTTGACAGCTCTGTTTCCTGGATCTGCTGTCCTGGCGCATAGACGCCGCTGCAGATATCATCTCTTAATATCTCATATACCTGCTGTTTGATTGTAGTAATTCTTCTGATTTGGCTCATGTATGTTATCTCCGGGATCGAATGTTTAATTTCTTTTATCATATCATCAGAGGAAGTATAAGTAAACGGGCAGGAGCAATTTTGTTTTTCATAGTGAATCTAAACGAAACCCGTGCTATAATAGGTTCAAAATCCGGCAAAGGAGGAAAACTCATGGATGAAAAATGGCAGCAGTTAAAGGAGTGGATTCAGGAAAGCCAATATATAGTTTTCTTTGGAGGTGCTGGTGTTTCTACTGAGAGCAAAATTCCGGACTTTCGGAGCGAGGACGGGCTGTATCGTCAGAAGTATAAGTACCCTCCGGAAACAATCATCAGCCACAGCTTTTATATGAAGAATACGGAGGAGTTCTACCGTTTTTATAAAGACAGGATGATTTATAAAGAGGCTGTACCCAATGACGCCCACAGAGCGCTTGCAAAGCTGGAGCAGGAGGGGAAGGTAAAGGCTGTTATTACCCAGAATATTGACGGGCTTCATCAGATGGCAGGAAGCAGGGAGGTGCTGGAGCTGCATGGCTCCGTACACCGAAATTACTGCACCCGCTGCGGACAGTTTTATGATCTGGATTATATAACGAACAGTGAAGGTGTTCCCAGATGCACCTGCGGCGGCACAGTCAAACCGGATGTGGTTCTGTATGAAGAGGGACTGGATGATACGGTTCTGCGCCGCTCTATCGAGAACATTTCAAAAGCAGATCTGCTGATCGTGGGCGGTACGTCTCTGGCAGTCTATCCGGCTGCCGGCCTGATTGACTATTATAGAGGAAAGAAACTTGTGCTTATCAACCGTTCTGCCACTCCCAGAGATTCCCAGGCAGATTTGATCATTAACGACAGTATCGGCCAGGTCTTAGGAGCCGTGGCCGGTATCAGATAGAGGAGGAAATAATTATGTATCAGGCAGCAGAAAACAGATATGACCATATGAAATACAGACGCAGCGGAAGAAGCGGCGTACTGCTTCCGGAGATTTCTCTGGGGCTGTGGCAGAATTTTGGACTGGAAAAGCCTCTGGAGGAGCAGAGAGAGATCCTTCTTCGGGCCTTTGATCTTGGGATTACTCATTTTGACCTTGCAAATAATTACGGCGCTCCGGCCAGAGGAAAGGCGGAGGAAAATTTTGGAGCCGTTCTGGCATCCGATCTGGCTTCCTACAGAGACCAGCTGTTTATTTCCACCAAGGCCGGTTATGACTGCTGGCCCGGTCCTTACGGTAACTGGGGCTCCCGCAAATACCTGATGTCCAGTCTGGACGCCAGCTTGAAGCGCATGGGCCTTGACTACGTGGACGTATTTTACCATCACCGTCCGGATCCGGATACTCCTTTAGAGGAAACCATGGGCGCTCTTTCCGATATGGTGCGCCAGGGAAAGGCCCTTTATGTGGGAATTTCCAATTATGAGGCAGAGGAAGCAGAGCGGGCCATTGCCATTTTAAAGGAAAATAAGACCCCGTGTCTGCTTCATCAGCCCCGCTACAATATGTTCGAGCGTTGGTGCGAAGATGGGCTTTTTGAGGTTCTGGATCGGGAAGGAGTAGGATGCATCTGCTACAGCCCATTGGCTCAGGGGGCTTTGACGGGACGGTATTTAAAGGGGATTCCTGAGGGCTCCAGAGCGTCACGCAGCAACACCACAGTAGGAGGGCGCTACCTCACGCCAGAACGCCTGGAAAAAATCCGCGCGTTAAATGAGATGGCAGAAAATCGTGGTCAGAGTCTGGCTCAGATGGCTCTTTCCTGGATCCTTCGCAGAAAGGAAGTGACCAGCGTTCTCATCGGCGCCAGCAGCGTCGCCCAGCTGGAGGACAATATAAAGGCTCTGGACGGACCAGTATTTACAAAAGAGGAACAGGAGGCCATTGACCGTATTCTGGCAGATTCCTAAGAACAGGCAGAATAGGGACAAGGGTAGAGGAATAAAAAAGGGAGAGCGGATTATGACTGAAAAACCAGATTACCAGGTGGGAGACATTGTGAAGCTTAAAAAGCCTCATCCCTGCGGCAGCAGCGAATGGGAGATCCTGCGGGTGGGGGCGGATTTCCGCTTAAAATGCACTGGCTGCGGCCATCAGATCATGGTGGCCAGGAGGATGGTGGAGAAGAATACCAGAGGCCTGAAAAAGAGCGACGGAGAAATGTCCACAAACCCATGAAAAAAGCGAAAAAAGGGCTTGCATTTAAGCAAAACCTTTGGTAGAATAACTATTCGTGACATATTAAATCCTTGCTCCTGAAACTGAAAGCAGGGGCCAGAGACCACAAGGAGGTAAAAC
>ERZ832973.2256-NODE-2256-length-10845-cov-2.898517_pt1 | contig 10845 bp, 10 predicted proteins | sample MGYA00519950_ERZ832973 | MGnify/ENA primary metagenome ERZ832973 (study PRJEB31850, sample SAMEA3708734) | human gut metagenome | biome: human gut; feature: human-associated habitat; material: faeces | place: China | collected 2014 ... | reverse complement strand
TGTTAGTAAGAGAAATGGAGGAGAAAAATGAATAAGCGAAATGGAAAAATGAAATATCTGGCAATCGGTGCTGCCGGGGTTATAGTGGCAGGGGGATTGGCTCTGGATACAACTTACCAGATTCAGGAGCAGGAACAGGCAGTACTCACAACCTTTGGAGTGCCAAAGGCAGTGAATGAAACGGGATTACATTTCAAAGTCCCTTTTGTACAGCAGGTGCAGAAGGTAAATACCACGATCCAGGGATTTCCAATCGGATACAGTATGGGGAACAATGCGGTGGTGGAAAATGAAGGAATCATGATCACTTCGGATTACAATTTTATTGATGTGGATTTCTTTGTAGAATATCGAATTTCAGAACCTGTAAAATACCTTTACACCTCTGAGCAGCCGGAAGAGATTTTAAAAAATATTGCGCAAAGCTGTATCCGAACTGTAATAGCAAGCTATAACGTGGATGAGGTTCTGACCACCGGAAAAGGAGAAATCCAGAGCAAGATCAAAGAAATGATTTTGAATCAGATGGAGGAACAGGATCTGGGAATTCAATTGGTCAACATAACAATACAGGATTCCGAGCCGCCTACTGAAGAAGTGATGAAAGCATTTAAAGAGGTGGAAACTGCGAAACAGGGAAAAGAAACGGCGCTTAACAATGCTAATAAATACAGGAACGAAAAGCTTCCCGAAGCGCAGGCCCAGGCAGATCAGATTATTCAGGATGCGGAGGCACAAAAACAGGTGAGGATCAATGAGGCAGAAGCTGAGGTGGCAAGATTTAATGCAATGTATGAGGAATATATGAAGAATCCTGAGACCACAAAAATGCGAATGTTCTATGAAACCATGGAAGATGTGTTGCCTGGTATGAAGATTGTGATCGACAACGGAAGTGGCGTGGAAAAGATATTGCCGCTGGATTCTTTTGCCGGAGACTGGAAAACAGAAGAAGATACAAGTGAAGAAACTAAGTGAAGTTAAGATAAGTATCTGATAGAAAGGATAAAAAATTATGAGAAACAAAAAGAAATGTATCAGTTTAACTCTTGCAGCAGTACTTTTACTGACGGGCTGCGGCGGTGGAACTTCCAATAACAACAGCAGCGATACTTCTGCCGCAAACAGCAGCAGCGACACTTCCGCGGCAAGCACCGGAGATAAGAAAGTACTTACTTTCGGATGTCAGATGTATACCGATGGTATTGTAAATACCGTTACGGATGAGAATGGCGGATGGAACGCTATGCGTTACGGTATCACCGAGGGTCTGTTCAAATTCAACGACAGCATGGAAGTTGAGCCATGGCTGGCAGAGAGTTATACGGTAAATGACGAGCATACCGAGTGGGTCATCACTCTGAAAGACGGTATCAAATTCTCTGATGGCTGCGATCTGACTCCGACAAAAGTAAAAGAGTATTTTGAGTATCTGAAAGAGATGGGACCGAGTGGTTCTGCAAAACCTCAGAAATATCTGGAGTTTGAGGCAACGGTAACTGCTGATGATGAGGCAAACACTCTGACCATCCAGACCACTCAGCCGTATGCAAACCTTCCGGGACAGCTGGCACATCCGACCATGGGAATTGTTGATGTGGCAGATACCGAAAACTTTGATAATGGTACGATCGGAACAGGTCCGTACATGATCGATACCTTTAATGGCGTAGGTGTTGGATACGATCTGGTGGCGAACCCGAACTACCGTGAGGAAGTTCCGTATGATGAAGTAAAACTGATGTACATGGGTGATGCTTCTGCCAAGACCATGGCTCTGCAGAGCGGACAGGTTGATCTGGTAGAGAACATCACCAACGTATCGGATATTCAGGATTTCAAAGACAACCCTGATTTCACCGTAGACATCGCTTCCGGTGTTCGCTGTGGTTTCAGCTGGATGAATTTTGACGGTGTTCTTGGCAATAAGACTCTGCGTCAGGCAATCCTGATGGCGATTGATTATGACACCATCTGTCATTCCAAGACGATCGGAGATCTGTATACGCCGGGATTCTCCGTACTGCCGTCTACGTTAAATTATGGATACGACAAACTGAACAACCCATATACCTATGATCCGGAAGGTGCGAAAAAGCTCCTTGACGATGCCGGTATCGTAGATACGGACGGAGACGGAATCCGTGAGATCGACGGAGAAAACATCAACCTGCACTACGTTTCTTATGAGAACCGTCTGCTGAATGATTTCTCCAATGCACATATCCAGTATCTGGCAGAGATCGGTATCGGATGCACCGCAGATTACGGCAGTTCCGATGACCAGTGGAGCAAACTTGCTGCCGGAGACTATGATTTCAACAATAATAACTGGATCACCGTAGGTACCGGAGACCCATATGCATACATGGCAAACTGGGCAACGGACACTACTTACTGCGGATATTCCAATCCGGAATATGATAAGCTGTTTGAACAGCTGAAGAGCGAGATGGATGAGGACAAGCGTGCAGATCTGATTTTCCAGATGCAGCAGATCCTGGTAGATGATGCAGCTGTTCTGATCGACGGTTACTACAACTCTTCCATGATCTACTCTAAAAATGTGGGAAATGCACATATCCATACTGCAGACTATTACTGGCTGACCACCGAGATTACCCCGGCTCAGTAAGTTTAAGAACTGATTACCCCCATCCGTGCCCCTTACGGCGGCAGTGTGGGGGTATTTCCGCACGTAGGGGTTCATGCGTTTGGCTTGAATTTTAACAGAAAGGAGCTATTGTTTTGAATAAGAAACAGATTCTTCGCCGAATCTTTCAGATTGTGATCGTGCTGATCGGTATCAGTTTCGTGACGTTTTTGCTGACCTACCTGTCTCCGGGAGATCCGGTTCGTAACATGTTTTCCGCTACCGGTGTCATGCCGACAGAAGAGCTGGTACAGCAGACCAGAGACGAGATGGGTCTGAATGATCCGTTTTTCACCCAGTATTTCCGCTGGCTGTTTAACTGTCTGCATGGCAATTTTGGAAAATCCTACAGCTTGAACAAACCGGTTGTAGAGCTGCTGGCAGCCCGTGTAATTCCGACGCTGAAACTGACACTGATGTCATTGATCCTGATGTTGGTTATATCCGTGCCGCTTGGCGTTGCTTCTGCATTGCATAAAGATGGAATTATCGATTATATTTGCCGTGCGGTAACCTTCGTTGGATGTGCCATGCCAAACTTCTGGGTAGGTCTTCTTCTGATGCTGCTTTTGTGTGTAAAGATTCAGATTTTCCCGGTTATCGCTTCCGGCGGTGACTTCAAGAGTCTGTTTTTGCCGGCACTGACGCTGGCCATTGCAATGGCATCCAAATATACAAGACAGGTCCGGACAGCAGTTCTGGAGGAACTGAGTCAGGACTATGTCATCGGTGCAGAAGCCAGAGGTGTAAAACGTTCTACCATCATCTGGAAAAATGTATTTCCGAATGCATTGCTTCCGCTGATTACGATGCTTGGTCTGTCCATCGGAAGTCTTCTTGGCGGTACCAGTGTTGTAGAGGTAATTTTCTCTTATCCTGGACTTGGAAATCTGGCCGTTACTGCCATTACTTCCAGTGATTATAACCTGATTCAGGGTTATGTGCTCTGGATGGCGTTGATTTATATGGTCATTAACCTGATTGTGGATGCATCCTATGTTTATATTGATCCGCGGATGAGATTGAAGAGGTGAGAACATGAAAAAGACGTTAAAATTTATGAAAGAACATAAGCAGTTTACCTTTTTTGGGATTCTTGCCGTTCTGATCATCCTGGCAGCTGTTTTTGCACCGGTACTGACAGGAGGCGTTGATCCGCTGAAAGGATCTCTTACAGAAGCACTGGAAGCACCGAGTAAAGAGCATATTTTCGGAACGGACAAAATGGGCCGTGATATTTATGCACGTGTTATTTACGGAGCACGTGCTTCCCTGACTTCTACGTTTGGCGTGGTTATCCTGATCTTCCTGGTAGGAAGTGTAGTAGGTGTTATTGCCGGGTATTTTGGCGGTAAGATTGATGCGATTCTCATGCGTATTGCAGATATGATGCTGGCATTCCCGGGATTGGTTCTTGCTCTGGCCGTTGCAGGTATCATGGGTGCAAGTATCCGAAATGCCATTATTGCGATCGTGGCCGTTAACTGGACAAAATATGCCCGTCTGGCACGAAGTCTGGTCATGAAGATCCGTGACCGTGACTATGTGGCAGCGGCAGTTGTGACAGGTTCGAAAACACCGTATATGCTGCTTCGTTATATGCTTCCGAACGCACTGCCGACGCTGATCATTACAGCGGCTACGGATGTTGGTGGTATGATGCTGGAGATCGCAGCTCTGTCTTTCCTCGGATTTGGTGCAAAGCCGCCGACACCGGAATGGGGCTATATGCTGAATGAAGGACGTGCCTGCATGCAGTCTGCACCGTGGATGATGCTCTATCCGGGACTTGCTATTTTCCTGGTCGTTGTTGTATTTAATATGCTGGGAGATTCCATCCGGGATATCCTGGATCCGAGAGATGAGTAAGGAGGCAGGAAGATGCTGAAAATTGATAATATTACAATCGCTTATAAAGACGTTCCTACCGTTGTGGATTTCAGTCTCGATATGGCCGGGGGTCAGATCGTCAGTCTGGTAGGAGAGAGCGGAAGCGGCAAGACTACTGTGATCCGTGCGGTTCTCGGACTTCTTGCCGGAGGCGGTAAAGTAACCAGAGGAGATATCCTTTTTAATGGGAAATCTCTCCTTAAGAATACACAGGAGCAGTGGAGGAATCTGCGAGGCAGTGAAATCTCCATGATTTTTCAGGACAGTGGTGCCATGATGAACCCGACCAGGAAAATCGGTGCGGTCTTTACTGAATATCTTCAGACTCACGAGAAGATTTCGAAAAAGGATGCATGGGCAAAAGGAGAGGAAATGCTTGAAAAGATGCGTCTTCCAAGTCCGGATAATATTATGAGATCCTATCCGTTCCAGTTATCCGGCGGTATGCGTCAGCGTGTAGGTATTGCTATGGGAATGACCTATCAGCCGAAGCTTCTGCTGGCGGATGAGCCGACGAGTGCACTTGATGTAACGACTCAGGCACAGATCGTACGTCAGATGATGGAACTGAGGGATGATTACGGAACCGGTATTATTGTTGTTACCCACAACCTGGGTGTGGCAGCTTATATGTCTGACTACATCGTGGTTATGAAAGACGGTCATATTGAAGATCAGGGTGACCGCGACCATATCCTGCATCACTCGGAAAATGATTATACCCGCAGACTGTTAAGTGCGGTACCTTCTATGGGAGGGGAATCTTATGTTTGAACATGATGAAGTTGTTCTGGAAGCGAAGCATGTTACCCGCCGTTTCCCGGCGTCCGGCGGACGTACTTTGGTTGCCAATGATGATATTAATCTGAAATTTTACAAAGGAAAGACACTGGGACTGGTAGGTGAATCCGGCTGCGGTAAATCTACGTTTATGCGATTTCTGGTATCACTGGATACTCCTTCCGAGGGAGAGATCCTTTACCGCGGCAAGGATATTACCAAACTGAAGGGGGAAGAACTGCGTCAGAACCGTCAGAATATCCAGATGGTATTTCAGGATCCGACCTCTTCTTTCAACCCGAAAATGAAGATCCGTGATATTGTATGCGAACCTCTTATGAACTTTAACCGTATCAGGAAGAGTGAGAAGGATGCAGCCTGCCGCCGTCTTCTGGAAATGGTAGAGCTGCCGGGAGATTTTGCAGACCGTTATCCGCACAATATGTCCGGCGGACAGCGTCAGCGTGTAGCCATCGCCCGTGCTCTGGCTCTGGAACCGGAGATTCTGATTCTTGATGAGGCAACTTCCGCACTGGATGTATCTGTACAGCAGACGATCATTGAACTGATCGTAAAACTTCAGAAAGAAAAAAATATTACCATCGGTTTTATCTGCCATGATATTTCACTGATCCAGTCCTGTGCACATGAAGTGGCAGTTATGTATCTGGGAAATGTAGTGGAAGTGCTCCCTGCAAAAAATCTGTCAGAACATGCCGTACATCCGTATACGAGAGCACTGATCGGCTCCATTTTTGATATCGGCATGGATTTTGGCAAACCGATTGAAGAGATCAAGGGCGAGGCACCAAGCCCGCTGGATGTGCCGGCAGGCTGCCCGTTTCGGGGACGTTGTCCGAAAGCAACCGAAAAATGTGCGGCGGAAAAACCGAAACTCCATCAGATCGGAGCAGATCACGAAGTGGCCTGTCATCTGTTTGATAAGGAGGATAAATAACGGTGAAAAAAATGAAAAAAATTGCAACATTATTGCCGGCACTGATTATAGTGTTAGCAATAGCTTCCTGCGGACACAAAAATGAGCAGCAACCTATTCACAAGATCGGTGTTATCGTTTATGATCTGAAGGATGAACAGGTACAGGCCTTCCGTCAGTATATGGAAGGTTATCTTGGGAAAAATTTTTCAGATGTGGACTTCCTGTATTCTGCGGGGATAACTACAGAAGAAGAGGAGATGGAGTTCCTGAAGGATGCCATTGAGGAAGGTGTGGAAGGAATTATCGCATTTAACAGCTTTGATCTGGAAAAGGAAGTAGAACTTTGTGCATCCGGCGGAGTGTATTATCTCCGTCCGTCCAGTACCACAGATCCGGAAGATTTTGACAAGGTTGCTGACAATCCATATTTCCTGGGATATTTCGGACCGGGGAACGAGATGGAGTATCAGGCAGGATATGATATGGCCGCTTATTTTGCGGAAGAGAAAATTTCTGACAGCTACTTTATCTTAAGCGGAGGGGCAGGCAGCAATGTCATGCACGAACAGCGTACAGAAGGTATGCTTGATGCCCTGCAGAAAGCATACGGCGTACAGTTTGACCAGAGCAGCACAGAGCTTGCGTCTGCTTCCGAACCGGTCAGCATGGAGGCCGGAGCTTTGAAAGTAACGGTATTTCCGGGTTACATCGGCGTGACGGATGTGGGAGAGAAGGCAGTTGCAGCGTTTGAAAAAGACCCGGCAGGTGTGGTTATGAGTACGATTCCGGTGCAGACCATTGCAGACTCTCTGAAAGATGCCAGTCTTGGAACGATTGACTGTTATACGCAGGCCAATGGAAGACTCTTTAAAAACGGCAGTCTGAAGTATCTGTGCGGTAAATATGAGTCTATCATCGGACCGGCATTTGCAGCCATGTACAATGCAGTGACAGGATACAGTGAGGATTTCCGGGAGGATGGAAAGGCTTTTACGATTCAGCAGGGATTCTGGGTTTCTACCAGTTATCAGGATTTTCAGAAAAAATATGAACTGTCTTCCGGCATTACCTTAAATGCTTACAGCTATGAAGACCTTCTGGAAGTGTGCAAAGCACATAATTCGAATGCAACTTTAGATGATTTGAAAAAACTTGCAGGTGCGTGGGATTTTGATTCTGCGGTACAGAGAAGGAAATAGATATGAAGGAACATACACTCACGAAAGGCAGCGTTGGAAAAGGTATTTTGCTGTTCGTACTGCCTATTATTGTGGGCAGTCTGATCCAGCAGCTTTATGTGACCATTGATGCAGTGGTGGTTGGACAGTTTACAGGAAAACTGGGACTGGCAGCGATCGATTCCGTGCATACGCTATTTAAATTTCCATTGAATTTCATGAATGGTCTGGCTTCCGGTGCGACAATCATCATTTCCGGACATTGCGGTTCCAAAGATGAGAAGCAGATGCACTGCTCCATCCGTACGGCCTGCACGGTGGCAGTGATCCTTGGTGTGATCTGCTCTGTTGGCGGCGTTCTTCTGACTCCGTGGATGTTAAACGTTATGTCCGTGCCGGAGACGGTTTATGGCAGAGCTTTTGCGTATACCTGCATTTATTTTGGTGGTATCTGGTCCATGGTACTTTATAATATGGCAGCCGGAATCCTGCGTGCATACGGAGATTCCAAACGTCCGCTGTATGTGTTGATCTGCTGTGCGGTTATCAACATTGTGGGAGATCTTCTGCTGGTGGGTGTGCTGCATCTGGGAGTGGCCGGTGCAGCTCTGGCAACGGTATTCTCACAGATTGTCAGCGTGGTACTTACGTTTTATATGCTCCGGAAAACGCTTCATATCAGCAAAGAAGAAAAGCCACTCTGGTGGCCGCATTTCTGTGCAGAGCATATGAGCCAGATGATCAGACTGGGATTTCCGCTGGCACTGCAGTCTATGCTGTTTCCGATTGCGAACAGTATTGTGCAGGCCGGTGTCAACACGATGGGTACAGATCAGATTGCAGCCTGGGGAATTTGTGATAAAATGAATATGTTGATCTGGCTTATATCTGATTCCATGGGCCCGGCACTGACCACCTTTGTGGCACAGAACCTGGGAGCCAGAAATCCGGAGCGGATCCGAAAAGGAGTCAGGGCAGGAACAGCCATGTCTGCCGGTGCCGTAATACTGATCAGTGTGGGACTGTTTTTCTTTGCACAGATGCTGACACCTTTGTTTGTATCTTCTCAGGATGCAGCATCCCTTTCAGAACTGGTTGGAACTTACAGCCGGATGATGGCACCGTTCTTCTGTTTCTATGCCCTTGCAGAAGCATTTTCCGGTGCCTGCTGCGGCACGGGAGATACGATACGGCCTATGATCACCACGCTGCTGGCCATCTGCCTGCTGCGAGTGCTTGGTATCCTGCTGGTACTTCCGGTCTATGGAACGATGGAATGTATTGTTATGATTTATATTGCTTCATGGATTGCGGCAGGAGTTTCTTTTCTGCTGCTCTGGCACCGGGATGCGGCACATATTTCGAGATAACAGAATGACGGAAAGGTGGGGGAATTATGGATCTGAAACAGCTGCAGTATTTTGTGGTCAGTGTGGAGAGCGGAAGTTTTAAGAAAGCAGCAGAGATGCTGTATACCACACAGCCGCATATCAGTAAATCCATCAAAAATCTGGAAACAGAACTGAACGTGCAGCTTCTGGAACGAAAAGCACGTGGTGTGGAAGTGACAGAGTCCGGTAAAAAGATTTATGAATATGCCTGCAATATGCTGGTGGATGCGTCCAGAATTCATGCAGCAGTGGAAGAAGACGAGAAAGTGCTGCGTGTGATTTCTGCCGCAGGTGACCGGTTTGCAACACTTTTTGGTGCCTACTGTGAAGGCAGAGCAGAGAAAAATCTGAAAGTCTGGTATCGGGACAGTACAGTGGAAGAAATTTTCCCGTCGCTGCATCATCGTACGTTCGACATAGGATTTTTCTATGCAGATCAGAGACAGATGATCGCCTATCTTCAGATGATCAAACGAAAACATTTGGAATTCACAGCTCTTGGCCAGACGGAACCCATTCTCTATGTAGGACCACAAAATCCGCTTTACGGTGCAGAAAGTGTGGCTGAGCGGGAGTTGAAATCTCTGAAATATGTGCAGATCCAGGACTTTTACAACAGACCTGAGATGCATCTGATGGAAGGCGGAATGGATTATCTTGATTATCAGAACCAGAGGCAGGTGATGGTGACCAATAACCGCAGTCTTCTGACACAGATCATTTTGACGACATCCCTTGCCAATATCAGCAGTGCACGCTTCCCGGATATTCTGACCGGATCGAAAGATATCCATGCAATCCCTATCCGAGGCATGAAAAACAGAATGACGTTTGCTTATGTAAAACGACTTCATGGCGATCTGCCGGAAGAAGCAAAACAGTTTGTGGAGTATGTGAAAGCACATATTATTTAGAAGGAAGAAGCTATCATACGGTAGCTTCTTTTTTGATGTGATGGGATCATAAAATTGGCAAGGTGAGAGGTGCTGTCTGGTTGTTCGGTTATTCTAAATGTGATTGATTTAAGGAATAGAAAAGCGGCATGTAAAGGAAATGACGAACAAACGTTTACTTTTGCTGATGCGTATGGTAAAATAAAAAAACATAGAAAAAGATACGTTTCATATACAAAAGATGGAGAGGATAATAGAGTGCTGAAAATAGGAAGAGTTTACAGAATGCCAAGGCCGCCGCAGCAGGACTCGCCACAAGTTGATGGGCTTGATAATTTTTATTATGAATCGAGAACACCGGGGATTGGATTTCAGTTTCAAAAGGGGATTCACAATGTTCAGAGTATTACGGGTCCGAATGGTGAGTCTCGCTGCCCGCTGATTATTATCTCCAGTACGCCAAGAAAGGCGGAAAGTGAAGAAACACCATGGTATGATCGCTATGACTCTGAGCATGGATATGTAAAATATTATGGTGATAATAAACCAAATAAAGGACGACCAGAAAATGCACCAGGGAATAAAATAATACATGATAAAGTATATACGACGTATACTGTATTTGATGCAGCTGGAAATAGATATGTACAGATAGATACATATGGAAAAATTGATCGTGAAAATCCAGAAAAGATAAGTCAATCGATTCAGTTTGATAAACAGACAGCAGAATTTTTTGTAGATCTGCTGAAAAAAGAATTTGATATTTGATGAGCAGCAGATATTCGGATTATTGGGGATTCTTCAAGAGAAGGGAAATAGATACAGATTGCAAAGGATAGAAGAAAGGATTTCATGGAAAGGGTGATGAAGGATGATAACACAGAAGGAAATGGCTGAATTATAAAAGAAAGCTAATGATTCGAAAATCTGCCAGATTATTTGGCGGTTACATTTCATAGGTATGTGGTGAAATAATCAAAAAACAATCACAAAATTTTGCGATTGTTTTTTTGACTGTTTCTGGGTATAATATAATCAAAAAATTGAAAAGGATGTGCTCAATATGCGTGAAACAAGAATATTAGAATTCAAGGAAACGATTACGAATACTTTTTTG
>ERZ832973.2253-NODE-2253-length-10852-cov-13.211725_pt1 | contig 10852 bp, 7 predicted proteins | sample MGYA00519950_ERZ832973 | MGnify/ENA primary metagenome ERZ832973 (study PRJEB31850, sample SAMEA3708734) | human gut metagenome | biome: human gut; feature: human-associated habitat; material: faeces | place: China | collected 2014 ... | reverse complement strand
TTCCGGAGCATTTTGCAGCTGTCGATGCAGCGGCAAAGGAAGCAGGAAATGTAGCAGTGATCTCCGCAGGCTGGGATCCGGGTATGTTCTCCTTAAATCGTGTATACGCAAATGCAATTCTCCCGGATGGTAAAGACTATACATTCTGGGGCAAAGGTGTAAGCCAGGGGCATTCCGACGCGATCCGCCGCATTGATGGCGTGAAGGACGCAAGACAGTATACAGTCCCGGTTGAGAGTGTACTGGAGAGAATCAGAAACGGCGAGACTCCGGAGCTCACAACGAGAGAGAAACACACAAGAGAGTGCTATGTTGTTGCTGAAGAGGGTGCTGATCTTGCACGCATCGAAAAAGAGATCGTAACGATGCCGAACTACTTCTCCGACTATGATACAACGGTTCATTTCATCAGCGAGGAAGAGATGAAGCGCGACCACTCTACACTCCCGCACGGCGGTTTCGTGATCAGAAACGGAAAGACCGGATGGAATCAGGAGAATACACATGTGATTGAGTATCGTCTGAAACTGGATTCCAACCCGGAGTTCACTTCCTCCGTGATCGTTTGCTGTGCCCGCGCCGCATTCCGCATGAAACAGGAGGGAATGAGCGGATGCAAGACCATTCTTGACATTCCGCCGGCATACCTTTCCGCAAAGAGCGGCGAGGAACTCAGAAAGAATCTCCTGTAATCATAAAAAGAACCTTTAAAGGCGGCGAAAGAGCCGGCCTTTGATCAATCATACCTCCGCCCTGTGTCCGCAGCCGACAGATACAGGGCGGAAGTATCAATTGCCATGCATTCAGAAAAGACCGCAAACGGGATCCATGCATGGCGGATTTTGTAGAGGGTGAAGATATGACACTTAAGAAGAATCATCCGGCAGGCTACAACGGTATCACGGACGGTGTGATCTGGCAGCAGCTTCTGCTCTTTTTCTTTCCGATCCTGTTCGGGACATTTTTCCAGCAGCTTTACAACACGGCAGATGCCATGATCGTTGGAAAATTCGTTGGAAAAGAAGCACTTTCCGCGGTAGGGGGTACGACAGGAACGTTGATCAACCTGCTGGTTGGCTTCTTCGTCGGAATGTCTTCCGGCGCGGCTGTCGTTGTATCCCAGTTCTACGGGGCGAAAGAAGAGCAGCAGGTACGAAAATCGGTCCACACGGCATTCTGCCTGGCATTAGCCGGCGGGGTGACGCTTTTAATCATCGGTGAGATTTTTACCCCGGCGGCAATCCGTGCGATGGGCGCACCGGAAGAGATTCTTGGATATTCTGTCACATACCTCAGAATCTATTTCTTAGGTATCATCGGAAACCTGGTCTACAACATGGGTGCGGCGATCCTGCGCGCGGTGGGCGATTCGAAGAAGCCGCTGTATTTCCTGATCGCGAGCTGCCTGACGAATATTGTCCTGGACCTGATCTTCGTTGTCTGTCTGCATCTGGAAGTTGCCGGTGCGGCGCTTGCGACGATCATGTCCCAGCTCTTATCGGCAACGCTGGTTATGGTAACGTTGATCCGGACGAAGGAGTCTTACCGGTTTAATCTGAAAGAACTTCGGGTGGAACCGGTGCTGTTAAAAAAGATCATAAAGATCGGTCTCCCGGCAGGACTGCAGTCCATGATGTACTCGATTTCCAACATCCTGATCCAGGCAAATATCAATGGATATGGAACGAATACGATTGCGTCCTGGGCAGTTTATGGAAAGATTGATGGTATCTTCTGGATGACCATGGATGCCATGGGAATTTCTGTGACGACTTTTGCGGGACAGAATTTCGGTGCAGGAAAGATCAAACGTCTGAAAAAGGGCACCTATGTGGGGCTTCTCATGTCGACGATCATTACGGCAGCACTTGGTGTATTTATGTTTACGGCAGGTCCGGTACTCATCAGTCTCTTTACCAACGATGTGGATGTCATGGCGGAGAGCATGAGTATTATCCGCTTCCTGGTGCCGTTCTGGTTCTGCTACATCTGCGTCAACGTATATCCGTGTACGCTGCGCGGCGTGGGCGATGCCCTGATCCCAATGCTGATCATCTGTGTTGGAACCTGTATCCTGCGTGTGCTCTGGGTATTCGGCGCGGGCGCGGTTCATCCGGGGCTGTATACAACGCTGACGAGTTATCCGTTAAGCTGGACTATCACTTCGCTGGCATTCCTGGTATACTATTACCGGTTTAGTGCGATGAGAAAGTTAAATAAACTGATTGAAGAATAAGCATAACTGTTCGGCAGGTCTGTGAACTAATTGTTCTGGTCTGCTGAACAATTATAATAAGTGTAACTGGAATATGGATGTTGAATTTGAATTTAAAGAGAAAAATGGGGGCGCTTGTGTGACAAAGCTTTTGGCACCAGGCGCCGTCTGCGTGGTACCGGAAAGTCTGGGCGGACTTCCGGTGACAGAACTGGCAGACAAGGTATTTTCGGGGAGCACGGTGGAGAAAGTCTATCTACCGCGGACACTCACCCGGATCGGAAGATATGAATTTTATGGATGTGAGAAGCTTCAGGAGATCCATTTTTACGGGGCGCTCCGGGAAGTCGGCGGCGGTGTGTTTACGGGCTGCCGGAATATCAGGAGTCTGACTGTGCATATGGGGGTGGATGAAGAGTCGGCGCTCAGGGATTTTGTGACGGAGATCAATGAGAGAGTCACAGTGCATGTGTTTATACAGGGCGGACAAAATCGAATGCAGGACGAGAGAGACACGGACTCTGCACGAACATCGCTGGCTTCAAGTACTTTTGAGGAAGAGGACGGGGAGACAGAGACTGCGCGTGTGATCTTCCCGGAATACTACGACGAGGCGGTGGAAAATACGCCCGCCAGGATCACGGTATCCAATATCCACGGTGCAGGGCAGAAGTATCGCTACTGTTTTGAGGGACGAAAATTCCGATTTGACAGGTATGATAAAATGTTTGTGTATGAAAAAGCAGAGGAATCGGTTCTCATGGCATCGAAGATCGCGGTGACCCGGCTGCAGTATCCGAAAGGACTGTGGGAGAGCGCGAAAAAGGAATATGAAAAGTTTCTTATGGAGAATCTTTATGAGGTACTTCTTGGAACTCTTGAGGACCCGGAGACCATAAAATGGATTGCGGGACAGTATTTAACACCGGAAAAGAATCCGCTGACGGCGGATAAGATGTCGGGGCTAATCACGGAGATCTCGAAAAAGCATTTGCCGGAGCTTTTGGGGATGTTTATGGAGATCCAGAGGAAGAAGTTTGGCGTAAAGAAGAAAAAGTTTGATTTTGATTTGTGAGGAGGTCAGAAATCGTCATGAGAGAAGATGCGGCATGGTCGCCGATCCTGAGAGAGCAGGGCGCGCTGGAAGAACTGGCGGCGATCGGCGTTGAGATCATACGGAACGCGAGGAATGAGCTGTATCTTTCCATGCGGTTTCTCGACGTGGTCTTAAATGGTCTGTTCCCGGTGGCGGACAACAGCATCAAGGGAATCGGAACGGACGGAACCTTATTATCATTTGAGACAGGATACATCTGCGGCTGGTACCGGAGAAATCCTGTTTATGTAAACCGCATGATCCTGCACGAGACATTCCACTGTCTCTTTGTCCACCCATGGTCGAGAAAAAAGCGGGCGGAGGAATACTGGAATCTGGCATGCGATATCGCTGTGGAGTCCCTGATCGACGGGATCCACAAGCCGTGCGTCCATCTGCCGATGTCCCCGGTGCGGGCGGAATTTTACGGACGTCTGAGGAAAAAGATCAAGGTACTGAACGCGGAGAGCATCTATCACACTATGCAGGAGATGGAGCTTTCGGAGATCGAATATGAGCGGCTCTGCCGGGAATTCTGCCGGGACGATCATTCCAGATGGGAGAAAGAGGACGAGAAAAAGTCTCCGAATCCCAACCGGAACCGAAAAAACGATTGGGATGACAAGCGGGAGAAGATGCAGGCGGAGATGGAGGCGTTTTCCAACGAGGCGGCGGATGACTCCAGGGAGCTGATGGATCAGCTGGCGGTGGAGAACCGGGAGCGGTACGATTACCGGAAGTTTTTGCAGAAATTTTCGGTGCTGAAGGAGACAGTCCAGATCGATCCGGATGCGTTCGACTATGTATTCTACAATTATGGCATGCAGTTATACGGAAATATGCCGTTGATCGAGCCCCTTGAGACGAAGGAAGTCCGGCGGATCGAGGATTTTGTGGTCGTCATCGACACTTCGATGTCATGTTCCGGGGAGCTGGTGAAGAAATTCCTGGAAGAGACCTATGGGGTGTTGGCCCAATCAGAGAGTTTCTTTAAGAAGGTCAATATCCATATTTTGCAGTGCGATGATAAAGTACGGCAGGATGTGAAGATCGAGAGCGAGGAAGACCTTCGGAATTACATGGACCACATGGAGCTTCACGGCATGGGTGGGACAGATTTCCGCCCGGCATTCCTGCATGTGGACCAGATGATCAAGGCGGGAAAGTTCAGCAGGCTGCGGGGACTTCTCTATTTTACGGACGGATATGGGACATTTCCGGTGAAAATGCCGCCATACGACACGGCATTCGTGTTTATGCGGGACAATTACACCGACGCGGACGTTCCGCCTTGGGCGATGAAGGTGATTCTGGACCCGGAGTCGATGGAGGACGTGGGGAAAATATTAGATGGAAAATAGTAACTGTTCAGTAGGTCTGCGCATTTACTGCGCTGACCGTAAGAAAACTTAGAATGGAAGGCAAAAATCCTATCGGCATAGCCGATTTGGAGTGGATTTTTGCGCGTAACTGTGGGGGTACTGAACAGTTACGGAAAGTAAAAGGTTTGACAGGCTGGTTCACGGACTGTAAAAATTATACCGGAGTAAAAAGATATGAACATCAAGCGTGCAAAACAGGAAATTAAAAATACGATACAGGTGTATCTGACGAAGAACGCACACGGGGAATACGAGATCCCGTCCATGCGGCAGCGCCCGGTGCTGCTCATCGGTCCGCCAGGAATCGGAAAGACCCAGATCATGGAGCAGGTGGCGCGGGAGTGCGGTATCGGTCTCGTCTCCTACACGATCACACACCATACGAGACAGAGTGCCATCGGTCTCCCGTTTATCTCGGAGAAGACTTACAGTGGGAAGAATGTCCATGTGACGGAATATACCATGAGTGAGATCGTAGCGGCGATCTATAATAAGATCGAAGACACAGGACTCTCCGAGGGACTTCTCTTCATCGATGAGATCAACTGCGTTTCCGAGACACTGGCCCCGGCCATGCTGCAGTTTTTGCAGTATAAGACTTTCGGAAATCATAAGATCCCGGATGGCTGGATCATCGTGGCAGCAGGAAACCCGCCGGAATACAATAAATCCGTGCGGGAATTTGATATCGCGACCTTAGACCGCATCAAAAAGATCGATGTGGAGGCGGATTTTGAGGTCTGGAAAGAGTACGCGAAGCAGGCGGATATCCATCCGGCGATCCTGTCATTCCTCACCGCAAAGCCGCAGTATTTTTACCAGGTGGAGACAACTGTGGATGGCAAGATTTTTGCGACACCTCGTGGGTGGGAAGATCTCTCCGGATTTTTAAAGGTCTGCGAGAAGGTGGATCTTATCTGTGACCGGGAAGTTGTAGTGCAGTACATTGAGCATCCCCGGATCGCAAAAGATTTCGCGAACTATCTGGAATTATATAAGAAGTATCAGGCGAGATACCAGATCGATGAAGTTCTGGAAGGAAAACGCAATGAGGGCCTGATGGAGCAGGCGGCGAAGGCACCGTTTGACGAGAAGCTTTCCATCATCAGCCTGATTTTAGCGAAGCTTGATGTGGAGTTTAAGGCTTATGCGCAGAAAGAGGATTATCTGGAAGTGCTGTTTGGGGAGCTGAAAGCATTCAAGAGAAGTCTGGAAGATAAAACGGAGGCCGGAGAAACGATGAATCCAGTGCCGCAGACTCCGATCAACATTTTCTCCCATCAGATCGAGGCATTCACCGCGGCATCCGAGCAGAAACAGAAAGCCGGTCTTCTCACAAGACAGGAAAAATATCGCTGTGCCGATATCGCAGCGGATATGAACCGATACCTTCAGACTGTGAAAGCAGAGCTTTTATCGGGTGGTGACGAGATATTCGACCGGTTCCGGGAGCTGTTTGGTGACGAACGGACAGAACTTGAGGATCTGTGCGCTCATGTCGGACAGACACTGGAGTATGCCTTTGATTTCATGGAAGGAACGTTCGGCAGCAGTCAGGAGATGGTGGTGTTTATCACGGAACTCAACTCCAGTGCCTCGGCAGTGCGGTTCTTACAGGAGAATGAGTGCGAACGGTATTATGAATACAATAAAAATCTATTGTTTGATGAAAAACGGGCAGATATTTTGAGCCGGTTGGACAGATTGGGAGCATTCTTTTAAAGAAATGTGGAGCTGAAAAATCCTTAAAGACAGGATTTGCAAAATAAGTATATAAAATAGAGTTGTGCTTACGGAATCATGTGAGCATGTGTTAAAGAGAAATTGGAAAGGAAAATTATCATATGGAATACGAAGGAACCGTATACCGCCCGCCGAGCGAGGCGCGAAGCTTAATTATTCAGGTGACTGTGGGCTGTGCCCATAACCGGTGCACCTTCTGCAACATGTACCGGGTGAAAAAATTCCGAGTGCGGACAAAAGAAGAGATCATGAAGGATCTGGACGAATGCCGAGATTATTACGGACCGTATGTCAGCCGTGTATTCTTTGCGGACGGTGATGCACTGGTGGTAAAGACAGAACTTCTTTTAGAGCTTTTAGCCTATGTCCACAAAAATTTCCCGTATGTGGAGCGGATCACCTCTTACGGGACTGCAAAGGATGTTCTGGCGAAGTCTGAGGAAGATTTAAAAGCCTTAGCGGCAGCAGGACTCGAGATGGTCTATATCGGAGCGGAATCCGGCGATGACCGTGTTCTGGAGCATATCCATAAGGATGTGACGGCGGCCCAGATTGCGGCGGCGGGACAGAAATTGAAGCGCTGCGGCATCAAGACCTCTGTGACGCTGATCTCCGGCCTCGGCGGAAGAAAAGGGATCCAGGAACATGCCATCAAGTCGGCGGAGCTGATCAATCAGATGAATCCGGAGTATGCCTCCTTCCTGACATTGCGCCTCTATGAGGGGACCCAGATGAATGAGGAAGTAAAACGCGGGGAGATGGAGCTTATCACCCCGGACGAGATCGTGGAGGAAATGGAGCTGTTTTTAACACACATTGATTCTCCCGGAACGATCTTCCGGACAAACCACGCGTCCAACTATGTAGTGCTTGCGGGAACTTTTAACGAAGATATTCCGAAAATGCTGGCACAACTGGAGGACGCAAAGAAAAGACAGCGTTACCGCCTTGAAGAATGGCGCAGACATATTTAAGTAAGAAGAGCAGAGAAAACAGTCCCGCGGGCTTTCTGGACGCTTAAAACGGCAGAAAAATGGCTCGCGGGATATGCCTTTCCAGGGCTTTCCGGGACGATCCCGGAGGGGACTCTTCTTGTAGATTGTATTCAAAAAACAACAATATATAGTTTTGAATCATGAATTTTTCACCATATATATGGTTTTGGTATATCATATTTATATAGCAGTACTCCTTGCAATCCGGGAACAATACAGTTATAATAGAATCGTTCTCGCGTGAGTGACTAAAAATAACGTGGCGGGAACATGACATGACCGCCTTAAGAGACTCGTGGCGGCAGGTCCGACAGATCAATCATAAAATATCTAAATCAGATAAAATTTCTGTATAATTCTGAAAAAAACAAACTGTATATACAACCAAGAAAACTATCAGCAACTGAAATGTACATGCCTGAGGCCGGCCAGTAAATGCGCGGACCTGTAGGTCAGCTGTGTTTTTTAGCAGAATAGACAGAAGAGAAAAACAGGCAACGGCAGTTGTGCGTAAAGCGGACAATTCTGCCAACACAATGAAATGAAACGGGGAATCAGGGATGAAGATCATCAAAAGAAACGGAGCGGAGGAAAGTTTTGACACGCTCAAGATCGTAAATGCGGTCCAGAAGGCGTGCAACGCCACAGAAAATGCCTATCTGGCACCGGAACAGCTTACGGATATCGCGGATTATGTAGAGTACAAGTGCAATAAGCTGGGACGTGCGGTGTCCGTAGAAGAGATCCAGGATATGGTCGAGAACCAGTTGATGGCGATCGGTGCTTTTGCGATCGCAAAAAATTATGTGCGCTACCGCTATGACCGCTCTCTGGTGCGGAAAGCAAATACGACGGACAACCGGATCCTGTCCCTGATCGAGTGCAACAACGAAGAGGTTATGCAGGAAAATTCCAACAAGAATCCGACGGTCAACAGCGTACAGCGTGACTATATGGCTGGCGAAGTCAGCAAGGATCTCACGAGAAGACTTCTTCTTCCGGAAGATATTGTTGAGGCGGATAAGCAGGGAATCATCCACTTCCATGACTCCGACTATTTTGCACAGCATATGCACAACTGCGATCTTGTAAACCTGGAGGATATGCTGCAGAACGGCACCGTGATCAGCGAGACATTGATCGAGCGCCCGCACAGCTTCTCCACAGCCTGCAACATCGCGACCCAGATCATCGCGCAGGTTGCCAGCAACCAGTATGGCGGACAGAGCATCAGCCTTGCGCATCTCGCTCCGTTCGTTCAGGTATCGAGAGTGAAGATCCGTCAGGAAGTGATCGGCGAGATGAAGGATCTTGGAATTGCTGTGACAGAGGATCAGATCGATAAGCTCACGGAGGAGCGTCTCCGCAGAGAGATCACGAAGGGAATCCAGACGATCCAGTATCAGGTCGTAACACTCCTTACCACAAACGGACAGGCACCGTTCGTTACTGTTTACATGTACCTCGACGAGGCAAAGAATCCGCAGGAGAAAAAAGACCTTGCGATGATCATCGAGGAGACCTTAAAACAGAGATATCTTGGCGTTAAAAATGAAGCCGGCGTATGGATCACACCGGCATTCCCGAAGCTGATCTATGTTCTCGATGAGGACAATATCACTCCGGATGCGCCGTATTACTATTTGACAGAGCTTGCGGCAAAATGTACCGCAAAGCGCATGGTTCCGGACTACATCTCCGCGAAGAAGATGCGGGAATTAAAGGGCGATGTGTATACATGCATGGGCTGCCGTTCTTTCCTGACCCCGGACCGTTCCTATGTAAAAGGAAACCTTGCGAATGCAGGAAACTACCGGGAAGGCGAGCGCAAGTATTATGGTCGCTTTAATCAGGGCGTTGTAACGGTCAACCTTGTTGATATCGGACTCAGCGCAAGAAAAGACATGAACAGGTTCTGGGAGATCTTTGATGAGAGAATGGAACTCTGCCACCGCGCAATGCGCTGCCGCCACGAGAGATTAAAAGGAACCTTATCCGACGCGGCTCCGATCCTCTGGCAGTATGGCGCGCTTGCCCGCTTAAAGAAAGGTGAGACCATCGACAAGCTCCTCTATGACGGATATTCCACACTTTCTCTGGGATATGCAGGCCTGTGGGAATGTGTATACAGCTTAATTGAGAAGAAATTAACTGAGCCAGAAGGAAAGAAACTTGGTCTTGAGATCATGCAGAAGTTAAATGACTACTGCACGAAGTGGAAAGAGGCGGAGAATATCGATTACAGCATCTACGGAACCCCGCTGGAGTCCACAACCTACTCTTTTGCGAAGAGTCTCCAGAGACGTTTCGGTATCGTAAAGGGCGTAACCGACAGAAACTACATCACGAACAGCTACCATGTACATGTAACGGAACCGATCGACGCCTTCAGTAAGTTAAAATTAGAGTCTGAATTTCAGGCACTGTCCCCGGGCGGAGCGATCAGCTACGTGGAAGTTCCGAACATGCAGGATAATATCCCGGCTGTTCTTCAGGTCATCCGCTACATCTATGACAATATCATGTACGCGGAGTTAAATACGAAGAGCGATTACTGTCAGGTATGCGGCTACGACGGCGAGATCAAGATCATCGAGGATGACGGAAAGCTCGTATGGGAATGCCCGCATTGCGGAAACCGTGACCAGAGCAAGCTCAACGTTGCAAGACGTACCTGCGGATACATCGGAACACAGTTCTGGAATCAGGGCAGAACACAGGAAATTAAGGAAAGGGTACTGCACCTGTAATGAATTACGGAGAGATCAAAACATGTGATATTGCAAACGGTGAGGGAGTCCGCGTGTCCCTCTTTGTGTCTGGCTGTACACATCACTGTAAAAATTGTTTTAATGATGTAGCGTGGGATTTCGGATACGGAAAGCCGTTTACGGAAGAGACGGAAGAGATGTTATTAAAGGCGCTGGAGCCGGATTTTGTGGATGGACTTTCGCTTCTTGGCGGAGAACCCTTTGAGCCGGAGAACCAGCGGGCACTTCTCCCGTTCTTAAAGAAAGTGCGCGAGAGATTCCCGAAGAAAAATATCTGGTGCTATACCGGTTATCTTTTCGATAAAGAGCTTCTCGGTGAGAGCCGGGCGAGATGTGAGTGTACGGATGAGATGTTAAGCCTGATCGATGTCCTCGTGGACGGCGAGTTTGTTCAGGAGCTCTACAGCGTGGCACTGGCATTCCGCGGTTCGGAGAACCAGAGGATCATCGATGTGAAAAAGTCTCTGGAAACAGGGGAGATCGTCTGGCATGATCTGGTGAGCCGGGGAATCTCGATGAAGTTTAATTAAAATATGAAGACAGATCGAATATAAAGGAAAGATCCGGCAGTTGGGTTGTTTTACAGGGATTTTTGGGCTCTATGTCAATAGTTGGGGTGGGATTTCTTAGAATCCCGCTCCATTCTTGAA
>ERZ832973.2245-NODE-2245-length-10935-cov-2.928676_pt1 | contig 10935 bp, 5 predicted proteins | sample MGYA00519950_ERZ832973 | MGnify/ENA primary metagenome ERZ832973 (study PRJEB31850, sample SAMEA3708734) | human gut metagenome | biome: human gut; feature: human-associated habitat; material: faeces | place: China | collected 2014 ... | reverse complement strand
CGCTAAGACGACGTTGACGCGGTTTGAAGCGATCTTCGAAGAGTATTAGTAAAACTTTTTATAACAAATGCTAGCAAAGTTAAAGTTTACTATCTATTGGAAGTTAAATAAATATGTAAGGAATTAAAATGAAAAAAAGTACAGTATTGTCATTAACCACAGCTGCAGTTATTTTAGCAGCATATGTCCCTAATGAGGTAATCCTAGCAGATACACCTAGTTCTGAAGATTCTTTAAAAATATCTGATAAAGAAACAGTAGTAGGTAAACAAAACGAAAACAAAGAAAAACTTGAAGATATTCATAATGTTATAGAAACTTCAAAGGATACTGAAGAAAAGAAAACAACAATTATTGAGGAAAAAGAAGTTGTTAGTAAAAATCCTGTGATAGACAATAACACTAGCAATGAAGAAGCAAAAATCAAAGAAGAAAATTCCAATCAATCCCAAGGAGATAAAGCGGACTCGTCTGCAAGTAAAGACCCAGAAAGTCCCAAAAAAGAGGATAAACTTGTCTATATTGCTGAATTTAAAGATAAAGAATCTGGAGAAAAAGCAATCAAGGAACTATCAAATCTTAAGAATACAAAAGTTTTATATACTTATGATAGAATTTTTAACGGTAGTGCTATTGAAACAACCAAAGATACTCTGGACATAATTAAACTAATAGAAGGTATTTCATCGGTTGAAAGGTCACAAAAAGTCCAACCTATGATGAATCATGCTAGAAAAGAAATTGGAGTTGAAGAGGCAATCGATTACCTAAAATCTATCAATGCACCATTTGGGAAAAACTTTGATGGTAGAGGTATGGTCATTTCAAATATCGATACGGGAACGGATTATAGGCATAAGGCCATGAGGATTGATGATGATGCTAAAGACTCAATGAGATTTAAAAAAGAAGACTTAAAAGGTACTGATAAAAATTTCTGGTTGAGTGATAAAATCCCTCATGCTTTCAATTATTATAATGGTGGTAAAATTACTGTAGAAAAAGCTGATGATGGAAGCGATTATTTTGATCCACATGGGATGCATATTGCAGGGATTCTTGCGGGAAATGATACTGAAAAAGATATTAAAAACTTTAACGGAATAGATGGAATTGCTCCTAATGCACAGATTTTCTCTTATAAAATGTACTCTGACGCAGGATCTGGCTTCGCAGGAGATGAAACAATGTTTCATGCTATTGAAGATTCGATCAAACACAATGTCGATGTTGTTTCGATATCATCTGGCTTTACAGGAACAGGTCTTGTAGGTGAGAAATATTGGCAAGCTATTAGAGCATTAAGAAAAGCAGGCATTCCAATGGTTGTAGCTACGGGTAACTATGCGACTTCTGCTTCAAGTTCTTCATGGGATTTAGTGGCAAATAATAATCTGAAAATGACCGACACTGGAAATGTAACACGAACTGCAGCACATGAAGATGCGATAGCAGTCGCATCTGCTAAAAATCAAACAGTTGAGTTTGATAAAGTTAACATAGGTGGAGAAAGTTTTAAATATAGAAATATAGGTGCCTTTTTCGATAAGAATAAAATCATAACAAATGAAGAAGGATCAAAAGCTTCTAGTAAATTAAAATTTGTATATATAGGCAAGGGGCAAGACAAAGATTTGATAGGATTGGATCTTAGAGGCAAAATTGCAGTAATGGATAGAATTTATACAAAGGAGTTAAAAAATGCTTTTAAACGTGCAACGGATAAGGGTGCACGTGGCATTATGGTTGTAAATACTGTAAATTACTACAATAGAGATAATTGGACAGAGCTTCCAGCTATGGGATATGAGGAGGATGAAGGAACTACTAGTCAAGTTTTTTCAATTTCAGGAGATGATGGTGTAAAGTTATGGAACATGATTAACCCTGATAAAAAAACTGAGGTTAAAAGGAATAATAAAGAAGATTTTAAAGATAAATTGGAGCAATACTATCCAATTGATATGGCAAGCTATAATTCTAATAAACCGAATGTAGGTGACGAAAAAGAGATTGACTTTAAGTTTGCACCTGACACAGACAAAGAACTGTATAAAGAAGAGATCATCGTTCCAGCAGGGTCCACATCTTGGGGACCAAGAATAGATTTACTTTTAAAACCAGATGTTTCAGCACCCGGTAAAAATATTAAATCCACTCTCAATGTCATTAATGGGAAATCAACTTATGGTTATATGTCAGGGACTAGTATGGCAACTCCAATCGTGGCAGCTTCTACTGTTTTGATTAGACCAAAATTAAAGGAAATGCTTGAAAGACCTGTGTTGAAAAATCTTAAGGGAGATGACAAAATAGATCTTACAAGTCTTACAAAAATAGCCCTACAAAATACTGCACGCCCTATGATGGATGCAACTTCTTGGAAAGAAAAAAGTCAATACTTTGCATCACCTAGACAACAGGGAGCAGGGCTAATTAATGTTGCCAATGCTTTGAGAAATGAAGTCGTAGCTACTTTTAAAAACACGGATTCTAAAGGTTTGGTAAACTCTTATGGTTCTATTTCTCTTAAAGAAATAAAAGGAGATAAAAAATATTTTACAATTAAGCTTCACAATACATCAAACAGACCTTTAACCTTTAAAGTTTCAGCATCTGCTATAACTACAGATGCTCTAACTGACAGACTCAAACTAGATGAAACATACAAAGATGAAAAATCTCCAGATGGTAAGCAAATTGTTCCAGAAATCCACCCAGAAAAAATCAAAGGAGCAAATATTACATTTGAGTATGACACTTTCACTATAGGTCCAAATTCTAGCTTTGATTTAAATGCGGTTATAAATGTTGGGGAGGCTAAAAACAAAAATAAATTTGTAGAATCATTTATTCATTTTGAGTCAGTGGAAGAAATGGAAGCTCTGAACTCCAACGGGAAGAAAATAAACTTCCAACCTTCTTTATCGATGCCTCTAATGGGATTTGCTGGGAATTGGAACCACGAACCAATCCTTGATAAATGGGCCTGGGAAGAAGGTTCAAAATCAAAAACAATGGAAGGTTATGATGATGATGGCAAACCGAAAATTCCAGGAACCTTAAATAAGGGGATTGGTGGAGAAGGTATAGATAAATTTAATCCAGCAGGAGTTATACAAAATAGAAAAGATAAAAATACAACATCCCTAGATCAAAATCCAGAATTGTTTGCTTTCAATAACGAAGGGATCAACGCACCATCATCAAGTGGTTCTAATATTGCTAAAATTTATCCTTTAGATTCAAATGGAAATCCTCAAGATGCTCAACTTGGGAGAGGATTAACACCTTCTCCACTTGTATTAAGAAGTGCAGAAGAAGGATTGATTTCAATAGTAAATACAAATAAAGAGGGAGAAAATCAAAGAGACTTAAAAGTCATTTCGAGAGAACACTTTATTAGAGGAATTTTAAACTCTAAGAGAAATGATGCAAAGGGAATCAAATCTTCTAAGCTAAAAGTTTGGAGCGACTTGAAATGGGATGGACTCATCTATAACCCTAGAGGTAGAGAAGAAAATGCACCAGAAAGCAAGGATACCAAAGATCCTGCTACTAAGATAAGAGGACAATTTGAACCGATTGCAGAAGGTCAATATTTCTATAAATTTAAATATAGATTAACTAAAGATTACCCATGGCAGGTTTCCTATATTCCTGTAAAAATTGATAATACAGCCCCTAAGATTGTTTCGGTTGATTTTTCAAATCCTGAAAAAATTAAGTTGATTACAAAGGATACTTATCACAAGGTAAAAGATCAATACAAGAATGAAACCTTATTTGCGAGAGATCAAAAAGAACATCCTGAAAAATTTGACGAGATTGCAAACGAAGTTTGGTATGCAGGCGCTGCTCTGGTTAATGAAGATGGAGAGGTTGAGAAAAATCTTGAAGTAACTTATGCAGGTGAGGGTCAAGGAAGAAATAGGAAACTAGACAAAGACGGAAATACTATTTATGAAATTAATGGTGCAGGAGATTTAAGAGGAAAAATCATTGAAGTCATTGCATTAGATGGATCTAGCAATTTCACAAAGATTCATAGAATTAAATTTGCTGATCATGCTGATGAAAAGGGGATGATTTCCTATTATCTAGTAGATCCTGATCAAGATTCATCTAAATACCAAAAGCTTGGCGAGATTTCCGAATCTAAATTTAAAAATTTAGAAAATAGAAAAGAGGATAGTCTTAAAAAAGATACAACTGAGGAAGAAAATCATCAAGAAAATGAAGAGTCTATCGAAGAAAAATCAAGCTTGACTATTCATAAAACTATTTCAACAATTAGAGAGTTTGAAAGTAAAGACTTAAAGAAACTCATTAAAAAGAAATTTAGAGAAGTTGATGACTTTACAAGTGAAACTGGTAAGAGAACAGAGGAATACGATTATAAATACGATGATAAGGGAAATATCATTGCTTATGACGATGGTAGTGCCTTACAATATGAAACTGAAAAACTTGACGAAATCAAATCAAAAATTTATGGTGTTCTAAGCCCGTCTAAAGATGGACACTTTGAAATTCTTGGAAAGATAAGTAATGTTTCTAAAAATGCCAAGGTATATTACGGCAATAACTATAGATCTGTAGAAATCAAAACGACTAAGTATGATTCCCACTCAAAAACGATGACATTTGATTTATACGCTAATATTAATGATATTGTGGATGGATTAGCTTTTGCAGGAGATATGAGATTCTTTGTTAAAGATGATGATCAGATAAAAGCTGAAACTAAAATTAGAATGCCTGAAAAAAATAAGGAAACTAAAACAGAATATCCCTATACATCAAGTTATGGGAATGTAATAGAATTAGGAGAAGGTGATCTTTCAAAGAACAAACCAAACAATTTAACGGAAATGGAATCTGGTAAAATCTATTCTGATTCAGAAAAACAACAATATCTGTTAAAGGATAACATCATTCTAAGAAAAGGCTATGCACTAAAAGTGACTACCTATAATCCTGGAAAAACGGATATGTTAGAAGGAAATGGAGTTTATAGCCAGGAAGATATAGCAAAAATACAAAAGGCCAATCCTAATCTAAGAGTCCTATCAGAAAAAATAATTTATGCTGATAGTAGAAATGTTGAAGATGGAAGAAGTACTCAATCAGTATTAATGTCGGCTTTGGATGGCTTTAACATTGTAAAATATCAAGTGTTTACCTTTAAAATGAATGATAAAGGGGAGGCAATCGATAAAGATGGAAATCTTGTAACAGATTCTTCTAAACTGGTATTATTTGGTAAAGATGATAAAGAGTATCATGGGGAGGATGAGTCCAACGTAGAAGCTATAAAAGAAGATGGTTCTATGTTATTTATTGATGCAAAACCAGTAAATCTTTCAATGGACAAGAACTACTTTAATCCATCTAAATCTAATAAAATTTATGTTCGAAATTCAGAATTTTATTTAAGAGGTAAGATTTCTGATAAGGGTGGTTTTAACTGGGAGTTGAGAGTTAATGAATCGGTTGTAGATAATTATTTAATCTACGGAGATTTACACATTGATAACACTAGAGATTTTAATATTAAGCTTAATGTTAAAGACGGTGACATCATGGACTGGGGAATGAAAGACTATAAAGCAAACGGATTCCCAGATAAGGTAACAGATATGGATGGAAATGTTTATCTTCAAACTGGCTATAGCGATTTGAATGCGAAAGCGGTTGGAGTACACTATCAATTTTTATATGATAATGTTAAACCAGAAGTAAACATTGATCCTAAGGGAAATACTAGTATTGAATATGCTGACGGAAAATCTGTAGTCTTTAATATCAATGATAAAAGAAATAATGGATTCGATGGTGAGATTCAAGACAAACATATTTATGTAAATGGAAAAGAATATAAATCATTTGATGATATTAAACAACTAACAGATAAGACACTAAACATTAAGATTGTTGTAAAAGATTTTGCAAGAAATACAACCGTAAAAGAATTCATTTTAAACAAAGATACGGGAGAGGTAAGCGAACTAAAACCTCATACGGTAACTGTGACCATTCAAAATGGAAAAGAAATGAGTTCAACGATAGTGTCGGAAGAAGATTTCATTTTACCTGTCTATAAGGGTGAATTAGAAAAAGGATATCAATTTGATGGCTGGGAAATTTCTGGTGTCGAAGGGAAAAAAGATGCTGGCTATGTTATTAATGTATCAAAAGATACTCTTATAAAACCTGTATTCAAGAAAATAGAGGAGAAAAAGGAGGAGGAAAATAAACCTACTTTTGATGTATCGAAAAAGAAAGATAACGTGCAAGAAAATCATAGTCACTTAGATGAAAATTACAAAAAGGAGGATTTACAAAGAGAAAATCATTCACACAAATCTGATTCAACTAAGGATGTCACAGCTAAAGTTCCTGATGAAAATGATAAAAACTTTGAAAATAAGAAGGAAGTTTATCTTAATGAACCAGACAACATAGATAATAAACATACCAATATTGATAGTAAATCAACTACTAACAATGATAGGTTGCCAAAAACCGGAACAGTTAGCGAAGTCTTCATGTCATTAGTTGCCGGAATAATGTTTACCTTAGGTGCGTTTCTTGGATTAAAGAAAAAAGATCAAGATTAAGACAAAGCTATAGAAAAATGGTTTGTGTACTGAGATAGTGTGATGATGAAACAGTTTTGTGAAAATAGCCATTTATAACTCAATTATTTAGTTTACTTTACTATTGATACTCTTTTTGGATTTATTAATGTACTTAGTTTCGACAACTAATGAATTGATTGAAAGGGTTAGTATTGATAATATTGGTCATATTAATTAGAAAATAGAGTCTATCAAAATTTAAAGGCTAATAGAGGTGATGAGATAATTTCAAGGAATTAAGTAGCGTTTGGTTGCTTAATTCCTTTTTATTATGTGACTATTAGTCCGTTTCGCTCCGAAGGTGCGAAACAAATAAACCACCCGCTATGATTGATATGCCCCCTGTCAAGTAGACAGGTTAAATATGGCTCTTTGTCAACTGTAGTGGGTGACGAAAAGCTAACATCTAGAGAGAACCTGATAGGTTTTCTCTTTTTGTATGTTCAGAGTGATGAAAACACGCTTCCTAAAGTTAATAAAGTTTCTAAAACCGAAGCCCAGACGTTTGATGTCTTTGATAAGCTTATTGGTCCCCTCCAATTTTGCATTTGAGTAATGTGTTTCTAGTGCATTTTTGATGTATGGTTTGTGTCTAAGGAAGGTCAAGCATAATTAAGATAAGAAAGAGAAACGATATGAAAACCACAATTTTTACATTTCACCCTCAATTAAAAACGGGCTCACGCATTAATAAAGAACTGGCAACAGCTGCTGCTGGAGCTGGTTATGACGTGCGAGATATGTACCAACTGTATCCCAATTTTGACATTGATGTCAAAACGGAGCAAAAGATTCTAGAGGTAAGTGATCGCATTGTACTCCAGTTCCCAATTTATTGGTACCAAACGCCAGCCCTCATGAAACAGTGGTTTGACGTTGTTTTTGAATACGGTTGGGCCTATGGTTCGACTGGTACTGCCTTACAAGGCAAGGAAGTCATGTTGGTAGCTAGTTTTGGAGCTGGGCAAGATGACTACACGAGAAACGGCCGCTTCCATGTAACAATTGAAGAGATTTTAAAGCCTATCACTATGATTCAGTATTTGACAGGTCTAACATTTCTGGAACCTCTTATCATAACTGGTACTTTAAACATGGATCAAGAGTTATTATCAAATAAAGTAAATAAATACCTACAAATAATATAAATAAGACATATCAACCCTCTATAAATGGAATATACTTTATTATTTTTCTGTTTCAAACAATAAAGCATCAATCAATATACTTGAATACTAGTGGATATTATTGAGTATATTTCATATTGTCCAATTAGGACAATACATAAAATTTTTCCTCTATACTTTTCCTTAGGAGAAAGATTGATGTACCGACGTTTAAGGGATTTGAGAGAAGACAATGATTTCACTCAAAAATTCGTTGCCGAAAAACTTTCGTTTACTCAACGATATTCAGGAAAGATAAGAAGCATCTGAGTTTAACTTCAGATGCTTCTTTGGTAGTTATTACATTTGGAATGAATCATGTTTAAAATGTTGATGATATATTTTCTATTTTATGTTTAAATCTTTTTCCATTTCCATTTTAAGATTTTTGATGAAGACTTGATCACCAAAAGCTTCAGCTAGTACGGTAGCTGTATTATAAAGCTCAGTCGCTTTATCTCTATTGTTCTCATAGAATAGATAATATTTCGCTTCAAAAATGAGTACGGCGGGTTTGTAAGCATGTTGTAGCGTCTTATCAATAATAGTATGCATTTTATCGACAATAGTTTTCATATTTCTATAATCATGATGCATCACATAGATTCCACCTATAGTTGACAATGCCCCTAGTAGTTCAACATTAACTAGCTCTTCCCCTTGTAATTCTTGATTAATTAATTTACATCGAAAACTTTCAACAATTTCTTCATCATAGTCACCAACTTGACATTGAAAGGTATAGTATTTTATTAGCAGAAGGTCATTCAAGGTGTACTCTTCTTTTTTTAATACTTGGTTCAAATAGTCTTCATATACAATCTCAACAAGATCTTCTTTCTTCTCTTCAGATATAAAATTCAGGGTTCTTTCAATGATATCAATGGTTAATAGTTCTTCTTCTGGTAGAATATCAATATAGTTGTCGTAGAGTTCCTCAATATCTTTTAGCTTTTTCTTGATACGTTCCGAGTCACCATAGACAGGAGACTTCATAAGTTTATATTTAGCCTTGTAATAGTCTTCAGGAATGTCTAGTTTTGTTTCACCTAACAAATAGTTGAGGGAAACACTCAATTTATCACTGATGTATTGCAGTTTGACAATGGTTGGTAATGAGCGACCGAGCTCGATTCTCATCAACTGTTTGACAGTTAATTCTTCTTCGGTATCACAAACGTGCTCACGTGTTAATCCTTGACGTTCACGTTCTTCACGAATTCTTTTTCCAATCTCGATTTTAATCTCTTCAGACATCTGTATTTCCTTTGAGTTTTAATTATATAATAATATACCTTAAAATCATGTGAATGAAAAGACTCCAGGGATTTGTCTTTTTATGGTTAGAGAAAAAGATGGGGAATAAACAAAATAACCATCTAACACTCAGTTTAGATGGTTGTGGTTTGGAATTAGGATATTTTTCGTAATCTCTTAGATTGTAGAATGGTCAGTGTAGCAAAGAGGAGCAACCAGGCTAGTAGAGAAAGTGAGCTTGCTATTTGGTCTTGCCACTTAAAGCTTTCAAGCTGGCTTATAGATTTTGTGAACAATCCCATATAACTGTACTTCGTGACATTATCGAAATCTTTACTAATCCCTGAAAGCATTGGAATAAACATACTAATCATTGATACTGGAAGGCTAATTACTTGGGCAGATACTTGAGTTTTACTGATTAATCCGATGAAAAGATTAATCAGCATCATTACTAAAGCTGTAGCAAGCGAGATGATAAGATAAGGACCATAATTATTTTCAATATTAAGTTCGAGTATTCTCGGAATAGCAGTTGTCATAACTAAGCTAATAAGCACTGGATAAAATAAAACTGAAAGAATATAGTTTTTACTGTTAACACCACTTAAAAGCAAAGTTCTTAAAATATTTTTTTCCTTTTCTTCGGAAACAATAGTACTGATTGGATTTCCAACTGATAAACTCAAAGATAAAGCTAAACATATGCCTAATAGATTGACTTTCATTGAGTTTGTTAGAGTACCTTGAATCTCATAGATATGTTTATATAGAAAAGCAAATCCCAAAGGAAGAATAACCTGAAGAACCATACTTTTATTAGATTTAATGACCTTTTTTCTAAGCCAGATCAGAGATTTCATTTGGTTAAGCATTAAGTTTTCCTCCTGTGAGTTGAATGAAGATGTCTTCTAAAGTTGGTTCACATGAATGAATGGTCTGTAGATTAGGAGTAACATTAAGATTATTCAATTCAGAAAAGGGCAGAATGTTTTCACGACCTGAACAATATGTAACTTTTACCATCTTATTTGTATTATATTTCTGAATAAGTTCAGCAGGTTTACCTTCTTCGACAATCTTACCTTTATTTAGAAGTACAATCTTATCGCACAAAATTGTAGCCTCGTGCATGTCATGTGTCGTCAGAAAAATGGTTGTTCCTTGTTGTTTTAGTTCTTCAATAAGAGAATGAATGGTTTGAGACGTTGATGGATCTAGTCCAGAAGTAGGTTCATCAAGAAAGAGAACTTTTGGCTTGTTTATGATAGCTCTCACTAAAAGCATCCGTTGTTTCATCCCTGTAGAGAGCTTTTCTGCCAAGGTTTTACGATGGTCATAAAGACCTACACGTTTTAACAAATCATCAACATACTCTGTCGAAACATTATAGAGTTTTGCGAAGAATAGAAGATTGTCATAAAGTGTCAATTTTTCATAAAAACCACTATTTTCAGTGATTAAACCAATCTTTGACAAATCATCTTCTTTTAACTGAAGGGATGATTTGCCCAAAATATAAGTTTCTCCCTGACTAGGAGTGAGTTGACCTGTTAAGATATTGATTGTTGTCGTTTTACCAGAACCTGATGGTCCAAGGAAACCTAGAATTTCACCTTTTTCAACTGTGAAGTTTAGATTTTCTATTGCTTTATATTTTTGAAATTCTTTGCTTAACTGTTTTGCTACGATAAGGTTTGTCATATCTTGCTCTCTCCTATTTGATTATATGAATGAGTATAAACAAAATAATAACGAATCAAAAGGACATCTATGTCACTTTGACTCGTTACTTGTATCTAAATCATTTTCCATTTCCATTTTAAGATTTTTGATGAAGACTTGGTCACCAAAAGCTTCGGCTAGTA
>ERZ832973.2236-NODE-2236-length-10989-cov-5.606823_pt1 | contig 10989 bp, 9 predicted proteins | sample MGYA00519950_ERZ832973 | MGnify/ENA primary metagenome ERZ832973 (study PRJEB31850, sample SAMEA3708734) | human gut metagenome | biome: human gut; feature: human-associated habitat; material: faeces | place: China | collected 2014 ... | reverse complement strand
CTCCCAAATATAGAGGAGCTTTTATTTTACTTAATACTTAATAAATATATATATATATTTGTTAAGTAAAATACAAAGAGTAATTGAGTTACTTAGTGTAATAATATATAATAAGAATATATTTTTTATTTATATTAAATATACATATGATTTAAGGAGATATACAGATGAATATAGTTATAGTAGGAGCAGGAAAAGTAGGATATGCCTTGGCCAAATATCTTTCTATAGAAGGTGACAATGTTACTATAATAGATAATAATATTGTAGCTTTAGAGAGAATTAACAATAGTCTAGATGTAATGTGTGTTAAAGGAAATTGTACAAGTTTGAAAGTGCTTAATGAAGCAGAGGTTAAAGATGCTGATTTATTAATTTCTGTAACAAATAGTGATGAATTAAATATGCTTTGTTCTTTAGCTGCTAAAAAATTAGGTACTAAGTATACTATATCAAGAGTACGAAATCCAGAATATGATGAGGATATAACTTTATTATCAGAAGCTGTAGGTATTGATTTAGTAATTAATCCGGAAAAAGCTGCTGCTAATGAAATAGCAAAACTAATAAAGTTCCCATCAGTATGTAGTATAGATGATTTTTCCGAAGGAAAAGTAAATTTAATTGGATTTAAGATTGCTCATAATACAGACTTAGTAGGAAAGAGAATTTCCGAAATAGGTTCTATCAGAGGAAATGTATTATTTTGTGGAATTGAAAGAAATGATACAGTAATAATACCTAAAGGAGATTATGTTTTTCAAGTAGATGACAGAATATATGTTATTGGTGAGCATAAAGAAATTCAAGATTTCTTTAAGAGGTTGGGAAAATACGAAAAAAGAGTTAGGAACTCAATGATTATTGGCGGAGGTAAAATAAGTTACTATTTAGCTAAGAAAATCAATGAAGTAGGAGTAAGTTGTAAAATAATAGAAAAAAATATTAAAAAATGCGAAGAATTAACTGAATTGTTGCCAGATTCTATAATAATTAATGGAGATGGAATGGATCAGCAATTATTAATGTCTGAAAATTTAAGTGAGGTTAATAATTTTATTGCCTTAACCGATAGAGATGAAGATAATATAGTGGCTGCGTTGTTTGCGGCAAATAAGAGTGTTAATAACATTATTACTAAGATTACAAGAGAAAATCATATTACTATAGCTGAAAGTGTAGGAATTAATTCAATAGTTAGTCCTAAACTTGCCACTGCTAATAAGATAATTAAATATGTCAGATCTCTTAAAGGTCAAAGAAAATATTTAATTGAAAATATGTATATGATTTGTAATGAAAAGGTTGAAGCAATAGAATTTATAGTTGATGAAAATACTAAAAATTTAAATAAAAAATTCAAGGATATAACATTATCTGATGATGTAATTTATGCAACAATAGTTAGGGATGATAAGATAATTATACCTACAGGAGATGATTGCTTAAAAATTAATGATAAAGTAATAGTTGTGTCACAAAATAAGAAATTTGAAGAGATAATCTTCGGAGGTGACAAATAGCATGAATTATAGAGTAGTATTAAAACTACTGGGTAATGTATTGAAATATGAAATATTTCTTTTAATTATTCCATTATTGGTAGCTTTATATTATGGCGATGGAGATGCCTTATCGTTTTTAATAACAATGGGTCTTATGGTACCTTTAATGATTTACTTATGTAAGATTAGGACTGATAAGGAAGAAATATATGCAAAAGAAGGATTCCTAACAGTAGGATTAGCATGGATATTGATTTCAGTGGTAGGTGCACTTCCTTTTGTAATCAGTGGGGCAATTCCTTCATTTATTGATGCATTTTTTGAAACATCATCAGGTTTTACAACAACAGGAGCTTCTATATTAACAGAAATTGAATCACTTCCAAGAGGAATATTGTTTTGGCGAAGCTTTACACATTGGATTGGAGGAATGGGATTTTTAATATTCATATTAGCAGTAATACCTTCATTATCAACTAATACAATATTTTTATTAAAAGCAGAAAGTCCAGGACCTAACCCAGGAAAAATTGTTCCAAAGATACGAGAAACAGCAAAAATATTATATATGATTTATTTTGTAATGACAGTGATAGAAACTATCCTACTTATGGTGGCAGGATTATCATTATATGATGCTTTGATTCATGCATTAGGAACTGCAGGGACAGGTGGGTTTTCTAATATGAATAGAAGTGTTGCATCATTTAATAATCCAGCAGTGGAATGGATCATAACAATATTTATGTTGCTATTTGGAGTTAACTTTGCACTTTATTTCCAAATGTTTAAAGGGGATTTTAAAAGTGTATTTAAATCTGAAGAACTTAGATATTATATTTTAATGATAGTGGTATCAATTGTCCTTATTACAATAAACATACTTGATTTTAATGGAGGTAATATTGGACTTTCTATTAGAGATTCATCATTCCAAGTTGCTTCAGTAATAACTACTACTGGATATGCCACAACAGATTTTAATTTATGGCCTACCTTTAGTAAAATAATATTAACGTTATTAATGTTTGCAGGTGCTATGGCAGGGTCAACAGGTGGAGGAATTAAAACCGTAAGAATAGTCTTAATTCTTAAAGCTATTAAAAGAGAAATAGATAAAATACTACATCCAAAGAGAATACAAAGAGTAAAAATGGATGGTAAAGTAGTTGAAGAAGAAGTGGTTTTAGGTGTACTATTATTTATCGGAGCGTATATAGTCATATCATTAATTGCTATTTTTATAGTAGCTTTAGATGGATTTGATTTAGTAACAACTACAACATCAGTTATTGCGACTATAAGTAACATAGGTCCAGGATTTGAAATGGTAGGAGCTACAGGTAACTTTGCAGCTTTTTCACCTTTAAGTAAGATTGTTTTATCGTTCTGTATGCTAGCAGGAAGGTTAGAAATATATCCAATGTTAATTTTATTTAGCCCATCAATTTGGAGAAAAAAATACTAATGTAATAAAGAATCACACAGTTTTTTGGCTGTGTGATTTTTTATGTGTAAAGGGCTGTTTCTCTATATTCCAGTGGGGTCATATTGGTATATTTCTTGAAGATAGTACTGTAGTAACTTTGATTATTGAAACCTACTTCTAAAGATATATCCAGTAAAGTCATATTAGTATTTTCTAATAAGTTCTTACTTTTTTCTATCTTGTAATTATTTAAATAGTTAATAAAGGTTTGACCTGTTTCCTTTTTAAATATATAGCAGAAATAACATTTGTTTATTTTGAATTTATCACAAATATCATCAATTGTAATTTGCTTGGAGTAGTTTTTATGTACATAATCCAGTGATTCTTTGATTATTGGTGATACATCAGAAATTTTTTCACAGGAGCATGTATTCTTATATGATAAAAATAACTTAAGGAGCTTAATAAAGTAAGTAAGGCCTTTTTCACAATTAATATAATAAAAAGTATTATCTTCCTCTAATTGGATAGTGTAAGGACCAAGTAAAAGAAAAGTAGCAGAGTTCTTATTGTTGTTGGCAAAAGGAATTGCTACTATTTTTAAATGTTCAGAGATAATTTCTTGTGGTGAATTTAAATCATTTTTAATAATCTTATCTACAATATTTAAATCAAGTAATGTAAACTTTGATAATTTATTTAAATTACGCTCATAAAGAAAATTTGAATTTAAATCTATAATTGAAAGAGGAACATTACAGCAATTAAAAAAATTATCTAATTTAGTATATAAAGCAGTCATTTTATACCTCCATAGTTAAAAATATATAAAATAAAATATAAATATCCTTAAAAACATTCATAAAAAGATATGTTATTATATTAAGGGTAAATGAGAATCAATTTCAATTATCGCAGAAAATAATAAAATGTCAATATTGAATAAAAAATAAATATACTACTAAGATATAGGGGGATAAAGAATGTTAAGGAAGAAAATATGTAAGCTATTATCAGTAATAATGATTGCTACATCAGTATTTGGAGCTGTTACTCCAGTGGTAAAGGCTGATGTAATAAATGAAACAATTTTAAAAAATGAAAAACAATTGCAAAGTGGAAGATATACTGTAAAAAATACTACTAAGTATGTAGAAGAAGGTAATACTACAGGCGAAGGTATGGCTAGAAAAGTACTAAAGGAAGATTCAAAAATAGTAGTTAAAGATGATAAAGTATTATTAACGATGTATTTTGATGAAGAAATGTTTAAAATGCTAAGTGATATAAAAGCATCTATGGATGAAAGAGAATTAATATCTGAGGTTAATAATGATGAAAAATCAGTTACCATGGAAGTACCATCTGTGAATTCAAAGGTGAAGGTTGATGTTACAGTTAGTGTAATGGGAAGAAAGGTATCTTTTTATGTAGAAAATAATATGGATACCTTAACATTAGAAGAAGCTTTTAAGGAAGAAACAGGTGCTGTTGTTTTAGAAGATGGTAAATATAAAGCAAGTAATATTACAAGATACTATACAGATAGTGAACATGGAAATTCATCTGCAAGAAGAGCTATTGAAAGCGAAACTTTAATAAAGGTTGAAAATGGAAAAACTTACTTAACAATTACTTTTTCATCTATGTATTCTATGTTAGAAAATATTTCTGTTTCTTTAGATGGAAAAAAACTAGATATAGTTGAAGATTCAAATGCAAGAACAGTTACTTTTGAAGTTCCATCAGTAGATACAGAAGTATTATTAGGAATGAATATAAAAGGAATGAATCATGCAGTTGATTTCTATGTGATTAATGATATGGATACATTGACAAAGATAAGTGAGGAGACAGATAATCCAGCAGAAGATGACAAGAATGACACAGTACCAGAAGTGCCTGAAACTCCAGAAGTTAAACCAGACTCAGGAAATAATGGGGAAGGTTCAGAGACAATACCAGGAACTAAGGTATACACAATAGAAAATCAGGTATATCATGAAAATGCTACTGGTATGACAATGGCAAGACAATATTTAAATACTACTTCCAAGGTGGAGGATGTTAATGGTAAGCGTTATGTAACAATGACTTTTACAGGTGTTGAATACATGAATAATCATCAAATATATGTAAATGGCAACAAAGTTGAAGCTGAGGTTGTTGAAAGTACTTCAAGTAAGATAGCTTTAAGATTTGCTGTAGAAAGCCTAAGTGATTCAATTAAAGTTGGAACTTATGTAATTCCAATGGGTAGAAATATTGAATTTGATGTAAAGTTATTGGAAGATACTCTTACATTAGTTAATGGAAATATTGAAGAAGATAAAAACAAAGATAATACCAATAATCAATCTACCAATAATTCATCTTTAGTAAATAATGGGACAAGCAGTTCTAATAATAATGCTACTAATAAAGTAGAAGAAGAGAAAAATGTTAAAGAAAATGTAAAAGTTAAAGTTTATAATGTGCAAAATAATGTTACTCATGATAATGCAACAGGAGTAGCTATGGCAAGAAAATATTTAAACAGTGATACAGAAATAAAAGAGATAAATGGTAAGTATTATGTAACATTAACATTTACAGGAACTGAATTCATGCAAAATCATGAAGTTTATGTAAATGGTAGCAAAGTAAGTCACAGTATAGTATCAAGTACTAGTGATTCAGTATCAATTAGATTTAACATTGCAAGCTTAAATGATACAATATCAGTTAAAACTTATGTTGTACCAATGGCAAGAAATGTTGAATTTGGTGTGGAATTATTATTAGATACTATGACTTTAGTTAATGAGTATACTATAGAAGCTGATTCACTTCCAGAAACAGGAGCAGCAACATCATCAGCATTAGCATTATCTATAGGATTAATGGCCATTGGTTCAGGAGCGGCTTTAAGAAAAAAAGTTAAATAGAAAAAGATTAAAATGGGCTGTAAAGGCCCATTTTCAGCGTAAAGGATAAGGTGGGAAAAAATGAAAATAATTAATAAGATAAAGATTTTAATAATGATTATGTTATCAATAGTAGTTATGGGAAATATCAATATTTATACGGTATTTGCAGAAGAAAAGATAGCAAGTGGAATATATGAAGTTTCTAATGAAGTGTATCATGATACTGAAATTGGTATGTCTATGGCTAGAAGTTATTTAAAAGATACCATGACTATGAAAATTACAAAAAATGAAGTTTTATATACTATTGGTTTTACAGGAACTGATTATATGGAAAATTATAGAATGAAGGTTAATGATGTTGAAGTTCCAGTAGAAAGAGTTGATGGAGATGGAATAGTAACATTGAAAGTATCTGCAACTTCATTAAGTGATGAATTAAAAGCATGTATATATGTAGGTCCAATGGGAAGAGACGTAGAGTTTGGAATAATACCAAAATTAGAAACAATGTCATTAATTGAATCTATTGAAGAAGAAAGTACAGAAGAAACTACTGAAAATAGTGCTATTGAAGAAATACAAGATAATGAAATAATGCCTATAAGTGAAAATAATAATACAGAAGAAAATAGTAGTATTAGTAAAGTAATTTTATTTGGTGGAGTAGCAATATTAGTGATTGGTATAGTTTGTACTATAATGTTAAAAAGAAAAAAGTAAGACTGGAGAATTAATATGAAATTTAAGAATATATTAAGAATGTTAATGGTAACAATGCTTTCTGCAATAATGATAGGTTGTAGTAATGACAAAAAAGATGTTGTTGTTAACAATGATGAAGATGTTGTAGTAGCTACTTCTGTAGCAGTAACAGAAATTTTAGATGCTTTAGGAGTAAAAGTATCAGGAGTTCCTACCACTTCATATGAACTACCAGAAAGTACAAAGGAGGCAGTAGAAGTTGGTAATCCAATGAGTCCTGATTTAGAAATAATAAAGTCATTAAATCCGTCGGTGGTAGTGTCTGTTGATACATTAGGAGCAGATTATGAAAAGCTATTTACAGATAACAATATACCAAGTGAATTTGTTTCATTATCAAGCTTGGAAGGATTAAAAGAGACAGTTAGTAATTTAGGAAATAAATTCAATAAGCAGGCTGAGGCAGAAGCTATACTTAAAGAACTAAATACTAAGGAAGAAGAAATGGCTTCAATAAGTGAAAAAGAAAAAGCTAATATACTTATTTTATTTGCAGCACCAGGCTCAACAATGATTGCAACTGAAAAGTCTTATATAGGAAATTTAGTTAAAATTGTGGGAGGAAAGAACATTATTAAGGATGCTTCTTCAGCGTATGTAACATATAGTAAGGAAGAAATAGCAAAGTTAAATCCAGATAAAATCCTTGTAATGATGCATGCACTTCCAGAGCAAACTAAGGCAGCTTTAGAAGCTGAAATGGCTACTGATTCATCATGGCAAAATATTGAGGCTGTAAGAAATGGTAAAGTTGAATATCTAGATAATACTTATTTTGGTATGAGTGCTAATTTAAAAGTAATTGAAGGTTTAGACATGCTATATGATATAGTGCATAATAAAGGTGAATAGAAAATGAAGATGTTAAATAAAAAAACGAAAATAGTTTTTACAGTTTCTTTGCTTTTAGTATTATTGGCTACTATATTAATATCTTTAAAATTAGGAAGTATTGATATAAGCTTTACGGAGTTAATTAAGGAAATATTCACCGGTGATAGCACTGGTAATATAGGAATTATAAAGGATTTAAGAATGCCAAGAGTAATCATTGCAGTACTTATTGGGGCAAATTTAGCTATTTCAGGTGTGCTTTTGCAAGCAGTTATTAGAAACCCTTTAGCTGATCCCTATATTACAGGTATTTCATCTGGAGCTTGTGCTGTAACAGTTTTCTTTATGGTATTTGTACCAAGTGTAACAACATTAAGGCCTGTATTTGGTTTTTTTGGAGGCCTTATCTGTTGTGCCATAGTTTATTTAATGGCTTATAAAAAAGGACTTTCACCTATAAGAATAGTTCTAGCAGGAGCAGCTTGTAATGCTCTACTAGGTGGACTATCATCAATGTTTACCATAAGTGCAGGACTTGGAGCTAGCAATATACAAAAGTGGATTATGGGAAGTTTAGCCACAGTTACATGGGATAATGTATATATGTTATTGCCATATTCAATTATAGGAATAATCTTATCAATATGTGTAAGCAAAATATGTAATGTACTTGTACTAGGAAGTAAGAATGCTAAGAGCTTAGGATTTAATAGTGATTTATATATGATTATAGTAACTTTAATTGCCGTATTTTTGGCAAGTATCTCAACGGCTATTGGAGGAGTGATTTCTTTTGTAGGATTAGTTGTACCTCATATATGTAGGATAATAGTAGGATCTAATCATAAGTATCTAATACCATGCAGTGGAATATTAGGAGCATTTTTGGTGCTTTTTGCTGATACTATAGGAAGAGTTGTTATGAAACCTTATGAAATACCTGTTGGAGTAGTTACTTGTATAATAGGGGCACCATTTTTCTTATATATTTTAAGAAGGAGTGACTTAAAATGATAAAAGTAAATAAATTATCGTTTAGTTATGATAAGAAGAAAGAATTTATTAAAGATTTAAGCTTTAATATTGAAAAAGGAAAAATTACTACTATACTTGGTCCAAATGGTAGTGGAAAGTCTACAGTACTAAGTTTATTATGTGGTTTAAATAAGATTTCATCTGGAGAGATTATCATTAATGATAAAGATATTAAGAGTATGAAATATAAAGATATAGCTAAGGAAATTGCTACTGTACACCAGCAAAATACTGTGCCAGATGACATAACAGTAAAAGAGCTTATCGCATATGGTAGAATGCCACATAAGAAATATTTTGCAAAAAATTCTCATGATGATGAAGAAATAGTAAAGTGGGCAATTGAGAGAACAGGATTAGAACCATTAAAAGATAAGGAAGTCATGAGTATGTCAGGTGGAGAAAGACAAAGAGTTTTTATAGCCATGGCTTTAGCTCAAAAAAGTAAGATATTATTTTTAGATGAGCCTACTACATATTTAGATATTTATCATCAAATAGAATTGTTGGAGCTTATAAAGGAATTAAAGGAAGAAGAGGGATTGACTATAGTAATGGTCTTGCATGATATAAATCAAGCTTTAACATATAGCGATAATATTATAGTCATGAAAAATGGGGAACTTATTAAAAGTGGAGAAGCAAGTGTAGTAATAAGTATGAATTTATTAAATGATGTTTATAATATAGGTGGATTCTTAAGTAATCAAAAAGATAATGTGTACTTTGTACCAATGAAAAAAGAAAAGAATTGCGTTTAACGCAATTCTTTTTGCTGTTTTTAATATAATAAAAGGTATAAATAATAATATAATGATTATGATATAATAACAAATATGTAATAAAAAATAAATTTTAAGGAGTAGTTTATGATGGGAGAAATACTTGAGATAAAAAGAAAAGATGGAGCAATACTACAAGGTCAGTTTAAGCTTCTAGAAGAAAAAGATATTAAGGATATAATGAGATTACAGAAAATTGTTATAGATGCATTGGAAGATAAGCAATTATTTGCACCATCAGAGGAAGACGAATTCCTTTTATACATTAAAGAATTAGGTAATGTAATTGGATGCTATGAAAGTGAAAGCAATGAACTTATAGCTATGGGTGTATATGGTAAACTAGGACATAGAGAAAATAACTATGGTTATGATTTGGAAATGGCTAAAGAGGAATTGTTATCAGTAGGACAAATTGAATCAACGGTGGTTTCACCAGAGTACAGAGGAAATTCACTGCAAAAGAAGATTTGTCTTGAATTAGAAAGGATATCAAAAAATAATAATGATAAGCTATTATGTGCCACTGTTTCTCCTTATAATAAATATAGTTTAAAAAGTTTCTTAGATCTTGGTTATGAAATTAAAAAGGACAAGTTAAAATATGGCGGATTGAGAAGATATGTTGTAGCTAAGGAACTTCAAAAATAAATGGCTTTGTTTTAATAAACTGTTGAAATTTGATTAACCTCTATAAATATGGTTATAATATAACTACTATTTAGGAGGTTTTTTTATGACAAGAGTTAATAATGTTATCCAACAAGTTTCACAATTAAATACATATGAGCAAGGGAAGGTATTTGATTTTTTAAAGACTGTACTGATGTCAAACGGAATAACTAATTCTATAGATGAAGAAATCGCTGAAAATAGATTTAACAAGGGGAAGTGCTGTCCTTTTTGTAATCATGATAAAATATCTAAGTATGGAAAATATCATGGTAAGAACGGTGTTAAACAAAGGTATAAATGCCAAAATGCAGAGTGCAAAAAAACTTTCAATGATTTTTCTAAATCTCCAGTTTCAAGTAGTAAAAAGGGATTAGATAAATGGCTACTATACGCTCAATGTATGGTAAACGGTAATACCATTAGGCAATGTGCTGAAATCGTTGAAATTAATATTGCAACAGCTTTCTTTTGGAGGCATAAAATTATAGACGCAATTAGAAAGTTTGTTGGCTATGGTTCTCTTGAAGGTGTTATTGAACTTGATGAGACTTATTTTGCCCTTAGCTATAAAGGTAATCATAGTAAAAGTTCTAGTTTTACTATGCCAAGGGAATCAAGAAAGCGTGGCAAAGAAATAAATACAAGAGGTATATCAAAGGAATTTGCTTGTGTATTGTGCGGTGTAGATAGATTAGGAAATATATATACTGGTTTAATATGTGATGGTAGACCTAAATATACTGATATAGATAGAGCTTTATCGGAAGTTGTTGAAGATAATTCTATATTATGTACAGATAAACATAGAAGTTATATACCTTTTGCCGCTCAACATAATTTTGAGTTACATCAAATTAGGGGTGGGAGAAAAAATGTGGATATATATAATATTCAAAGAGTTAATGCTTTTCATAGTAGCTTAAAAAGATGGATAAGGAAGTTTAACGGCGTTTCAACCAAGTTCTTAACAAACTACCTATTTTGGTATAAATGGACCCAATTATTTAAAACAGAAATGGAAAGAAATAAGCCTAAAAAATTCTTTATTCATG
>ERZ832973.2232-NODE-2232-length-11011-cov-3.494067_pt1 | contig 11011 bp, 7 predicted proteins | sample MGYA00519950_ERZ832973 | MGnify/ENA primary metagenome ERZ832973 (study PRJEB31850, sample SAMEA3708734) | human gut metagenome | biome: human gut; feature: human-associated habitat; material: faeces | place: China | collected 2014 ... | reverse complement strand
CGAAGCACCTGGATCCCCACGATCAGTCCCTCCATACCGCAGACAAAGAGGTTGCCGCCGATGACGATGCCCCAGTTGGGATCTCCCGCCTCAGCGCCAGCAAGCATCAGCACCACCTGCATCATGGCTGCATGGCTCACTGCAAAGGCGCCCACACGAACAAAAGAAAGTGTGTTGGAAAAATAGCTTAAAAGCACTTCAAAGAGCTCGAAAATACCCTGAGTGATAAACATTCCCACACCGCCGGATATCTTCTCGGATTTTTTTTCCACCATAGCTGTCAGAGGCTCCTTAAAGAATATCACAGCCAGAGGGATCACAAACATAATAACCAGAACAATCGTAGCAGGAAGGGTTTTTCCGCTCATATACAGCACGATCACGCTTGCCAGAGCCGCATAAAAGACAAGGCCCGCAGCGCCGTTCGTATCAAACCAGAGTTTTTCCGTATCATGGACTCTGGCGCTGTTTATGATATTGAGGATCATGCACAAAAGAATAATACCCATACCGATCGCAATAGCAACCACAAACACGGTGTTCAGACGGCCGATAAAGGGCAGGTCTGTCATTGCCTCCTGAGGACGCAGCCATATGGCGTCTATGATATCCTCAAAACCGAAGATGCTGCCGAAAAGGAAGCCGAAAATCGTTGAGAAGAAGCCGCAGCAGGAAATAATGCCCGCCAGACGCACCTTCTTAAATCGATACAAAAGAAAGCCTCCTATGAGAAGACAGAGTCCCTGTCCCGCATCTCCAAACATAAATCCAAACAGAATGGAATAAGTAATCCCAATGAGGATCGTCGGGTCGATCTCATTGTAGGAAGGAAGTCCATACATCTCCACATACATTTCAAAGGGCTTAAACAGTCCCGGATTCTTCATCTTGGTCGGAGGGGTGCTGGTAATATTTCCCCGGTTGTCCTCTACAATACAGAAGGTATTCTCATCCCCCTCAATTTCCTTTCTGAGGGCTCTGGCGTCGCTTTCGGACATCCAGCCGCAGAGAATATAGAAGTTATTGGAATTGTGCATGGTGCAGGCTGCCAGCTTGCGCACGTCAAAATTGATCCCGAAGCGCTCCAGCCGTATCCATGCTTTTGTAAGCTCTTCTTTTTTATCCTCCAGAATCGTCTTTACCGCCTGTTCTGCCTCTAACTTCTCGGCCTCCAATGCCTGGATCTTTTCTTCCAGAACATGCTCTGCCTCCAGCGGCGTGCCTTCATATTCATCCGGCAGGAACACACGCTCAAAATGCATAGAAGCATAGATCGCGTCGATTTTTTCCGACAGCTTGTCCGGTACAAAATATACAAACCAGACATATTCTGAATCCTCCAGACACTTAAACATAACGGTGTCTATTGTATCATATACATAATTATTGATCTTATCATAATACTCTCTGGTAACGCGTCCGAAGCGGAACTTGATAAACTTAAAGCCCAGGATCTCCCGCAGGCTGTAGTTCAGCTCCGTAAAGGGAGCCACCCGGTCCTTGGACTTTTTCAATGCCTCGATCTGGATCAAAAGCTCCTCTCTGCGGTCTGTCAGTTCCTTTAACTCTTCACTTAAGCGCTCCACAAAAGCGGACGCCTCCTGAATGTCTGGCAGAGTTTCCTCTCCGGACCGTTTTACCTCCGGCAGCTGTCCTCCAAACCGCTCCATCAGGCTTCTGGCCATGGCCAGCTGATCCCTGTACGGATTAACTTCAATATACGGTCTTAAGTTTTTTACCGTTTTCAGCTCAGAAAGAGCATTTTCCAGGTGGATCTCATATCGGGACAGATAGGTATCCGCCACCCGGTCAATATCCTCTCTGGGGCCGGTAATACTTAAGAACTTCATCTTTTCGATCACGTTTTAAACCCCCCTTTATATGCCGGCCGCCACTCCGTAGCGGATCCGCTCAATGGTAGTAATGATTTTCTCAATCTCCCTCTCTTTAAAATACAGGTATGAATTGAGTACAGACGCAGAATAAGGCTCCTTCCTGCTGGTAAGCTCATAAATACGGTCTATCACTTCCCTGCAGGGTTCTTCCAGGCTCTGTCCTTTTTCCAGGTTTCCCAGATCCAGCCGTCCGTACCAGCTGTTTCGGATCAGCGCGTAAACCTGCTCCACATCTTCTGCCTGGGCCATAGCCCGGATCTCTGTTTTTTTCAGATGAAGGCTGATCGGAATGATCATTGCATAAATTTCGCCCTCAGGCAGATGGTAATACTTCTTTGCCCGGCAGATCCACTGCAGGTTCAGCATATCCATCCGGGTACCGAAGCACTGGGTCAGATCCTTTTTTTCCTGTCCAGAAAGATATTTTTCCTTTATTTTCCACACCGTTTTAAAATACAGCATATCCACCGCTGTCTCACACGCCGGAAGAGCTGCCTGTCCCTTCTGCCGCAGGCTTTCCAGCGGACTGTAGTAAATCGTGCCCTTCAGACCCGAAATCACCTCATCAATAGAACGGCACTGAGAAAGCTGGGCCAGATCCACAGAAGAATGGCGGTCAAAAAACTCCTTAAAACCCGACAGATCCTGAGCGGCCTCACGGCGTCCGGCTCCGTTTCTCAGGCAGGTCTTTACGATCCCTATTTCATAATGCATGAAATACAGGTCTAAAAACCGCCTCTGTTTCATATTGGCAAACTGATACAGACTTGCAAAGTCCTCGTACTGGGCCAGGTTCAAAAGCTGTTCAATCCTCCCCCTGTGGAGCTCTTTATCCTCAACACCGGAAAAAATCTTCTCATACGGCGGCAGGGAGCGAAGAAAACGGACTGCCTCAGGAACGCTTTCCAAAGCGGCCATCTGTTCAAACTGTTCCGGCTTAATACGCCACCGTTCCATAGCCCTTATCTTGGTAGAAATGCCGCTGTAATGAATCAAGCTTCCCATAGGCTCACTCCTTTATCATGCTCCGAAAGAGGCTCTCTGCATACAATTTATGCTGTTTCTCATAAGTTTCCTCCAAACGGGCGATCATGCCCCTGGCATCAGCGGCCTGCTTATCCAGTTCCTCCTGCATCTCCTGCTCCATCTGCTTCTGGATGCATGAAATGCGCGCAGCTGTTTTTTGCTCCAGTTCTCTGTCAAAAGCCGCCGTTTTCTCTTCCATTTCCTTTGCAAGAGCCTTCTTTCGGACTCCTGCATCGTCCATTAAAGATCCGGCGGCTTTCTCAATGTCAGATAACCGGTCAATTATTTTGTCCATTTTTACGCCTCCTTTTTATATTCCCTTATAATACTCTTTTTTTCTGAAATTACCAGTGGCATTTTGTAGAATAAATAAATTTTTAACAAATTTTTTTTCAGAACAATACAATAAAAAAGATATGCCCTCCCTTTTCCATGAATGACATATCTCCTTTAATTTCAAATATCTGGAAATTTTCTGCTACTGAGCCTGAACTTCTGCTGCGTCTGTTCCACTGGCGCTTTCTGCATCCTCTTCGGAAGAAGGCTCACTCTCCGAAGCCTTTTTCTCAATGTACTGGCTGGAAACATAAGCCTCCTGTCCGTCATAGTTAATCACAGTCCAGTCATTATTATAACGCTTTACATAATCCACCTCTGTGCCCTGAGAAAGCTGTACCAGAATACGGCTGCTGGTGGACGGCTCTGTACGAACATTTACGCTGTTGCCTGTCACTACATAACGTTCAGCCTCCGGCTGCGTCTCCGGTTCTGTCTCCGGCTCTGTTTCCGGCATACTCTCAACCGTCTGTGAGCTTTCAGTGGGAGCTGCCGTATCTTTAACCTCATCCTTTCCGGGACGGATCATCTGGATCACTACGATCAGAAGGATCACCACCAGGAGCGGAATCAGAAGACGCCACAGATAAAACAGCGGTGATACTCCCCTGCGTTTTCTCCGTCTGACATTTGGATTTCGCTGTCCGGAGCTGTAACCGGAACGTCCGGTCTGGGTTCTCTGCCCCTGGACAGGCCGGCTGCCTCCCGCACGGTTTCCAGCAGATACAGGCCTCTGGCTTCCCCTCTGTCCAGTACGTTCCCGGCCTCCTCCGGAAGATATTCTCTGGATCCGCCCCCCTCCGGAAGCGCCGCCATCATGAGAAAAAGCATGAACCTCCTGGGTTAAAAGCTGGTATGCCTGATTGGCATTATACGCTGTATTGTCATTTTCATGCACCGCCTTATTCCCAAGAATGCGGATGGTATGGTAATTATCTTTTGTCGTCTTATTGATCCAGCCGCCTTCATACAGCTGGTCAATGGTATCTGACAGATCGCCCTCCACCAGACAGGCCTTCTCCGCCATACAGCGAACCATGCACTCTAATGTCTGTCTTGCTTTTACCATCACCAGATTATAATTTTTATTCACAATCAAACGTTCTGCCTCTTTGACCCCCTGCTGGATCTGCTGCCAGCTGGTGGTATGCTCCAGGTTTGACATATCCCTTCCTCCTTTGTATCAGCAGATTTCTACAGAAACTCTCTGTGTTCATATTATACCTTATTTATATTGAAATTGCACTAGGAATTGGAAGGATTTTATGAAGGAACTATATGATCATATCCTAAAAATATACCTTGAAACCGTTTTTCTCGTTTTTGACAGGCTTCCGCCTGCGTTTCACAGTTGCATTTCCCCCATTTGAATGTTAAAATAAGTCCGATCATCCTTACAAAAACCGCAGTCTGCGGATAAAACAACTACACTTCCCTGCGGTTTGACCGCAAAGAAAGACGAGGACATACATCTATGCGTTTAAGACATATTCCCGGGGCAGAGGAAACCATCACCTCAAGTCCCTATGTGATCCAGGAACCGGCCCTCCACAAAGGAAGCTGGAACCAGGTATTCGGAAATGACCATCCCATCGAAATAGAGGTAGGAATGGGAAAAGGGCGCTTTATCATGGAGCTGGCTCAGAAAAATCCCCATATCAACTACATTGGAATCGAACGGTATTCCAGCGTACTTCTGAGAGGCCTGCAGAAAAGAGCCGGACTGGAACTGGATAACATTTATTTCCTCTGCATTGACGCAAAGGCCATGGCTGACTATTTCGCCCCCGGCGAAGTAAACCGCATCTATCTAAATTTCTCAGATCCGTGGCCTAAGGATCGTCACGCCAGACGCCGCCTTACCTCTCCCGATTTCATGGCTGTCTATGACCAGATTCTTGCCCGCGACGGCGTGATCGAGTTTAAAACAGACAACCGGGGACTTTTCGATTACTCCCTGGAAGCTATCCCCCAGGCTGGCTGGCAGATCAAGGCCCATACCTTCGATCTCCACCACAGTCCCATGAATGAGGGAAATGTAATGACAGAATATGAGGAAAAATTTTCCTCTATGGGAAATCCCATCTGCAAGCTGGTAGCAGCCAGGGAAATCCCGGCATATGATAAAGAATAAAGCAGACTCCAAAAAGCCCCGGCGCCGGATCTTCCTACAGATAAATCCGGATACCGGGGCATCAATATAATTTATAGAAAGAAGGTTTATGACTTTTATGCTTCTTCCTCCATGTTTTGTAAAAAAACTCCAGCGCGCCACCTGCGACCGGCGGGATCTGGATCGGCGTTTCCTTCATCTGAGCAAATGCTTTAAGGAAGTGGAAACAGCATTAAACTGCAAAAAGAAAAAATAATCCTACAGCCTGTTCACACTTGTTTTCAGACACAAAAAAAGTCCGACCCCGCAGCTTCCATTATCTGCAAAATCAGACCTTTTAATGCGCCTCCAGGGACTCGAACCCTGGACAAATAGATTAAGAGTCTACTGCTCTACCAGCTGAGCTAGAGGCGCATTTTCCTGAACACAACGAGTATTATAGCTCAGGCTGAGAGAGTTGTCAACTACTTTTTTTATTTTTCGACAGAATAATTTTTCCCGGCTTCTACGCCTCCTGTCTCATTCGCTCTATGATGGCATTGGCCCTGCGGTATACCTCTTCAGGATCTTCTCCTATAAAGAAGGTTCCGTCCTCGTACCGGACTGTTCCGTCAATCATAACCAGCTTTACATTCTGCTTGCTGCCGCTGTAAACCAAATTTTTTACGATATTATTGACAGGCTGCATATTAGGCTGGTGCAGATCGATCAAAACCAGATCCGCCAGTTTTCCTTTTCGGATGCAGTCGCAGTCTGTAAGCCCCATGGCATAAGCGCCGCCCACACAGGCCATCTTGAGCACTTCCTCCGCAGGCATGGCGGAAGCATCATTTTCGCGAAGCTTTGTAAGGCCTGTAACCAGAAACATTTCACGGAACATATCCAGACAGTTATTGCTGGCAGGTCCGTCTGTTCCGATCGCAAGACGAACTCCCTTTTCAAGCATCCGGTTCAGCCTGGGGATTCCGCTTGCCAGCTTCACATTGGAACCGGGATTGGTAACAATGGTCATGTCATGCTTTTTAAAGATATCCATATCCTCGTCTGTGATGTGGACACAGTGATAACCGCCTCCGCCGTATTCAAACATTCCCAGAGAATCTAAAAATGCAGTCGGCGTCATCCCATAGCGCTCCAGACATCCTTCTGTTTCACCCTTTGTCTCTGAATTGTGGGTAAACACAGGAGCCTTATACTTGTGAGCCAGATCTGCTACCGCCTCCAGAATCTTCCGGCTGGTGGTATACTCTGCATGAAAGCCCAGCTGATAGCTTACCAACGGATCATAGGAATTGAATTTCAGATAATCCTCCTCCAGCCCCTCAGGAGATGACACAAAATCATTCAGCCCGCTTACTAAAACGGTTCTGAAACCACTTTCCACACAGGCTCTTGCCATTTCCTCCGGCCAGGGATACATATCAAAAGCTGCCGTCATGCCGCTGGTCAGATACTCCATTACAGCCAGTCTGGACAGCCAGAATGCATCTCCCGGCTGCAGCTTTGCTTCCATAGGAAATACCTGAGTATGGAGCCAGTCCATAAGCGGCAGGTCATCTGCATAGGAACGCAGAAACGTCATAGCGGAATGAGTATGGGCATTTTTAAAGCCCGGCATGAGAAGATTGCCATTTCCATCGATTTCACGATCCCAGACAGGAGGGGTGATAGCATCCGTATTGGCATCTCCCATAAAAGCGGACGGGCCTGCATAGGAAATCCTGTTTCCTTCCACCCAAACCTCTCCTGGCACCACATCCATAGTTCCATCCATTGTCAGAAGACGGATATTGTAAAAGCGTGTATTCATAGCCCTTCTCCTATTTCTTAATTTTTATCAATATTGTATCATATCTTGATTTTCATGTACATAAAAAACTGCCATACCACGTTGCGGTACAGCAGTTTCTGCCTTTCTAAAACTGTTCCTGTGCATCTAATAAATACTGTACATAAAATGCAGCTCCATTAACCAGCGCATCCTCATCCAGATCAAACCGTTCATGATGCAGTGAATAAGAGCAGCCTTTTGATTCATTGCGGCATCCCACAAATGCATACACACCGGGGAAGCGTTCCAGAAAATAGGAAAAGTCCTCTCCTCCCGGAGTGCCAGCGTATTTCACCAGCCCCTCTTCTCCCAGAAGCTTTTTTACAGAACCTGCCGCGATCTCACTGCAATGCTCATCGTTGATCGTTGCCGGAATATCACAGTAATAATCGAATTCATAATCTGCCCTGTACGCTTCACAGGTAGACTTTATAATTCTCTCAATCATTCCCGGCAGCTGTTTGCGAAGCTCCGGATTGAAGGTTCTCACAGTTCCGCTTAATTCTGCTGTCTCTGCAAAAATATTGGCCATGGTTCCGGAATGGAAGGTACAGATACTTACTACCACTGTATCCATAGCATTCGTTTCCCTGCTGGCAATGCTCTGAAGAGCATCCACTACTTTTGCACCTACATAAATGGGATCCACTGCATAATGAGGCATTGCTCCATGACCGCTTCTGCCCTTAATTGTGATATTCATAAACGCAGCCGAGGTATATCTGGGACCGGGATCTACAGAAATAGTTCCAGCATCCAAAAATGGGAAAATATGCATTCCACAAACTGTATCCAGATGTCCCACTCTTCCAGTCTCCAACATTTTTAGTGCGCCGTTTGTTTTCTCTTCAGCCGGCTGAAAAATCAGTTTTACTGTACAGTTCAGCTCGTCCCTGTGATCAGACAATACTTTCGCCGCTGTCAAAAGCATACTGATATGCCCGTCATGACCGCAGGCATGCATCACCCCGTCGTTTTCAGAACGGTACGGCAGTTCCTTCACTTCTTTTATGGGAAGCGCATCAATATCACAGCGAAGACCAATCACCGGATGATCCTTTTTTCCCTTTAGTGTCGCTATGGTTCCCGTTCCCACAACCTCTTCATAGGGAATCCCCATTTCATCAAGCTCTCTGCGTATCCGGGCCGCTGTTTCTGTTTCCTGCCAGCTCAGCTCCGGATGGCGGTGAAATTCCCGCCGCATGGCAACAGCATAATCTTTATATTTTTTAACTTCTTCCAGTACGTTCACAGCAAGTTCTCTCTCCCCTCTTTACGTTCTTTTAAAACGGACCATATCCGGTCTGTACTGCAATAAACAGGAATACCAGCTGCAGAACCAGGAACATACCATGCAGCGGCAGAATAAATTTATACCAGCTCTTTAACGGCACCTTGCCCAGAGACAGATAAATCAGCAGCGTTCCGTTTGTAAACCAGAATGTGTTAGAAATACCATCACCAAACTGGAAAGCCAATACGGCAGTCTGGCGGGTAATATTCAGCATATCTGCCAGAGGAACCATAATCGGCATAACTGCGGTTGCCTGGCCGGAGCCCGATGGAATCAATGCATTGATAAAGAAGTTTACCACAAACATACCGACTGTACTCACATATGCGGATGCACTTCCCATCAAACTGGAAAGTCCGTGTACCAGCGGATCAATCAGACCGCCATTGGTCATGGTCCACTGTACCGCTCTTGCAACACCGATAATCAGAGCTCCTACGAAGGCTCCTCTCATTCCATCCAGAATCATATTGATGGCATCTTCCATTTTCACCCTGTTAATAATAGCTACAATAACACCGCCCACCATAAAGGTAGTTGCCATCTCAGTATAAGACCAGCTCAGCTTCAGAATTCCATAAATTGTAAAAAGAATAGATACGCCCAGAACAACGAAGGAAACTTTCTTTGGAAGGTCAAATTTCAAACTGGGATCAACCGGTATTCTCAAAGAAGAGGTATCTACATCCTTCACCAGACTCTTAGAAGGATCTGCCTTTACTTTTTTGGCATATCTCATTACCCAGAACAGACTCAGCGCCCATACACAGCCCAGAGCCGCAAAACGCAGCTCCCATCCGGAGAACATGGGAAGCTCTGCAATTGTATGAGAAATACCTACCGTATACACATTAAAAGGAGCAACCGCAAAGCTGATTAAACAGGCAAAGCCGGAAATTGCCATTCCCACAAGGGAATCATATCCCAGTGAAATAGCCAGAGATATAATAATCGGAACGAAGGGGATAATATGCTCACTCCATCCCAGAATGCCTCCAAAAATGAAGAACACAATCATAACTACAGCAATAATCATCTGGCTGCTGAGTTTTTCCGATACACGGAGTACACTATTAATTGCTGCTCCTACCGTATCTGTCCGCTTATAAATCTCTACAATACCGCCGATGATCATAACGCAGAACATCATATTGGCTGTCGCCGTTAACCCCTCCGGAATTGAACGGAACAGATTAAAGAAAGAGATGGGGGTTCTTTCCACAGCGTGGTAGCTGTCTGCCATAACGCGGGTTACTCCATTTACCGTCTCCCTGTCATACGCCCCTGGTACTACAAAATAAGATGCAATTGCACAGGCCAGAACCATTAATACTAACGGTATAAACGGATTCAGCGCCTTGCCTGTTTTCTTTTTTTCATTTTTCATCTGTTTCCCCTTTCTCCGGTCAGAAATACCGAAGGATATTTTCCGCCAGATCCAACATTATCTTTATGTCTTTTACCTCTACATATTCCCTCGTGCTGTGTGAATAATAAATGTTCATCCCAATAGGAATCGTCCTGATTCCCAGCCGGTTTGTGCAGGTTGCATCAAGAATTCCAAAGGAACGGGCAGGCCGCATCTGCAGTCCGGTCATTTCATAAATACGCTCCAGACGTTTCAGCATATCCTTATTTTCACTGTAATCCGTTTCCGGCAGATCCATCTCTTCCCGCACGCTGCATCTGCATCCCATCTGCGCCGCTGTATCCTTTATGATTTTCTGAAGAAACGCGTTGGTACGATCCAGCAGCTCCTGTCCAAAGCTTCGGATCTCCACATCAAATCTTGCATACTTTGGAATCGCATTCGACTGTGAAAGAGAAACCAGATCAAATACATTGATGGTCTGGTCTTTACTGACCTGACCGGTAGGAATCTGATGAATAATCTCTGCCGCTGTCTTTAATGCATTGATTCCCAGTTCCGGATCCCGGATCACATGAGCCTCCTGTCCGATCAGCTCCACATGAAGATACATCCGAGACGGAGTACACATCAGCACTTCTCCTGTCACATAATGATCGATAACAATTGCCTCTTCACTGTCAATTCTGGAATAATCCGCATACTTTGCCCCAAGAAGCCCCAGCTCCTGGCAGACAGTAAACAGCATCTCCACAGGCCGGTTCATCTCTCCGGCACGAAGCAGCCTGCTGACAGCCTCCATCACCACCGCTATAGCCAGTTTACCGTCTGCACCCAGAACACTGTTGCCCCGGCTTTGAATACGTCCATTTTCAATATAGCTCTCCACATTATTTCCCGGAACTACCGTATCCAGATGAAATACGAACAGAAACGGTTTTTTATCTGGCTTCCCCGGTACTTTTGCCAGAATGTTCCATCCGTCTGTCACAATCTGATGATCCAGCTCCTGTCTTTCAAACGGAATGCCCAGTTCTGTCAGCTCCCGCTCCATATATTCACAGAACGCCCTTTCATTATGGGTTTCACTGGCACAGTCCACATAACGCATAAACCGCAAAACAGTCTCGTCTATTGCTCTTCCCTC
>ERZ832973.2230-NODE-2230-length-11018-cov-219.407461_pt1 | contig 11018 bp, 10 predicted proteins | sample MGYA00519950_ERZ832973 | MGnify/ENA primary metagenome ERZ832973 (study PRJEB31850, sample SAMEA3708734) | human gut metagenome | biome: human gut; feature: human-associated habitat; material: faeces | place: China | collected 2014 ... | reverse complement strand
GCATGGTGCTGCCCACGATGTTCGCCGACTTGGTGCGCGCGCCCTTGATCAGGCCCATCTCATACATCGTATACAGCAGCTTGCGGTGGGCGGGCTTGAAGCCGTCGATCTCCGGCAGCGCGCGGCTGACGATGACGCTCATCGCGTAGGGCATATAGTTCGTTTCCAGCGTGCGGGTGATGGGGTCTTCCAGCACACTGCCGGCGTTCAGTATCTCAACGCCCTCGCCCAGCTGGGGGCGGACAGGCTTTGCAGTTTTTTTGCTCGATTTTTTTGCCATTGTAAATCCTCTTTATCGGGAACGAACTCCTTCCGTCATTGCTGACGCAATGCCACCTCCCTCCATGAGGGAGGCTTTGGCAGGGCATAAAGCTTTATCTCTTCGCCAGAGGCTCCCTCTCCGAGGGGGCTGTCTGCGAAGCAGACTGGGGGAGTCCGTTCTCAGCTCACATCCAGATCGTCCAGATACTCTGCGCCGTGCTGGGCGATATGCTCCTTGCGGCCTGCGAGGTTGTCGCCCAGCAGGATGTCGAACACCTGCGCGGTGCGCTCCACGTCGGTGGGCATCACCTTGATGAGGCGGCGGCTCTCGGGGTTCATGGTGGTCAGCCACATCATCTCGGGGTCGTTCTCGCCCAGACCTTTTGAGCGCTGGATGGTGTATTTCTTATCGCCGATCTCCTCGAGGAAGGTGGCCTTCTCGGGCTCAGTGTAGGCGAAATAGGTGCGGTCTTTCGTGGTGATCTCGTACAGCGGCGACTCCGCGATATAGACGTAGCCTTCGTTGATGAGGGTGGGGGTCAGGCGGTAGAGCATGGTCAGCACCAGTGTGCGGATCTGGTAGCCGTCCACGTCGGCATCGGTACAGATGACGATCTTATTGAAGCGGAGATTGTCGAGGTTGAAGGTGGCAAGCTCCTTGTTGTGCTTGCCGCCCAGCTCCACGCCGCAGCCCATGACCTTGATGAGGTCCACGATGACGTCCGACTTGAAGATGCGGGCATAGTCGGCCTTGAGGCAGTTCAGGATCTTGCCGCGGATGGGCATGATGGCCTGATATTCACTGTCGCGGCTGGTCTTGACGGCGCCCATAGCCGAATCGCCCTCGACGATATACAGCTCACGGCGGGAGGCGTCCTTGGTGCGGCAGTCCACGAACTTCTGCACCCGGTTCGCGAGGTCGATTTGGGTCGAGAGCGTCTTTTTGATGCTCTGGCGCGTTTTTTCGGCGTGCTCACGGCTCTGCTTGTTCACCAGCACCTGCTGACAGATCTTCTGGGCCTCGTCGGGCTTTTCGAGGAAGTAGACTTCCAGATAGTGCTTGAGGAAGTCGGTCATGGCCTGAGAGACGAACTTGTTGGTGATAGCCTTTTTGGTCTGGTTCTCATAGCTGGTGCGGGTGGAGAAACTGGACGAAACGTAGACCAGACAGTCCTGCACATCCTGAAAGCTGATGGCACTCTCGCCCTTTTTGTAGAGGTTCTTCTCCTTCAGGTACTTGTTGATCTGGTAGACGAAGGCCGTGCGGACGGCGTGCTCGGGGCTGCCGCCGTGCTCCAGCCAGGACGAGTTGTGGTAGTATTCCAGCAGCTGCACCTTGTTGGAGAAGCAGAACGCCGCGCTCATCTTTACTTTATAGTCAGGCTGGTCTTCGCGGTCACGGCCGGTGGCTTCGCTCTCGCAGCTGAACACCGGGGTCAGGCTGTCCTCGCCCGCCGTCTCAGCCACATAGTCGGCGATGCCGTGCTCATAGCACCAGCTCTCCTTCCACGGCTTGCCGGTGGCGGGGTCTTTCTCCTTTTCGTCGGTAAAGTTGAGGGTCAGGCCCGCGTTGACGACAGCCTGACGGCGGAGGACATCTTTATAGTAGCTGCCGGGGACATCGATATCGGTAAAGACCTCATCGTCCGGCTTCCAGTGGATGATGCTGCCGGTGCGGCGGCCCTTGTAGGGCTCTTTGTGCAGGCCGCCCACATTCTCGCCCTTCTGGAAGTCGAGGTGGTAGTGGAAGCCGTCGCGGTAGATGTCAGCGGTCATCCATGCCGAGGCGTACTGGGTGGCGCAGAGGCCCAGACCGTTCAGGCCGAGGCTGAATTCATAGTTATCCTCGCCCTCGCCGTACTTGCCGCCTGCGTACATCTCACAGAACAGCAGCTCCCAGTTGTAGCGCTCTTCCCCCTTGTTCCAGTCCACGGGCATACCGCGGCCAAAGTCCTCGACGATGACGCTGCCATCCTTGCAGCGGGTGACGTTGATGGTGTCGCCGTGGCCGTCGCGGGCCTCGTCGATGGAGTTGGAGACGATCTCAAAGATGGAGTGGGCGCAGCCCTCCACGCCGTCCGAGCCGAAGATGACGGCCGGGCGCTTGCGCACACGGTCGGCACCCTTCAGCGAAGTGATGCTTTCGTTGCCATATTCCTGTTTTCTTGCCATGCTGCTCCTCCCGGCCCCGGAATGTTCTTGCAGCGGGGCCGTCTCAAACGCTTTTGCTATATATAGGTATATATCCCCACAGCGGGAGAAAAGCGATTCTTTTCATTCTTATTTATTAAACCATAGGTTGTTGAAGATGTCAAATAGTCTTTCCCTGTCTGCCGCCCGCAAAAAGCGTCAGAAAAGTCAGTCTTATTTTAGACGATAACACGGGCAAAATATAGAAAGTTCAAAAATTCTCAAAAAATTTTGCATTTACCCCTTTACAAAATCGAAATTTCAGGTATAATAATCATCGTCCGGTGCGCCTCTGTAGCTCAGTCGGTAGAGCAGGGGACTGAAAATCCCCGTGTCATTGGTTCGATTCCGATCGGAGGCACCAGTCAGGAGACCCAGCAGGGTTTCCAATATGCGGCCGTAGCTCATCTGGTAGAGCGCCACCTTGCCAAGGTGGAGGTAGCGAGTTCGAGCCTCGTCGGCCGCTCCATAATGGAGCAGCAATCGTTGTTCCAGTATGGCCCGGTAGCTCAGTTGGTTAGAGCACCAGCCTGTCACGCTGGGGGTCGTCGGTTCGAGCCCGATCCGGGTCGCTTCGTCGAAAGTCCTGCTGTTCATCGTGCAGTCTTGCAAACAAGACTGCTGTGATGAACGCCAGACTTTCTCCTCTTCCCCCACAAAATCTTGCTTCGCAAGCTTTCGCGGGGACCCCGAAATTCGAGAGAATCGCTCGGGAGGGTGCGAGGGTAAACGCACCGAATATGCGGCCGTAGCTCATCTGGTAGAGCGCCACCTTGCCAAGGTGGAGGTAGCGAGTTCGAGCCTCGTCGGCCGCTCCAAATGGAGCAGCAACAGTTGCTCCGAATATGGTGACGTGGCCAAGTGGTAAGGCAAGGGTCTGCAAAACCCTCATCCACCAGTTCAAATCTGGTCGTCACCTCCAAAAGATTCCCGGGTGCTGAGGCATCCGGGATTTTTGTTGTTTTGCTCGTTAAATAATCTACTTATTGGGAAATGCTTGTCTCCCCTCTTCGCTCTGTGCTATGCTAAAAGAGTCAGCGCTGTCCATCGTGGTGCTCTGCATCGTTTTGTTCAGCACCCCCATTGAGAGCTATATGAGCTACGCTCTCAACCGCATCTTCGACACCGCCATTGGCGTCATCGCAGCGCTGCTGGTCAACTACTTTCTGCCCCGGCCCCGGGTCGTTTCCCTCTGGGAAGGGTTCAAAGGCTCGTTCAAGAAAGACAGTAAAGTCTGAATGCTTGACAATCCTCGATAAAACGTATATAATGAAAGCAAGAAAGGTGCTGTCCTGCAAAATGGTCAGCTCCCTCCTAGCAAATCAAAGAAATGACCGCTCAGGTTGGGAAGTCTGGGGCGGTCATTTTCTTTGTCAGTCATCGGAATTATGTTTTGTGCTCGGCTTGTCCCGAAAGACATCCCTCGCGATCATCCATGTCACCTGAATGACACCAATGATCACTGTAGCCAGAAGGCCCAGAAGTACAAGTACAAGATTCAGATCCGTCATAAAGACTCCTCCTTAAACATTCATCATGAACTATCACTCAAAATGTCCGGAGGACGACAAAGTTGGCCTCCTCCGGACGATGTCAGGAGGAAGTCTGACCACCTGCATTTGCAGACAGCACCTTTCAGGACAGAATAACCCATCCATGAATATAGAATAACACACTTTTCGACGATTTACAATCTGATTCATGCGCTCCGCTCCGGCGGGGCGCTTTTCTTTTGCCCTCTGCCGTGATACAATGGGCATACTATCATTTTCCCTGAAAGGAGGCCGCGCCATGCCTGCCGAACTTCACACCACCCTCACGCCGGACACCCCGGTACGCTATCTCAAGGGCGTCGGCCCCAAGACTGCCGAGCGGTTCGAGAAGCTGGGCATCCTGACCCTCAGCGACCTGCTCTGCCACTATCCCCGCCGGTATCTGGATTTTTCAAAGCCCTACTCCATCGCCGAGGCCCCCGCCGACACCGAGTGCGTCGTGAAGGCCGAAGTGTTTGCAAAGCCCGGCGGGCGCATCCTGCCGGGCGGACGGCGGATGGAGCGCATCACCGCCGGAGACGATGTATCCAGCCTCGAGATCACGTGGTTCAATAATCCATACGCCGCCCAGAAGCTGGAGCTGGGGCAGGAATACTATTTTCAGGGCATCGTGACGGGCGGGATGCTCCGCCGCCAGATGGTCAACCCGCAGGTACGCACCGACGTGCAGGTGAAGTCGTCGCCTTTCGAGGCCGTCTACCCCCAGACCGAGGGTCTGACCAGCAGCGCCATCGCCAAGTGCGTCCGCCAGCTCCTCCCCCATGCGGAGCTTCTGCCCGACCCGCTGCCCCCCGAGATGCTGAAAAAATACCGCCTGCTCTCCAAGGCCGACGCCGTCCGGGCCATCCACTGCCCCGCCACCGAGGAGGAAGCCTTTGCGGCGCGGCGGCGGCTCATCTACGAAGAGCTTCTGGTCTTACAGCTGGGCATCGGCCGGATGAAGAACCACGGCGCGGCCTCCACCGGCGCGCCGATGAAGAAGGCCGACGCCTCCCCTTTCTGGGAGTCCCTGCCCTTCTCCCCCACCGGCGCACAGCGGCGGGCCGTGGAAGAGATCCTGACCGACATGTCGGGCGAAACGTCCATGAACCGCCTTTTGCAGGGCGACGTGGGCAGCGGCAAAACGCTGGTGGCGGCTGCGGCCATCTGGGCCTGCATCCGGGCCGGGTATCAGGCCGCACTGCTGGCCCCCACCGAGATCCTGGCCAGCCAGCACGCCGAGAACCTGAACCGCCTGCTCTCCCCCTTCGGGATGCGGGTGGCCCTGCTCACCGGCGGCATGAAGGCCGCCGCACGCCGCACCACCCTCGCCGCCATCCGGGACGACGAGGCCGACCTCATCGTAGGCACCCACGCCATCCTCAGCGAGGGCGTGGAGTTCGCCCGGCTGGGTCTGGCCGTCGTGGACGAACAGCACCGCTTCGGTGTGCGCCAGCGGGGCCTGCTGGCCGAAAAGGCCGCGAACCCCCATCTGCTGGTCATGAGTGCCACCCCCATCCCCCGGACGCTGGGGCTGCTGATGTACGGCGACCTCGACATCTCCATCCTCGACGAGCTGCCGCCGGGCCGCAAGCCCGTCAAGACCCGCTGCATCACCGGCAAAAAGCGGGCCGACCTCTACGGCTTCCTTGATAGAGAAATCGATTCCGGACGACAGGTGTATATCGTCTGCCCTGCCATCGAGGACGCGGGCGGCAGCGGCCTGAACGCCGTCAAGAGCTACTATGAGGACATCGCAAAAGCCTATCTGCCGGACCGCCGGGTGGGCCTGATGCACGGCAAGCTCAAGCCGAAGGAAAAGGCCGAGGTGATGGACGACTTCAAATCCGGACGTCTGGACGCCCTCGTATCCACCACCGTCATCGAAGTCGGCGTGGACGTGCCGAATGCGACGGTCATGGTCATCGAAAACGCCGAGCGGTACGGCCTGAGCGCACTGCACCAGCTGCGCGGGCGTGTGGGACGCGGCGCGGCGGAGAGCTGGTGCTTCCTCGTCAGCGACAATGCATCCGAGTCGGTGCAGAAGCGGCTCAAGTTCCTCTGCTCCACCTCAGACGGCTTCGCCGTGGCGCAGTACGACCTCGAGACCCGCGGCCCCGGCGACTTCTTCGGGAGCCGCCAGCACGGTCTGCCGACCTTGCAGATCGCCGATTTGATGAACGATACCCGCACCCTCCACGCGGCCCAGAGCGAGGCTGCGGCCCTGCTGGCCGAAGACCCGCTTCTCGAGCGGCCCGAACACGCCCTGCTGGCCCGTCAGGTGGAGCAGATGTTCGACAAAGCCGGTGCAATGAATTGAGTAACAAAAAAGGACTGCCCGCGGGCAGTCCTTTTTCGTTATCTTCTCTTCCACCACGGCTTCTTCTCGCCGATGCTCACTACATCGCAGAAGAGGCAGCGGCTCTTGGTAGAGAGCTGCACATCCTTGTGATGGCAGCCGAAGAACCATTTCTCGTAAGTCGTTTTCATGACGATCTTGTCGAGGAAGAGGTGCAGCCGGTTATTCTCGCCCTCTGCCAGCACGCTGAAATCCAGAAACTTGCTTGGCGCGTCGTGGGTCAGCACATAATCTACCTGCCAGCCGTTCGCTTCCAGCGCGGCCTCGCAGCGGGCGTATTCCTCGTCCGAGGGCATCTCCTGCGGCCACCAGTTGACGTGGGCTTCCCGCTCTTCCTTGTCCGGGCTTTCCGCTCCGCCGAAGCAGAGGTACTTCTTCCCTTCCAGCTCCAGTACGCTGCCCCGGCAGACGTGGTACACATTGCCGCCCAGCGGCTGCACCAGCCCGCCGAACCGCTCCTCGGTGGGGTACTGTTCCAGCAGGTCATAGTTCTCGTGGCTGCCATCGAGGAAAAGGATGGTATAAGGCCGCTTGCGCAGCCAGTCCAGATTCTTCTGCTCGGCCTTGCTGCCATCCCACACAAAGCCGAAATCGCCCAGCACAACGACGAAATCGCCCTTGCCGGCCCGGCGCAGCTCCCCGTCTTTGAAGCGGTCCAGCTCGCCGTGGGTGTCGCCCGTAAGATATACCATCCTTTGCCTCCTTTTGCGGAGTGTGAAATCGCCCCAAAAGCCTTGTCACGCTCCGCCAAACCTGTTATTATAAAGTATAAGGCCCTTCGCTGAGCCTGTTTTTGTTCCGTAAGAACGGACAGCACATTTTGTCCGATACTCTAATATATTATCGCTTTTTGAGGAAAATGTCCACATGAAACGTATCGTCACCCTATTTCTGAGCCTTATCCTGCTGCTGAGCTGCCTGTGCGCGCCGGCTTCGGCCATGTTCGACCCCAGCCTCTTTTACGAGGTGCAGGCCAGGAGCGCCTACATCGTCAACACCGACACCAACATCATCGTCTACGACAAGGACAGCTCCCGTCAGGTGCCTGCCGGGGGCCTGACCAAATATATGACCATCGCGCTGCTGCTGACGAATTACGCCGACCAGCTCGACAACACCTTCCAGATGCCCTTTGCCATCTCGGATTATGTCCACAACAGTGACAATGCCGATATGCGCTCCAATGAGACCTTCACCTACCGGGAAGCTGTCTACGCCATGCTTCTGCGCAACGCCAACGAGGCCGCGATGGGCCTTGCCTACAGCCTTTCGGGTGGCGACCTTGCAGGCTGGGTGAGCCAGATGAATACCCTCTCCCAGCGCATCGGCACCACCGGCAGCACCTGGACAGATGCCTGCGGCCTCGACAGCGGCAATGTGACTACTGCCGTGGATATGTACCTCATCCTGCGGTATCTGATGAGCTTTGACGCCTTCGTGGACATCTCGTCGGCCCCCGCCTTCACCATGCCCGCCAAGGAAAAGCACACCAAGAGTTTCGTGCTGCTGAACCAGAACGTCGCCCTCAACAAGACCAGCGGCGGCAGCTTCTACCGCAAGTCTATGCAGGGCGGCATGTGCGATGTGATGGCCTACAAAAACGACCACGGCGACCAGAGCTATGTTTCGTGGGCCAATCAGGACGGCTCCACCTATATCTTCTGCATCATGCAGAGCCCCGACACCTGTGACACCTACGGCTACGCCAACCGCCGCCCGGCCCTCTACGAAACGACCCGCCTCATCGACTGGGTGTTCCAGAGCTTCTCCATCCAGCCTGCGCTGGATACCGACCTCGCTCTGGCAGAGATCCCCGTGAAGTATTCTTCCGACACCGACACCCTCAAGCTCTACCCTGACAACAGCATGATGACCCTGCTGCCCTCTTCGGGCGACGGCACCGTGACTCAGAAATACTTCCATCTGCCCGACTATGTCTGCGCCCCCATCCAGCAGGGCGATGTTGTCGGCACCGTGGAGCTGAAGCTGGCCGGCGAGACCATCGGCATGGTCAACCTCATCGCCGGGCAGGACGTGAGCCGGAGCAGCCTGCTCTACTCTTTCTCGAAGCTGCAGGAGTTCTCCGGCAGCCTCTACCTCAAGGTGGTGCTCGTCGTCAGCGCCGTCTGCGCCATCATCTATGTGGCGTGGGTCCTGCTCAACTCCCCCCACACCCGCCATTCCTCCAAAAAAGTCCACCGCTATGGCCGTCCCCGCGACTGAACCGTGCGGCCAGCTTCTTTTCTGAAAAAGCTGTAAAAAGCAGTTGACAAATACGCCCCCAAGTGGTAATATATACAGGCAGTCCGTGACTGCAAAAAACTGTATATGGGCGTGTTCCCGAGTGGCCAATGGGGACAGACTGTAAATCTGCTGCTTTTCAGCTTCGGTGGTTCGAATCCACCCGCGCCCACCAAGAACTCCAGTGTTGTAATGACACTGGAGTTTCTCTTTTATCTGGAAGTTTGTAAAGCGCCGCAAGGGTGGATTCGAACAGCAGCGGAGCCGACCGCCGCCTGCGGCGGAAACAGGGAGGCGAGGCTGGGGCAGCGCTCCGATTTTTCAAGGCCCCGCCAAGGGGTTGCAGAAAAATCGGCAAGCGCAACTCGTAAGGCCCGCCGCTATACGTCCCGGCGGCAAAAAGGCCCCTGCGGGGCCTTTTTAGATGCGCGGCTTGCGTAATCCACCCGCGCCCACCAAAAATGCTCAGCGTACGAAAATACGCTGGGCTTTTTGTTTTGCCAGACCACAGCAAAAGCCGGCTGATGTCATTCACACCAGCCGGTTTCCTTTTACACCTTCGGATTTTTCTCTTTCCTCTCAAGATAGAGGAAGAAGCAGACATTCAGCACGATGCCCACAGCGGTAGAAGTGGGCGCGGCCAGACCGATCATGGTCAGGCTGGCGTTGGGCTGGATGCTCATGATGTAAGCCATCGGCAGGCGGACCAGAAGGGTCCCTGCACCATGACCCAGACGGTTGACGAAGGCGCAGAGCGCCAGAAAAGAAACCTGCGTCAGAAACTCCTGCAAAGCCAGCGGCAGGCCAATGTCCAGGAACTTGCGGCACTGGAGGTTGAGACGGAAATCAGTCTTTTTGAGCTGGAAAGGCAGATGTTTTTTCAGCAGCATCGCCACAGCGCACACGACGCTGACAGCCTGCGCCGCCACGGTGGCGATGGCCGCACCGGCAGCCTCCATGTGGAACCCGGCCACCAGCAGCAGGTCGCCGAAGATATTCACGATGCAGGCCACCAGCACGAAGATCAGGGGTGACGTGCTGTCGCCCAGACCACGGAAAATGGCCGACAGCACGTTATATGCCACGATGAAGAAGATGCCTGCGCCGCAGATGCGGACATAGCTTGCCGTCCGCTTGATGAGTTCGATGATCATAGTTTCTTTCCTTTCCGAAAGTCACCTCAGATAATTACCTTCGATAATTATACAGATAAACGCCCCATTGTCGATTCCCTCTGCATTCTTCAGCCGGAGCATTTTATAAAAGAAGAAGGTGCATCGCACTGCGATACACCCTCTTCTCATTAGCGTTAGCGGCCGATCTTGATGCCGGGCCTGTCGTTTCCCTCCATCATCACGGGAGTCTTGGCGTTCATGACAGCAGAGCCTGCCAGTCCGCCCTTGATGGCCTGAAACACCAGCTCGGGGTCCGCACCGACCTTCTGGGCCAGCGTCAGGGCCTCGGCCAGTGCCTGAATGTTGCAGGCCACGATGATCTGGTTTGCCCGCTTGGTGGTGTTGCCTGCGCCCACCTCGCCGCAGCGGACGGCGGAAGCGCCCATGGCGTCCAGAACAGGCTTGCAAGTGTCGAAAATTTCCTGCCTGCCGCCGACAATAAAGCTCAGGGTGCCGTCGATAGCCTTCGGCTCACCGCCGGAAACAGGAGTATCCAGCATCTCGACGCCCTTCTTCTGGAGTTCTGCGTAGATCTCTTTGGACGCAACCGGATCGATGGAAGAGCAGTCAATAAAGACAGCGCCCGGCTTCATGTGGGCAGCCACGCCGTCCTCGCCCAGCATGATTTCCTTCACCTGCGGGGAGTTGGACAGCATGGTGATGACCACGTCGCACTGCTCGCCGATCTCCTGCTGAGAAGCCCCCTTCGCGCCAGCCGCTTCCAGCTCCTGCACGGGAGTCTGACTGCGGCTGTTGACCAGCAGGTCGGTACAGCCCGCCTTCAGCAGATTTTTTGCCATCGGTTTGCCCATGATACCCAGACCGATAAAACCAATTTTCATCGTTGTACCCTTCCTAAATTCAAAGTTCGAGGTTTTCCGGCAGCGGTAGTCCTCTTGTCAGGTATTCCTAGGGGTTGGAAACCGCGGGCTAAGCAACAGCCCACTGGGCTGATTGCTTGCGGTGCTGCGCACCGCCTGACGGGTTGCGTTTACTGATTTTTCTGCAGCCCCTTGGCAGGGCTTTGAAAAATCAGAACGCGGCCCCAACAGCTCCTCCCTGTTTCAGCCGCAGGCTGCGGTCATCGCTGTTGCTCTTCAAGTCCTCTTTCGCACCGAAAAGAAAAAGCAGAACACAAACTGAACAGGTCCGTAAAAAGTAGACAATTGTATGAGGAGGATTGACAATGAACAATGCTTTGACTATTTCGGGTCTTACCAAAACATATAAAGATTTTGTTTTGGACAATGTTTCTTTTAG
>ERZ832973.2227-NODE-2227-length-11052-cov-2.946895_pt1 | contig 11052 bp, 8 predicted proteins | sample MGYA00519950_ERZ832973 | MGnify/ENA primary metagenome ERZ832973 (study PRJEB31850, sample SAMEA3708734) | human gut metagenome | biome: human gut; feature: human-associated habitat; material: faeces | place: China | collected 2014 ... | reverse complement strand
TTAGTTTCGCGGACTCCATGATCCTGGGAATGCGTTCCCTGACATGGTCGGCAAGCTTCTTTGAGGACGATGAGGAGGACGAGGAGCCGGGAAAGTTCGAGAAATTTTTGATCGATACATTTGGTGAAAAAGTAGATAATGTCGTTATGTCGGCGGTGATGGTATTCTCCATCTTTATGGCGATTGCGATCTTTATGGTACTCCCGCTTTTGATCGCGGGAATCTTCCGGAAATTTATCCACTCTGAGACTGTGATGGCGATTCTTGAAGGCTGTATCCGAATTGCGATTTTCATCACCTACATTAAGGTGATCTCACGGATGGAGGACATCAAGCGGACGTTCATGTACCACGGATCGGAACATAAATGCATCAATTGCTTAGAGCATGGCCTTGTGCTCAACGTGGAGAATGTAAGAAAAAGCTCCAAAGAGCATAAGCGCTGCGGAACGAGCTTTCTTCTGATCGTTATGGTGATCAGCATCCTGTTCTTCATGGTGGTCCGTGTAGATACGATCTGGCTTCGGATCGTCAGCCGGATCGTCCTGATCCCGGTGATCGCGGGTGTCTCCTATGAGGTGCTCCGCCTTGCAGGAACCAGCAATTCGAAGATCATGGACATCGTCAGCCGTCCGGGCATGTGGATGCAGGGACTTACGACAAAGGAGCCGGATGACTCGATGATCGAGGTAGCGATCGTCGCGGTCGAGGCTGTGTTTGACTGGAAAAAGTATCTGGAAGAGAATTTTCCGGAACAGTATCCGGCAGGATATTTTGAGAGAGAAGATCAGACAGGGAAGAACGCGCAGGAGATAACGGCATGAGCGAGATGAAGAACGCTGTCGGGGCTGGAACAGGTCGGTCTGGAGATGATCTATGCGCGGGAAATAGTGTGCGTGAATTTAAGATCTGGGCAGATGTCCTAAACTACGGAAAAAAGATCTTAAAGAATGCGGGGATTGTGGAGGCGGATCTTGACGCCTGGTATCTGTTTGAGCAGAGCTTCGGGATCTCCAGGGCGCAGTATTTTCTTTGCGCAAGGGAGAACATTGTCGGAAGCACGGCACAGAAGATCGCTGTGCAGGAGCAGCACGGAGATCTTTTAGAGAGCGGTAACGCGCTGGAATGTGCAGAACTGTGGCTGAAAGAGAAACTGTCAGCGTATGAGAACGCACTGAAAAAACGCGCAGCCCGCATTCCGCTGCAGCAGATCATAGGACAACAGGAGTTCATGGGACTTTCGTTCTTTGTCAATGAGCATGTACTGATCCCGAGGCAGGATACGGAGACGCTGGTGGAGCTTGTGCTGCAGGAGCAGAAGGATAAGGATATTTCGATCCTTGATATGTGTACTGGATCCGGCTGTATTGCGGTGAGCTTGAAGAAGCTTGGCGGATATGCGCATGTGGAAGGCGCGGATATCTCAGAGGAAGCGCTGAAGGTTGCAAGAAAAAATGCAGCAGAGATCCTCAAAGAACATCCGGAAACGCTGACTGATGCGTTTGAACAGAACAAGACCGTCCCGGAAGAGAATTGTCTGATGGCGTCTGGTCATCAGAAGCAATATGACGATTCTGAACAATGTATGATGTTGAATGCGGGTGTGAGCTTCCGCCACAGTGACATGTTCAGCGCTTTTCCGGAGACAGAACCGTTCGATGTGATCGTCTCCAACCCACCCTACATCCCCAGCGCAGTTATCGAAGAGCTGGAACCGGAAGTGCGGGACCATGAGCCACGGGGAGCTCTTGACGGGACCGCGGACGGGCTTTATTTTTACAGAATTCTGGCAGAAGAATGTGCCAAACATCTGACGCCGGGAGGACATGTGTATTTTGAAATCGGATATGACCAGGGGATGGCGGTGAAGGAACTGCTGGATAACCATGGTTTTAAGGATACAAGAGTGATTCAGGATCTGGCAGGAAAAGACCGCGTCGTGTGCGGCGCCTGGCAGACCGCAGGCGTATGAGGAGGTTTTATAGATGTTTGACCGTTTGGATGACATGTTACGGCATTACGAAGAACTGATGCTGGAATTAAATAACCCGTCGGTGGCGGAAGACCAGAGAAAATTCCGCAAGCTGATGAAGGAGCAGGCAGACCTGGCGCCGATCGTTGACGCCTACAAGCAGTATAAGCAGGCGAAACAGGATGTCGAGGACAGCCTGGCGCTTCTCGACGAGGAGAGCGACGAGGAGATGAAGGAACTCGCGAAGGAAGAGCTTGCCGATGCGAAGAAGAGGATCGAGGAGCTGGAACAGGAGTTAAAGATCCTGCTTCTTCCGAAAGACCCGAACGATGAGAAGAACGTTATCGTTGAGATCCGTGCCGGTGCAGGAGGAGACGAGGCGGCGTTATTCGCTTCCGAGTTATACCGCATGTACGTGCACTATGCGGAGAGCCAGCACTGGAAGACAGAGATGATCAACGTCAGTGAGAGTGGAATCGGTGGAATGAAGGAAGTGGAGTTCATGATCACGGGACATGGCGCTTACTCCAAGTTAAAATATGAGAGCGGTGTTCACCGTGTACAGCGTGTCCCGGAGACAGAGTCCGGCGGACGGATCCATACCTCTACCGCAACCGTTGCGATCATGCCGGAGGCAGAAGAGTTTGACGTTGTGATTGACGACAAGGATATCCGTATCGATGTTATGCGTGCGTCTGGTAACGGCGGACAGTGTGTCAACACCACCGATTCCGCGGTACGTTTAACACATATCCCGACAGGAATCGTAATCTACAGCCAGACTGAGAAGTCCCAGCTGCAGAACAAGGAGAAAGCATTTCGTTTACTGCGTTCCAAGTTATATGATATGGAGCTTGAGAGACGCCAGAATGAAGAAGCGGCAGAGCGCCGCAGCCAGATCGGTACCGGTGACCGCTCCGAGAAGATCCGTACCTACAACTTCCCGCAGGGCCGTGTGACAGACCATCGCATCAACCTGACCCTTTACAAATTAGATAAGATCATGAATGGTGATATCCAGGAAATCCTGGATGCCTGCATTGCGGCCGATCAGGCAGCAAAGCTGGCAAAGATGAACGAAGTGTAGGAATCATCAGGACGATTGAAAAAAGCTGGATTTAATCAAAAGTATTAAATCTGGCTTTTTGCAAAATGGAGGATTTTATGATGGAACACGAGAATAAAAACAGAAATTCAAACGGCCTTCTCAGACGCATTGTCATTGCTGTCCTTCTGGTCATCATGATCGGCAGCGCTCTCAGCCTGGTAAAGGACTGGAGGGACGCCGCCGCGCAGCGCCGTCTGGAGGAGAGCCTGGCTGAGGCGGCAAAACAGACGGAGACCGAACCGCCGGAAACAGAGAAAGAGACGGAAGCCGAGACCGAAGCACCATATGTCTCACCCATTGATTTTACACCGCTTCTGGAAACGAACCCGGACACCATCGGCTGGATCCGTGTGCCGGACACCAAGATCGACTATCCCATCGTCCAGTCCCCGGATAACCAGTATTACCTCCACAAGGATTTTGAGGGCAAAGACAGCGTGTATGGCGCCATCTACCTGGATGCCGACAGCAAGTCGGACTTTAGCGGCTGGAATAACCCGATCTATGGCCACCATATGAAGGATGGCTCCATGTTCAAGGATGTAGTAAAGTTCAAGGACCAGGAGTTTTTTGAAAACCACAGGTACTTTGAAATCTACACCCCGGAGCGCACCATCCATTTAAAGACATTAGGCTGCTACTACAGTGACTCCAACGGCATTGTCCGCAAGACCTCTTTCAAGTCCCAGGCATCCTTTGACAAATGGGTCAGTGAGCGCCTGGCACCATGCAGCTTCGCAGAAGCTCCAACGCAGCCTTTTGATTCCATGTTTGTCCTGATCACCTGCAGCTATGAAAAAAATGATGCCCGTACCCTGCTGTTTGCGGCAGAGGTAGATGAAGACGGAAACTTCCTCCCGAAATGTGCCGGATGCAGGTGCGGCTGTTGCGGAGACATCTGCGGCAGTACAGACAAATTAATAAAAAATTTCGAATTCCCGCCCGGTCTCTTACCGGCCCCAGATTGCAATATCGGCGCATCTGTGGTATAGTACAAACTAGCTTAAACTGTCCGTTTGTACAAAAGAGACCCGGGCGGTATTTTATGTTTTTAAAAGGAGAAAACTATGAAAGGTATCATTCTGGCAGGCGGCTCAGGCACCCGTCTGTATCCGCTGACCAAGGTAACATCCAAGCAGTTGCTTCCGATTTACGACAAGCCTATGATCTACTATCCGCTGTCCGTTCTTATGAACGCCGGCATCCGGGAGATCCTGATCATCTCTACTCCGGTAGACACGCCGCGATTTGAGGCGCTTCTGGGAGACGGCCATCAGTTTGGCGTGGAGCTGTCCTATGCGGTACAGCCGAGCCCGGACGGACTGGCACAGGCCTTTATCATCGGCGAGGAGTTCATCGGCGGAGAGCCGGTTGCCATGGTACTGGGAGACAACATCTTCCACGGCCAGGGCTTAAAGAAGCGCCTGCGCGCGGCAGCTGCCAAGGAAAAGGGCGCAACCGTATTTGGCTATTATGTAGACGATCCGGAGCGCTTCGGTATTGTAGAATTCGATGATCAGGGCAAGGCCGTTTCCATCGAGGAGAAGCCGGAGCATCCGAAGTCCAACTACTGTGTGACCGGCCTGTACTTCTACGACAACCGCGTGGTTGAGTATGCCAAGAGCTTAAAACCGTCTGCCCGCGGTGAACTGGAAATTACGGATTTAAACCGTATTTACCTGGAGAACGGCGAGCTGGATGTAACACTTCTGGGACAGGGCTTTACCTGGCTTGATACCGGAACCCATGAGTCCCTGGTGGAGGCTACCAATTTTGTAAAGACCGTAGAGACCCATCAGCACCGCAAGATCGCATGTCTGGAGGAAATTGCCTACTTAAACGGCTGGATCACGAAGGAGCAGGTTCTGGAAACCTACGAGGAGTTAAAGAAGAACCAGTACGGCCGCTACTTAAAAGATGTTCTGGACGGCAAATATATCGACAAGCTGCACGGCAACGACATGAAGTAAAAAGAAAAGAGGAACAGACCATGACTATCATCGTAACAGGCGGCGCCGGCTTTATCGGCTCCAACTTCGTTTACCATATGTTAAACAAGTATCCGGATTACCGGATCGTGTGCGTGGACTGCCTGACCTACGCAGGCAACTTATCCACCCTGGAAGAGGCATTAAAAAATCCGAACTTCCGTTTCTGTAAGATCAACATCTGCGACCGCGAAGCCATTTACAAGCTCTTTGAGGAGGAGCACCCGGATATCGTGGTGAACTTCGCTGCCGAGAGCCACGTAGACCGCTCCATTGAGAATCCGGAGATCTTCCTGGATACCAACATCAAGGGTACCGCAGTGATGATGGATGCCTGCCGCAAGTACGGCATCAAACGTTACCATCAGGTATCCACCGATGAAGTATACGGAGACCTTCCGTTAGACCGCCCGGACCTCTTCTTTACCGAGGAGACCCCGATCCATACCAGCAGCCCGTACAGCTCCTCCAAGGCAGGCGCTGACCTCCTGGTGCAGGCATACCACAGAACCTACGGTCTGCCGGTCACCATCAGCCGCTGCTCCAACAACTACGGTCCGTACCACTTCCCGGAGAAGCTGATCCCGCTTATGATCGCAAACGCGCTGGCAGACAAGCCGCTTCCGGTGTACGGCGAGGGCTTAAATGTCCGCGACTGGTTGTATGTAGAGGATCACTGCAAGGCCATCGACCTGATCATCCACAAGGGCCGTGTCGGCGAGGTCTACAACATCGGCGGCCACAACGAGATGAAGAATATCGATATCGTCAAGCTCATCTGTAAGGAGCTGGGCAAGCCGGAAAGCCTGATCACTCACGTTACTGACCGCAAGGGTCACGACATGCGTTACGCCATCGACCCGACCAAGATCCATAACGAGCTGGGCTGGCTGCCGGAAACCAAATTTGCAGACGGCATCAAGAAGACCATCAAGTGGTATCTGGAGAACCGTGAATGGTGGGAGACCATCATCTCCGGCGAGTATCAGAATTATTATGAGAAAATGTACGGCAACCGCGAGGAAGTATAATTCTGCGGCAGTCATATTCAGAAAGAGGAAACAGCATGAAGGTTCTGGTAACAGGAGCAAAAGGCCAGCTTGGAACTGACCTGATGAACGAACTGGCAAAGCGCGGCATTGAAGGCATTGGCGTAGATGTCCAGGAGATGGATATCACCGACGCGGAAGCCTGCAGACGCGTCATTAAAAATTCCGGCGCAGACGCAGTTATCCACTGTGCCGCATATACTGCAGTAGATGCCGCAGAAGATAACGCAGACCTCTGCCGCCGTATCAATGGCGAGGGCACGCGCAACGTGGCACAGGCCTGCAAAGAGGCAGATACGAAGCTTATGTACATCAGCACAGACTATGTGTTTGACGGCCAGGGCACCCGCCCGTGGGAGCCGGACGACGAGCGTCATCCGTTAAATGTATACGGTCAGACCAAGTACGAGGGAGAGCTGGCAGTAGAAGAGCTGTCCGACAAATACTTTATCGTACGAATTGCCTGGGTATTCGGCGTGGCAGGAAAGAACTTTATTAAGACTATGCTGCGTCTCGGCAAAGAGCGCGGGGCAGTCAGCGTGGTAGATGACCAGATTGGTTCCCCGACCTATACCTATGATCTGGCAAGACTTCTGGTCGACATGATCCAGACCGACAAGTACGGCCGCTATCATGCTACCAACGAGGGTCTGTGCAGCTGGTACGAGTTCGCAAAAGAAATCTTCCGCCAGGCAGGCATGGATGTGCCGGTCACCCCGGTTAGCAGTGACGCATTTCCGGCCAAGGCAACCCGTCCGTCCAACAGCCGCCTGAATAAAGACAAACTAAGCGAGAACGGATTCGAGCGTCTTCCGGCATGGCAGGACGCGCTGGGCCGCTTCTTAAAAGAAATCGAATATTAAAATACAAAAGGTTCCCGGCGGCGCAGGTGTGCCTGCCGGGAATTTCAGGTTTCAATCTGAAAAGAGGAGAGCAGAGCAATGGGAAAATATTTTGGAACTGATGGCTTCCGCGGGGAAGCAAACGTGAACTTAACCGTAGAGCATGCCTATAAGGTAGGCCGTTTCCTGGGCTGGTATTATGGACAGCGCGCGAAAAAGACCGCAGACAATCCGGAGGGCCGCTGCCGCGTAGCCATCGGAAAGGATACCAGACGAAGCAGCTACATGTTTGAGTACTCCCTGGTAGCAGGTCTCACCGCTTCTGGCGCGGATGTTTATCTGCTTCATGTCACCACCACCCCGAGTGTATCCTATGTGGTGCGCACGGAAGAGTTCGACTGCGGCATCATGATCTCTGCCAGCCATAACCCATACTATGACAACGGCATCAAGGTCATCAACGGCAAGGGCGAGAAGCTGGAAGAGGACGTTATCGTAGAAATCGAGCGCTACTTAGACGGGGAGATGGAAGAGATTCCGTTTGCCTTAAAGGATGCCATCGGCCGCACCACCGACTACGCTGCAGGCAGAAACCGCTACATCGGTTACCTGATCTCCATTGCCACCCGTTCCTTCAAGGGCAAAAAAGTGGCTCTGGACTGCGCCAACGGCAGCGCATCTGCCATTGCGAAGAACGTGTTCGATGCTCTGGGAGCAGAGACCCATGTCATCAACAACCATCCGAACGGTTTGAACATCAACACCGACTGCGGCTCCACCCACATCCATGTCCTGCAGGAGTATGTAAAGGAATCCGGCTGTGACGTAGGCTTTGCTTACGACGGTGATGCAGACCGCTGCATCGCGGTAGATGAGAACGGCAGCGTGGTAGACGGTGATCTGATCCTCTACATCTGCGGCAAGTACATGAAGGAGATTGGTACCCTGCGGAACAACACCGTAGTTACCACCATCATGTCCAACTTCGGCCTTTACAAGGCATTTGACCGGGAAGGCATCTCCTACGAGAAGACCGCAGTCGGTGACAAATATGTGTACGAGAACATGTCCCAGTACGGCAACTGCCTGGGCGGCGAGCAGTCCGGCCACATCATCTTCAGCAAGCACGCCACCACCGGTGACGGCATCCTGACCTCCTTAAAGGTGATGGAGGTTATGCTGGAGAAGAAGGAAACTCTGGGCAAGCTGGCCTCTGAGGTGGAGATTTTGCCGCAGGTGCTGAAAAATGTCCGCGTCAAAGACAAAAAGGCAGCGCAGGATGACCCGGCTGTACAGACAGAGGTGGCAAAGGTCACTGAGACCCTGGGCGCAGACGGCCGTATCCTGCTCCGTCAGTCCGGCACCGAGCCGGTTGTGCGTGTCATGGTAGAAGCGCCGACCACCGGGCAGTGTGAGACGCTGGTAGACCAGGTGATTGAGGTTATGAAGGCACAGGGACACGTGCTGTAAGCAGGGAGAAACAGAACGGTGTAGTTAATGAGGAAAAGACTATGTCATTTTATATACAGGGAAAAATTCAAGATATTCAGTTCAAAACGATATCCTGTCAGAAATTGGTAGACGATGAATTAGTGCAGTGCAAGGCATTGTTCGACGAGCATTATGGAATTTGGGGAGAAGGAAGTCCTAAAAAAGGTGAACGAATTCGTTTCCCGAAATCCTTATATGAAAAATATCGACATCTCGTAAAGTGGATTTGTCAGAGATGCAGAAGCACAAGGATGAAATCATTATGATAAAAGACAAAATCCCCTTTGCAGAGCAGGCGGAAGTTCGTATTAATGAAAAGGAGTCCGTCTTAGATTCCAGCTTTCCAGTGGATCGCCAGGTGATTGAAAACAATCTGAAATTGTATGATGGAAGGTGGGAACTGGGCGAATTGCCACAGGGACATGAGTGGCTTGCTTTTACATTTCAAAGCCAGGATTATCAAATGACGCAAGAAGAATACAATGAACTGTTTGAAAATTCAGAAAAAATCGTGAATGATGCCTACAACCGCATGAACTTTACGAAGCAGCCATGGAATCGTCACCAGACACAGGAAGCCTCTTTCATTCTGGAGCGATTAAAAACACGGAACATAAAAACAGTAATGGATTTTGGCTGTGGAAATGGGCGCCACACTTTAGAATTTGCAAGCAAGGGATATCATTGTATTGGAATTGATTATTCGAAGAAAAAGATTTCTGAGGCAAGAAAAAAGTGCGGTTTTTCAAATACAAAGTTTGTTGATGGGGACTGCAGAAATATAAAACTTTCAGAAAAAGCAGATCTGGCGCTTTGCTTATACGATGTAGTTGGCTCGTTTGCCCGCGATGAAGATAACCGGGCAATTGTGCGTAATATTTACCAGCATTTAAATGCTGGTGCGGTACTTGTTTTAAGTGTTATGAATCTGGAATTAACAGAACATATAGCAATTCATAAAGTCCCGGTTGTCTCAGAACATTTGGATGAATTGGCGCGTTTAAAGCCTAGTAAAATCATGCAAAATAGTGGCAATATCTTTGCGCCGGATTATTTTTTACTTGAAACCAATACTGGCATAGTATATCGCAAAGAACAGTTTGAAAATGAAGATGAATTATCAGCCGAATATGTGATTCGTGATAAGCGCTATCATTGCGATGAAATTTGCAAATTACTGGAATCAGAAGGATTTCATGTTCTGGATAAGCGATATGTTCAAGCTGGGAAATGGGAAAAGACGCTTCAGCCGCAAGATAAATCTGCAAAAGAAATTTTGCTGTTTGCAGAAAAATGATAGCCACTTCTTATAATTTGTGTTAAAATACAATTCAGTGTATTAAATTTTGAGCAAAGGAATGATGAAAGATGGGGCTGAATCGGTAGGATCAGTATTGTTCATTGTCCGCTTCTACGGCGTGATCGAGCGACTGCCCGTTATGGGCTGAGCACGAAATCACCGTAATACGAAAACATCGCAGCATATAACAGGACAACGAACAAATTGGAGGAAATGAATTATGTTAAACATCGCTAAGTACAAAAGAAACCCGGTCGTACACTACCCGGAGCGCGAGTGGCCAGATAAGGAAATCGAGAAAGCGCCGATCTGGTGCAGCGTTGACTTACGTGATGGCAACCAGGCACTGGTAGAGCCTATGGTAGTAGAAGAGAAGATCGAGTTCTTCAATATGTTAGTCAAGCTGGGCTTCAAGGAGATCGAGATCGGTTTTCCGGCAGCATCCCAGATTGAATATGACTTTTTAAGACAGCTGGTAGAGCGCCGTCTCATTCCGGATGATGTCCGCGTGCAGGTTCTGGTACAGTGCCGCGAGCATCTTATCAAAAGAACCTTCGAGGCTATCCAGGGCATCAAAAAGGTAGTGGTCCATATCTACAATTCCACCTCTACCCTGCAGCGGGATGTTGTTTTCCACAAGAATATGGAAGAGATCAAGCAGATCGCTATCGAAGGTACCGAGCTGGTCAAAAAATATGCCAAAGATTATGACGGTGACTTAATGTTAGAGTACTCCCCGGAGAGCTTTACCGGCACCGAGCTTGAGTACGCAATGGAAGTCTGCACCGCAGTCCAGGACACCTGGGGCGAGGCAACTCCGGAGAAGCCGATCATCTTTAACCTGCCATCTACCGTGGAGATGAACACTCCGAACGTATACGCAGACCAGATCGAGTGGATGCACAAGCACTTCAAGAACCGCGAGAGCGTGATCTTAAGTGTACATCCGCACAATGACCGCGGCACCGGCGTGGCAGCAACCGAGCTGGCACTTCTTGCAGGCGCAGACCGTGTCGAGGGAACTTTGTTCGGCAACGGTGAGCGTACCGGTAACGTGGATATCTTAAACATCGCTTACAATATGTTCTCCCAGGGCATCGATCCGAAGCTGGACATTGAGAACGTCCGTGAGATCGCAGAGGTGTACGAGCGCTGCACCAAGATGACCATCGATCCGCGTCATCCGTATGCAGGAAAGCTGGTATTTACCGCATTCTCCGGCTCCCATCAGGATGCCATCAACAAAGGCTTACAGGCTCTGCATGAGAGAAACAGCCAGTACTGGGAGGTTCCGTACCTTCC
>ERZ832973.2205-NODE-2205-length-11228-cov-36.253558_pt1 | contig 11228 bp, 7 predicted proteins | sample MGYA00519950_ERZ832973 | MGnify/ENA primary metagenome ERZ832973 (study PRJEB31850, sample SAMEA3708734) | human gut metagenome | biome: human gut; feature: human-associated habitat; material: faeces | place: China | collected 2014 ... | reverse complement strand
ACATTAGGCTGCGGTTCCTGGGGCGGAAACTCCGTATCTGAGAACGTTGGTGTAAAGCACCTGTTAAATATCAAGACTGTTGCTGAGAGGAGAGAGAACATGCTGTGGTTCAGAGCACCTGAGAAGGTTTACTTTAAGAAGGGCTGTCTGCCTGTAGCACTGAAGGAATTAAAGGACGTTATGGGCAAGAAGAGAGCCTTCATCGTAACAGACTCTTTCCTGTACAAGAATGGATATACACATGTTATCACTGACCGTTTAAATGAAATGGGAATTACTTACACTGTATTCTCTGATGTACAGCCAGACCCAACCCTGGCAAATGCACAGGCTGGCGCAAAGCTGATGAGAGAATTTGAGCCGGATGTGATCATCGCAATGGGCGGCGGTTCCGCAATGGATGCCGGCAAGATCATGTGGGTTCTCTATGAGCATCCAGAAGCAGACTTCATGGATATGGCAATGCGTTTCATTGATATCCGTAAGCGTGTATATACCTTCCCAACCATGGGCGAGAAGGCATACTTTGTAGCAGTTCCTACCTCTTCCGGTACTGGTTCTGAGGTTACACCATTCGCAGTTATCACTGATCAGAACACCGGTGTTAAGTATCCGTTAGCTGACTACCAGCTGCTGCCTAAGATGGCAATTGTAGATACTGACAATATGATGAGCCAGCCTAAGGGACTGACCAGCGCATCCGGTCTGGACGTTCTGGTACACGCTCTGGAAGCATATGCTTCTGTTATGGCTACAGACTATACAGACGGTCTTGCATTAAAGGCTATGAAGAATGTATTTGAATATCTTCCAACTGCTTACAATGAGCCTGGAAATGTAGAAGCACGTCAGAAGATGGCAGACGCTTCCTGCATGGCTGGTATGGCATTTGCAAATGCATTCTTAGGTGTTTGCCACTCTATGGCACATAAATTAGGTGCATTCCATCACCTGCCACATGGACTTGCAAATGCACTGTTATTAAACCTGGTAATTGAGTTTAACGCTGCTGAGAACCCACGCAAGATGGGAACCTTCTCCCAGTATCAGTATCCACATACCCAGGCAAGATACGCAGAGTGCGCTCGTTTCGTAGGCATCCAGGCGAAGGATGATGCTGAGGCAGTTAAGAAGCTGATGGAGAAGATCGAAGATCTGAAGAAGCAGGTTGGTGTTAAGTCCTCTATCCAGGCATACGGAATTGATGAGAAAGATTTCTTAGACAGACTGGATGACATGGTAGAGCAGGCATTCGATGACCAGTGCACCGGTGCTAACCCAAGATATCCTCTGATGAGCGAGATCAAGGAAATGTACTTAAGAGCTTACTACGGAAAATAATCATTAAATATAAATCGAACCCATTGTGGGTAAAACCTTTATCCTTTGTGTTTGGAGCAGACCGTCGGCCTTTCGGGGCAGGCGGTCTGTTCGCGTTTGGGAGTTTATGAGAAATTGTGTTTGTGAGTATTGGGGACTGGATCATACAAACGAAATCTGGTGTTTTCCGGAAAAATCAGCTATACTGTTGGTAAAAAACAAGAAGGGTAAGAAATGTTTCACGTGAAACATTCTGCGAAAGGGGATTACAGATGGAAATAGATTTAAAGGAAACGATGGAAATGGAAGATCAGGAAACAGGCTATGGGGAACTGCATCTTCATTTAGACGGTGCCATTACACCCCGGATCGCCAAAAAGCTGGCGGCACTTCAGGGGATAGAACTGCCATATGAGGGAGAGCAGTTAAACAATGCATTGTCTGTAGGGGAAGACTGCCAGAGCTTAAATGAATTTTTGCAGTGTTTTGATCTGCCGTTGAAACTTTTGCAGACAAAGGAAGGTATTAGTGAGGCGATATATCTGGTACAGGAAGAGTTAAAGGCAGAAGGCCTTTCCTACGCAGAACTGCGTTTTGCACCTCAGCTGCACTGTCAGGGTGGATTATCTCAGGCACAGGTCATAGAAGCGGCTCTGGACGGTCTTAAACGCTCCACACTGCCATGTAATCTGATCCTTTGCTGTATGCGTGGCAATGGAAATGAAAGGGCAAACGAAGAAACCATGGAGCTGACCGGGGAGTATGTAAAGAAGCGTATTCTGGCAGACGGAAGGAAAGGTTATGGTGTGGCAGCCATGGACTTAGCGGGAGCAGAGGCTCTTTATCCTACTTATAAATATAAAGAGCTGTTTAAGAAGGCTGCTGACAGGAACATTCCATTTACCATCCATGCAGGTGAGGCCGGCGGAGCAGCAGAGGTAGCCTGTGCCATTGAAATGGGTGCAGCAAGGATCGGACATGGAGTGAGAAGCTATGAGGATCCGGCTGTTGTGCGCATGATCCGTGAAAAGGGCATTTTCTTGGAAATGTGTCCAACCAGCAACCGGATTACCAAGGCGATCCCGGATATGAAAGTTTATCCTTTAAGAGAATATTTAAGCCAGGGGATCAGGGTAGCTGTGTGCACCGATGATATGGCCATTTGCCGTACAGAGCTTAAGAAGGAGTTTGAATATCTTAAGAAACTGGTTGGGCTGACAGAAGAAGAAAAAGTGCAGATTCTTAAGAATACAAAGGAGGGTGCTTTTTTATAACTTGGAGTTATATATTTAATAAGCATTTTCGTATAGGTTTAATATGTAATTGTTTCTTGACTTTAGCAAATTAACTTGCTATACTTTTCCTAAAGTGCCTGCTTAATAAAGCAAGTATCCCCTGGGAAGCCGGTCCCCCCATAGAGCCGATATTCCAAAAAAATTTAATAAAAACCAAGGAGGGTATTCAAATGTCTTACGTTGATGAAATTTACGAGAGAGTAGTTGCACAGAATCCAGGTGAACCTGAATTCCACCAGGCCGTAAAAGAGGTTCTGGATTCTTTAAGACTGGTTATTGATGCAAATGAGGAGAAGTACCGCAAAGCTGGTATCCTGGAGCGTTTCACTGAGCCAGAACGTATTGTTTCTTTCCGCGTACCGTGGGTAGATGACAATGGAAAGGTTCAGGTAAACAAGGGTTACCGTGTACAGTTCAACAGTGCAATCGGACCGTACAAGGGCGGACTTCGTTTCCATCCATCTGTAAACCAGGGCATCTTAAAGTTCTTAGGTTTCGAGCAGACTTTGAAGAACTCTCTGACTGGTCTTCCTATGGGCGGTGGCAAAGGCGGTTCCAACTTTGATCCTAAGGGCAAATCTGACCGCGAAGTTATGGCATTCTGCCAGAGCTTTATGACAGAGCTGTACCGTCACATTGGAAAGGATACAGACGTTCCAGCAGGTGATATTGGTGTAGGCGGCAGAGAGATCGGCTACCTGTTTGGCCAGTACAAGAGAATGACTGGTTTATATGAAGGCGTTTTAACTGGTAAGGGCTTAACCTTCGGTGGTTCTTTAGCAAGAACCCAGGCAACAGGATATGGCCTTGTATACATGTTAGACGAGATGTTAAAGCACAACGGCAAGGAGATCGCAGGAAAGACTGTTCTGGTTTCCGGTTCCGGTAATGTTGCTATCTACGCAGTTGAGAAGGCTCAGCAGTATGGTGCAAAGGTTGTAGCAATGAGCGATTCCAACGGCTATATCTACGATGCAGACGGCATCAAGTTAGATGTTGTTAAGGAGATCAAGGAAGTACGCAGAGGACGTATCAAAGAGTACGCAGATGCTGTTCCTACCGCTGTTTATACAGAAGGCAAGGGCATCTGGACCATTCCTTGCGATATCGCACTTCCATGTGCAACCCAGAACGAGCTGAACTTAGATGATGCTAAGGCTCTTTTAGCAAATGGCTGCTTCGCAGTTGCTGAAGGTGCTAACATGCCTTCCACAAGAGAAGCTACTGACCTGTTCGTTGAGAAGAAGATCTTGTTCATGCCTGGTAAGGCAGCTAACGCTGGTGGCGTTGCTACTTCCGGTCTGGAGCAGAGCCAGAACTCCTTAAGACTGTCCTGGACCTTTGAAGAAGTTGATGAGAGACTGCACAAGATCATGATCGACATCTTCGCAAAGGCAGCAGATGCAGCTGAAAGATACGGAGTACCTGGAAACTATGTAGCAGGTGCAAATATTGCCGGATTTGAGAAGGTAGTAGAAGCTATGATCGCTCAGGGTATTGTCTAAAAAATAAAGTAATTTAAAATTCCAGATCCTGCACATGGCTATAAACAGTCTGTGTGCAGGATCTTTTTGTTATCATGCATATGTTTTCGGAAAGGTTTTACTATGGAGATCAGTTTACTTTTGATGCAGCAGATCACAGAGTTGTTTTTAATGATATTTATGGGCTATGTGATCGTAAAGGCAAGGCTTTTGAAGGGAGAGGACAGCAAGGTTATTTCAAAGATCGTGCTGTATCTGATCATTCCCTGCGTTATCATCAATGCGTTCCAGGTGGATTATACCAGTGAGAAGGTACAGGGCCTTTTACTGGCCTTCGCAGCCTCTGTAATGCTTCAGGTGCTATTACTTATCATTGTATGGGGCGCAGGTCGTTTAATGGGCTTAAATGAGGTTGAAAAGGCATCTGTGTATTATTCCAATGCAGGAAATCTGATCATGCCCATCGTGACCTTTGTCCTGGGGCAGGAATGGGTACTGTATGGCTGCGTGTTTATGAGTGTGCAGATCGTGTTTGTGTGGAGTCATGGAAAATGGGTCTTAAGCAGGCAGAGTAAGATCGACTGGAAAAAGATATTGTTAAATATTAATATGGTCGCTGTATTTGCAGGCGTGTTCCTGTTTTTCACAAAGATCCGCCTGCCCCAGATCTTAAACCAGACTTTTGGCTCTGTGGGAAGCATGATCGGACCGGCCAGTATGATGGTAACGGGAATGCTGATCGCAGAGATGAGCCTGAAAGATATTTTTACAAATGGAAGAGTTTATTTTATTACATTTTTAAGGCTGATCGCAGTACCGGCGGTGGCGTTGCTCCTTTTAAAGGTCAGTGGTCTTGTAAATGGAAGTCCTGACGGAAAGAAATTGCTGCTGATCGTATTTCTGGCAGTGATCACACCCTCTGCTTCAACGATCACCCAGATGTGCCAGGTATATGGAAACGACTCCCAATATGCCAGCGCCATCAATGTTATGACTACATTGTTTTCTATTGTGACGATGCCGCTTATGGTGCTTTTGTTCCAGATGATACTTTAACAAAACGAAAAGACCAGGTACTGGGGATACCTGGTCTTTTCTGTATACATATGTGTATAAAGAGGGGATAAAATGTTTGTGTGAAAGGGGGAGGGCCCTTTCGGTTTTCTCTTGTTTACGTTGCCTATTATATATCCGATACATTGTAAAAACCATTGTAATGTGCGTAAAGAATATTGCAAATCGCACAAACTTTGATACAATGGATACTAGGGGCAAAAGGCTGGAAATCCGGTGCAAGCCTGTTTGCAGGAGGATTTTTGAACCTGGGACCCGGTATCATGCAATAAAAAGAGGGAGATCATGTATCAGGAAGACAGTTTTAAAACAAGTCAGGTGGTGTATGCCCATACCCGCAGTGATGAGGCGGATATGGAGTATAAGATGCACTGCCACAACAGTTATGAGATCTATTACATGGTAAAAGGGAACGTGGAGTACTTTCTGGAGGGGACTTCTTATGTACCAAAGCCTGGAAGTCTCCTGATCATTCCGCCAAACTGCTTTCATGGGCTGCGGGTGCTGGACGGAAGCGAGTACCACAGGATCCGGCTGCACTTTGTGCCGGAACTTCTGACGGAAAAGGAAAAACAGCTGCTTTTGGGAATTCTTGGAAAAAGCTGGGGGTATATGGAAGAACAGTTCCGGGCAGAATGGTATTTTAATTCCCTGGAAGAATGTGGATCTTATAGCAGGGAACTGCAGGATATTGCAATTCGCGCACGGATCGTATCGTTTTTGACCTATCTATCTGCAATGTATGAAAAGGGGGTAGGTCGCGGACCGGGGAAGGAAGATGTAGCCCAGGAGATCCTGCGTTACATTAATGAGCACCTGACGGAGCATCTCACATTAGAAGGACTGGCAGAAAAATTTTATATGAGTAAAAATCATCTGACTGCTATCTTTAAGCGTGCGGCAGGCACTACGGTAGCCAGATACATTTTATATAAAAGGATGACGATTGCAAGAAAAGAACTGGCCGGGGGAACACCGGCTGCAGAGGCAGCACTTAAAGCCGGATTTGGAGATTATTCCAGCTTCTTCCGGGCGTACCGGAAGATGTTTGGCTGTGCGCCTTCAGACCAACAGGCAATGGAACTGCCGGATATGGATAAGAGCGGGGACTTTTAGAAAAATCTAAGATAAATTCTTTATACAATCTTTATACGAAGCGTTGTATTTTTAACAGAAACTTTGAGGGGATTATGTCATAATGAAATGACATTGCTGGTAAAAGGGCTGTTACAGGAGGGAAAATGGAATTATTTCAAAAAAAGAAGAGCTTATCTTCTTTTCAGATCATTATATTTGGCTTTTTGGCAGTTATATTAGTGGGAACACTGCTTTTAATGCTGCCTTTTGCATCCAGGGAGCCGGGAAGCGCGCCATTTCTGGATGCGTTATTTACAGCTACATCGGCTACCTGTGTGACAGGGCTGATCGTCCATGATACAGCTACGTACTGGAGCTGTTTTGGACAGGTGGTGATCCTGCTGCTGATCCAGATCGGAGGAATGGGCGTTGTGACCATTACCATTGCAGTAGCCATGGTTTCAGGGAAGAAGATCGGTCTGATGCAGAGAAGCCTGATGCAGGAGTCGATCTCAGCACCACAGGTAGGCGGCATTGTCCGTTTTACAGGCTTTTTCCTGAAAGGTATCGCGCTGATCGAACTGCTAGGAGCTATTTTGCTGGCACCTGTGTTTATAAAGGACTTTGGAGTGGGAAAAGGGATCTGGTATGGTGTTTTTCATTCCATTTCTGCTTTCTGCAACGCAGGCTTTGATCTGATGGGAGTCAGACAGCAGTACTCGTCACTGACTTATTATGCTGGAAACGGGCTTGTAAATGCAGTTATTGTATTGCTCATACTGATCGGCGGTCTGGGATTTCTCACCTGGGAAGATATAAAGACAAATAAGCTGCAGTTTAAAAAATACAGGATGCAGAGCAAGGTAATACTGGTAACAGATCTGATACTGGTGATCGTACCTACGGTTATTTTCTATTTTGGGGAGTTTCACGGATCCCAGTGGGGAAATGGACTGGAACGGTTCTGGTTATCCCTGTTTCAGGCGGTAACACCAAGAACTGCCGGGTTTAATACAGCAGATTTCGGGCAGATGAGCGAAGGCGGACTGTTTTTAATGGTCATGTTAATGCTGATCGGCGGTGCGCCGGGATCTACCGCAGGCGGTATGAAAATGACTACCATTGCAGTTTTACTGCTTTCAACGGCGGCTGTATTTCGCAGAAAAGAAGACGCCCAGTGTTTTGGCAGACGTATTCCAACGGAAACCGTGCGGTATGCGGCAGTAGTTATGCTGATGTATATGGTGCTTTGTACAGTGGGCGGACTGTTTTTATGCTATGCAGAAGGACTGCCTGTGCTCACAAGTTTGTTTGAGGCCGGTTCTGCTATTGCAACCGTAGGTTTGACACTGGGTGTGACACCGACCCTGGGAGCGGCTGCAAGACTGGTATTGATTGTTTTAATGTACTGTGGACGCGTAGGCGGCCTGACGCTGGTATTTGCAGCACTGTCCGGTATGCGGCCGAGTATGACAAAATTCCCCCAGGAGAAGATCACAGTGGGATAATATGGGAATATTAATATACCGCCGCGTATGCGGCGGGTATCGGATATGTGCAATGGAAAAATAAGGAGGAAAATCATATTGAAATCAATATTATTAATAGGACTTGGACGATTTGGAAGACATATTGCGGAGAAATTAAACGAATTAAATCATCAGGTATTAGCGGTAGACAAACAGGAGGACCGTGTAGAGGCAGTGCTTCCTTTTGTCACCAGCGGACAGATCGGGGACAGCACCAATATTGAATTTTTACAGTCTTTGGGAATTGGAAATTTTGATGTGTGCATCGTGGCGATCGGTGGGGATTTCCAAAGCTCTTTGGAAACAACGGCCTATTTAAAGGATCTGGGTGCAAAGCTGGTAGTTTCAAGGGCCGCAAGGGATGTTCAGGCAAGATTTCTGCTGCGCAATGGCGCAGATGAGGTCGTGTATCCGGAGAAACAGCTGGCAAACTGGACAGCGATCCGTTATAGCTCGGAGCATATTTTTGATTATATCCAGTTATCTGATGACCATGCGATCTTTGAGATCAGCATTCCGGAAAACTGGGTGGGAAAGACTGTTGGAAATATTGACATCAGAAAGAAATACAACATCACTATCATGGCTTTAAAACGCGATGGCAAGCTGGAAATGTCCATTACTCCGGATACAGTACTGGACAAAGATGTTACTATGCTGGTGCTGGGAGCAAGCAGGGATATCCAGAAGTGTTTTCATATTTAACATAATACTGCAATCTGGTCATTTGCAGGCCTTGTGGATCCTAAGAAGATTTCAGAAGAGCATCAGAAAACCTGGGGAAAAGAAAAATGGAAGAACGGATACTTGTATGTTTATCATCTTCACCGTCTAATGGAAAGATCATACGCACAGCTGCCCAGATGGCAGAGGCTTTTAATGGGACATTAACCGCATTATTTGTAGAAACACCTTTGGCCGGAAAAATGGGAAAAGAGGACCAGGAGCGCCTGAAAGGGAATATTAAGCTGGCAAAACAATCTGGTGCAGAAATAGAAACAGTTTACGGTGATGATATTTCTTTTCAGATCGCGGAGTTTGCCAGACTTTCAGGGATCACCAGGATCGTGATCGGGCGCAGCGCTGCAAAGAAAAAAGGGGTTTTTGCAGGAACATCTCTTGTGGAAAAGCTGATCGATCATGCGCCTGAAATGGAAATCTATATCATACCTGACAGCCAGATGGGACCTGAGGTGATCCGTAAATGGAACAGGCTGGCGCAAAAGAATGCATTTTCCTTTAAGGCAGCAGTCAAAAGCGCAGGCATTTTATTTGCAGCAACAGCAGTAGGATGGCTGTTTGAAAAGCTGAAGCTGACAGATGCTAATATTATTACTGTTTATATTTTAGGAGTGCTTCTGATCTCTATAGTAACAGAAGGCTGGTTTTACAGTTTTTCGTCTACCATAGCCAGTGTTCTGGTTTTTAATTTTCTGTTTACGGCACCACGTTTTACGCTTCGGGCTTATGATCGCAGTTACCCGTTTACATTTGCCGTCATGTTTCTTGCGGCTTTGATCACAGGCTCTCTGGCCTCCAGGCTGAAACAGCATGCAGGACAGGCTGCCAGGGATGCATACAGGCTGAAAGTGCTGCTTGATACGAACCAGCTTTTACAGCAGGCCAAAGGAAAGACAGAGATCCTGGAAGGGGCGGCACAGCAGATCGTTAAACTTTTAAAGAGAGAAACGGTGATCTATGATGTAAAGGATGGAAAACTGGAGCATCCTTTGCGCCGGGTTCCCCAGGGGGAAGAGGATATCACCATTGAAGATGAAGCCTGTGAGGAACAGGCAGCTGCATGGGCTTTAGAGAATAACCGCCATGCCGGAACAGGAACAGACCATTTTAAGCAGGCAAAAAGGCAGTATCTGGCGATCCGCGTAAACAGCACTGTTTATGGAGTGGTGGGGATTATGATCCAGAAACAGCCGTTAGATGCCTTTGAAAACAGTGTATTATTGTCCATATTGGGAGAATGTGCCCTTGCACTGGAGAATGATAAAAACGTGCGGGAAAAAGAAGAGGCAGCGATCCTGGCAAAGAATGAACAGTTAAGAGCGAATTTGTTAAGAACGATCTCCCATGACCTGAGAACGCCTCTCACATCTATTTCTGGTAATGCAAATAATCTCCTTTACAATGAAAGCTGTCTGGATGCACAGATGCGCCGGCAGATCTATGGGGATATTTATGATGATTCCATGTGGCTGATCGATCTGGTGGAAAACCTGCTTTCCGTGACCCGGATCGAGGAAGGCAGGATGCAGATCCGCCAGTCAGCAGAGCTGGTGGATGAGGTGATCAAAGAGGCATTAAAGCATACGGGACAGAGCCGGACAGGAAGGACCATAAAGGTAGAAGAGGAAGATGAACTGATCCTTGCAAAGATGGACGCAAGGCTGATCGTCCAGGTGCTGATCAATCTGATTGGCAATGCGGTAAAATATACGCCTCAGGGAACAGATATTACGGTCAGGGTGAAGAAAGAAAAAGCAGAAAACGCTGAAAGATCCCAGGTCATCATTTCTGTATGCGATCTGGGGAACGGGATCCCTGATGACAGGAAAGAAAGAGTATTTGACATGTTTTATACAGGCAGCGACCAGGTGGCAGACAGCCGCAGGAGTTTAGGATTGGGGCTTGGGCTTTGCAGATCTATTATTAATGCCCATAGAGGAAAAATATGGATATCTGATAATATCCCTCATGGGGCGGTAGTTACGTTTACATTACCTGCAGAGGAGGTGGCATTAAATGAATAAACCTTTGATATTGGTTGTGGAGGATGATATTCCTGTAAGAAATCTGATCACTATTACATTAAAGACCCATGGATACAGGTATCTGACTGCCGGGACCGGGGATGGAGCAGTTGTAGAAGCTTCTTCCCACAATCCGGATGTGGTCCTTTTGGATCTGGGACTGCCGGATATGGACGGCGTAGATGTGATCCGGAAAATACGTACCTGGTCCAACTTGCCAATCATTGTGATCAGTGCAAGAAGCGAAGATACAGATAAAATAGACGCACTGGACGCAGGTGCTGATGATTATCTCACAAAGCCTTTTTCTGTAGAAGAGTTGCTGGCGCGGCTGCGTGTTGTGGAACGGAGAATGGCGCTCATGAACGGCGAAGCCCAGACAGCAGAGTCTGTTTATACAAATGGCAGACTGCGGATCGATTTTGCAGCGGGCTGTGCCTATATGGGGGATAAGGAGCTGCATCTTACGTCTACAGAGTATAAACTGCTGTGCCTCATGGCTAAAAATACAGGTAAAGTGCTGACGCATACTTATATCACCCAGAAAGTGTGGGGGAGCAGCTGGGAAAATGATATTGCTTCTTTACGTGTATTTATGGCAACTTTGCGTAAAAAACTGGAAAGCGAACCGGATGCCCCTCAGTATATACAGACCCATATAGGGATCGGGTACCGCATGATCAA
>ERZ832973.2202-NODE-2202-length-11244-cov-33.884261_pt1 | contig 11244 bp, 6 predicted proteins | sample MGYA00519950_ERZ832973 | MGnify/ENA primary metagenome ERZ832973 (study PRJEB31850, sample SAMEA3708734) | human gut metagenome | biome: human gut; feature: human-associated habitat; material: faeces | place: China | collected 2014 ... | reverse complement strand
TAAGGGAAGCACCTGCAAGCTGTAAAGTAGCAGGCATACAGCGCAGCAGTTCTCCGGCAACAGTACGGCTTGGGTTTACATAACTGATGCCAAAATCACCGTGAAGACAGTCCAATACCCAGGTAAAGTAACGGACCAGATAAGGCTTGTCCAGCCCAAGCTGGGAACGGACCTCAGCAATGGCATCTTCCGTGATGATAGGTACCTGGCGTACACGTAAAGCTACTTCAGCCGGATCAGAAGGGATCAGGTTGATAAAAACGAAGCATACAAAGGAAATGATGAGAAGGAGCGGTATGGCAGAAAGGATCCGCTTGATAATATAGGGTTTCAAAATAATACCTCCCGTTGAAAAAATAAATGTAATAAAAGGATCCGACTGGAACAAAGCCGCCTCAGAGGAGACGGCTTTATACACAAGATTAGGTTTGTTTTGCCAGATTTAGAAAGAGAAATCCTGAAATGGAACCTCGTACTGAGTCTGGGTAAAGTGGAAGCCTTTCATATCAGAGCGGTAGATTGCCTTATTGCACTCATAGGTCAGTGGAATATAAACGGCATCTTCGTGGAGATGGGTCAGAACATAGGTATAAAGTTCCTGGCGTCTGTTTTCATCTGTGGTGATCAGGATCTCGGTAATGGCATCATCGATTTCTGCTTTATCATCCAGACCAAGCTGCGCTGCATAGTCACCATATACAGGAGCGCGCATGGCAGCAAGAGAGGACTGTGGATCGTATGGTGTACCCCAGCAGATATTGAATACCATATCAAAATTACCTGCTTTCATATTATCACGGTAGGACTGCTCCTCTTCCCCGTGGATGTTTAAAGAAACACCGATGGACTGGTATTCGCTCTGAAGATACTCTGCAATGGATTTTTCAGTCACGCTGTCACTATTATAGAGAAGATCAATATTTAACGGCTGTCCATCCTTTTCACGGACATTGCCGGAACCCATTTTCCAGCCTGCTTCATCCAAAATCTGTCCTGCCAGTTCCAGGTCGTAAACATATGGTTCTAGTTCAATATCACAATATGGAACAGTGGATGCAAACAGAGTGTCTGCCGGTTTTTCCAGTCCGTAAAAAATACCGTCAGAGATATTCTGCTTATTAGTTGCATGCTGGAGCGCAATACGTACATCCTTCTCTGAAAGAATGTCAGAGGAAGTATTCAGAACAATCTGTCTGGTAGAGGTTGGATCAGAAAGTTCCACGGTAAACTGATCGCTGTCCAGATACTGATTAATGGCATCTGCGTCGATCATATTTTTTCCGAAGATCATATCAATCTCACCTTTTTCCAGAGCCAGGATACGGGTCTGATTATCCGGGATGACTTTCACGGTGATGGTTTTGATGGCAGGCTGTTCGCCCCAGTAGTTCGGATTTGCCTTGAATACAGCATACTCATCGGTAACAAATTCATCCAGCACATAGGGACCGGTACCAATATAAGCTTCTACCCCATCTTTGGTGCTGCCGTTTTTCATGGCTTTCGGGGAGATCATGGCAAATGGTCTTGTTACACCAAGCTCTGTTAAAAGGGGATAATATGGTTCGGATAATTCAATCACAAAAGTGTTTTCATCGGGAGCATCTACACCTACCAACAGATGCATCATTTCCAGCCAGGTATGGCGGTCTTTATTTTTCAGGATTGCGTCAAAGTTTGCTTTGATGGCATATGCGTCACACTTTTCGCCATCAGAAAATGTTACGCCTGGACGAATGTGGAATGTATATACTTTACCGTCATCATTGACATCCCAGCTTTCTGCCAGACAGCCTTCAAAACCGTCAGAGGTAATATTGACCAGGCCCTCATATAACATTTCCTGGGCGTACATTTCGCCGGCATATAAATGTGGGTTTAAATCGCGGATATCGCGGTAGTTTACGAAGATCAGGTCTTCCTTTGTACCTTCAGCTGTGGTGGTAGTTTCTGAAGGATTGGACTCTGCAGCAGAAGATGCAGAGTCAGAAGCGGATGAACCGCAGCCGCTTAATAAGGCGGTGCCTAAGAGACCTGCCAGAAGCATTGTGCCCCATCTTTTTTTCATGATAAGTTTCCTCCTGTTGTAAAAAGAACATAATGTTGTTTATTCATTCGCCTGAGGCGAACGGTAGAAAGTATAACATGGGTTAGGCAAAACTTACTACTAATGAAATTGGAGGGGCTTAGTTATTCCAAAATGTTATAACCGGGCGAAAAAACTTATAAAATTTCCTTAAAATGACAGATAAACCATTCAGCAGCTTTACTTAATTTTGCATGATCCGGGCAGATGTAGCCGATGAGGAGAAAAGGCTCACAATTATTGATCCTAAGCTGGCGAACATCATATTGGCGGTACTGGTCATAGAGAAAATTAATGCCGAGGCTGCATATATCTGTGTTCAGTAACAGATTGACAGTCAGATGATCACTGTTGGTATAGACTGCATAGTGGAGCTGCTCTGTGCTGATCGCCCCAAGGCTCACATGGTTCAAATGGTGCTCTACAGAGAAAAAATCCCTTACACCCCGTACAAAGGAAAGAGAAGAAAGGTCCTGAAAGTCAATACTTTCATCATGATAGCGGGGATGCTTTGGACCAACGTAAACACAGGCTTCTTTGCTGTCAAGAGGAACGAATTTCAGCTTTTTGTGGGACAGGATATGCTGGAACTGGTGGAGCTGTTTCTGTGCAATATAAACGATGCCAATTTCAGAAAGTCCCTGGGCTACCCGGTTGCTGATCTCTTCCACCGTGCCTTCTAAATGTTCTACAATGTAGGAATTTCCCATTTCTTTATAAAAATCAGTCAACAGACGGGAGATCATATTGCTGGGATAAGTGGCCAGACTGAATTTTTTTCCCTGGTTGTGATCGGTCAGTGAGTTGATCAGGCTTATATTGTGCAGGATATTCTGGGCATATTCACGGACCGTTTCACCATAGGGGGTAATGTGGATCCCCCGGCTGCTGCGCTCAAAAAGAGGCCGTCCCAGTTCTTTTTCCAGGGAACTGATCACTTTACTCACATTGGGCTGTGTGGTATAAAGGCACTCTGCAGCCTGGTTAAAGCTGCCTTTTTCACATGTGATCATAAAATATTCCAGCTGACGTAATTCCATAAGATCCTCCTGAAGTACAATAAACAGTAAGTTAATGCTAACTACTATAACAGAAAAAAAGACAGTATACAACAAGGCTGATAAAGCAACAGCCGAAAGAAGCACTTATTGAGAAAAAATGCCGGTTATTCCAAAGGGGAATATCAATGTATCCGGCGCCATAAAGTGGTGTGTTTTGATAAACAACTTGACAATTTTTACCAATAAATGTTATTCTGAATACGAACAGGGAGCTTGTGAAGCAGGCTGAGAGGAAGTAATCGAACTTCGACCTATTGTACCTGATGTGGGTAATGCCAACGTAGGGAAATAATGTGTCGCATATTATATTTGCGTATCGTGCGTATATTTTGCGGTCCGTTCCTTATGTGGGCGGACCGTTTTTTTTGTTTCTGCGCAAATCCAGATGATCCACATATGCGCTAGAGATCTGTGCAGCAAATGTGGAAAACGTTCCGTCCAGGTACCCCTTCTGTGGAAAAATATTATTATGTGAAGGAGAAAGAAAATGGACTACACAACACAGATGGATGCTGCCAGAAAAGGAATTATTACAAAGGAGCTTCAGGCAGTAGCAGAAAAAGAGCAGATGGATACAGCCAGGTTAATGCAGCTGGTGGCAGAGGGAAAAGTAGCAATTCCTGCAAACAAAAACCACAAATGCCTGGATCCAAACGGTATCGGCTCCATGTTAAAGACCAAGATCAATGTAAACCTGGGAACTTCCAGAGACTGCAAAGACCTGGATATGGAGCTTCAGAAAGTAAATGACGCAGTAAAAATGGGCGCAGAGTCCATTATGGACTTAAGCTCCTGGGGAGATACCCAGAAATTCAGAAGAAAACTGACTGCTGAATGCCCGGCTATCATTGGTACTGTACCGATCTATGACGCAGTGGTATACTATCATAAGGCACTGAAAGATATCACCACCGAAGAGTGGTTAAAGATCGTGGAAATGCATGCACAGGACGGTGTGGATTTTATGACCATCCACATTGGTATCAACCGTGCAACTGCCCAGCGTTTCAAGAAAAATAAACGCCTTATGAACATTGTATCCAGAGGCGGTTCCATTATCTTTGCATGGATGGAGATGACCGGAAAGGAAAATCCATACTATGAGCATTTTGATGAGATCCTGGATATCTGCCAGAAATACGATGTGACCATCAGTTTAGGTGACGCCTGCCGTCCGGGATGCTTAGAAGATGCCACCGATGTTTCCCAGATCGAAGAGCTGGTAACATTAGGAGAGCTGACAAGAAGAGCCTGGGAGAAAAATGTACAGGTGATCGTAGAAGGACCGGGCCATATGCCTCTTAACCAGATCGCAGCCAATATGCAGATCCAGCAGAGCATCTGCAAAGGCGCTCCTTTCTATGTATTAGGACCTTTGGTTACAGACATTGCACCTGGATATGACCATATTACAGCAGCTATTGGAGGTGCCATCGCAGCAACCTACGGCGCAGCCTTTTTATGCTATGTAACACCGGCTGAACATTTACGCCTGCCGGATCTGAATGACGTAAAAGAAGGCATCATCGCTTCCAAGATCGCAGCCCATGCAGCAGATATTGCAAAAGGTGTTAAGGGCGCTTCCGAGTGGGACCGCCAGATGGGAATGGCAAGAAAGAAACTGGACTGGGAAAAGACCTTTGAGCTTTCCATTGATCCGGAAAAGGCGAGAAACTACAGAGCATCTGCGAAGCCGGAAAAAGAAGATACCTGCTCTATGTGCGGCAACTTCTGTGCTGTAAAAAATATGAACCGCATTTTAGACGGCGAGATCGTAAGTATTTTTGATGAATGAAATGAGCCCAAAAGAAAAACAAGCGGCTGCGAAGCAGACATTTGTTTTTCTTGGGCCATTAACGAACAAACAGTCTGCGATAGCAGACAGTAGAGCGCGTTAGCGCGGGTTTGTGAGTGGATGATGGATATGAGAAAAGGAGAGAACCATGAAATTTGACAAAAGCCAGTTGTTGATCTATGCAGTAACCGACCGGGCCTGGACCGGGAAAATGAGTCTTTATGAGCAGACAGAAGCAGCCTTAAAAGGCGGCGCCACCATGGTGCAGCTTCGTGAAAAAGGACTGCGGGATGACAACGTGGAAGAATATCTGGAAGAGGCGAAGAAAATGCGCGCTCTCACAGAAAAATACAATGTTCCTCTCCTGATCGATGACAATATAAAACTGGCAAAAGCCTGTGGTGCAGACGGTGTCCATGTAGGCCAGAATGACATGGATGCCGGTCTTGCAAGACAACTTCTTGGACCGGATAAGATCCTGGGAGTCACAGCCAAAACGGTAGAACAGGCATTAAAAGCCCAGTCACAGGGGGCTGACTATTTGGGCAGCGGTGCCGTATTTGGCACATCAACCAAAAAAGATGCCCGCCCTATGACGATGGAACAGCTGCAGGCAATCTGCGCATCTGTAAAGATCCCGGTAGTAGCCATTGGAGGTATCTGCCTGGACAATATTGAAAAACTGCAGGGAAGCGGTGCAGCAGGGGCTGCCATTGTATCCGGTATCTTTGCAGCAGAAGATATTGAAGGAACTACCAGAGCCCTTCGTCAAAAAATGGAACGTATTATTTAGACGATGCCAAGTGGTTACAACTGGGATGTCCGTCATAAAAAGACATGATATTTCAAAAAATGAGAAAAATTCTTGATAACAAAGGGGACTGCCATAAGCGGTCCCTTTTCTATTTGTCCTGTTTTTAACAAATTCAGAAAAATCCTTTATTTAAGCCAATTCTGCGTTATTCTCACCAAACTATAACAATAAACTGATAACAACTTTTCTTAATGGAAATTTTTCCAATAACCTGCACGATTTATTGGTGAAAAATTTTATCAAAATAAAACTGCCCCTCATAATTGACGAAAAAATTTCAGTTAGTGTATACTAATGCGGTGCGTGAGTTAGTATGCATTAACTCACATGTTCAGTAATCTACAAAAGAGGAGTTTTGTACTTATGAGAAAAACAGGAAGAACAAAAGCACTGTTAGCCATGTTTCTTGCAGCTGCATCCTTGCAGGCAGGAACTGCTTTTGGTGCACAGGCAGCAACCGGGTCACAGCTGCAGGCGGGAACCTGGGTAAAAGAAGATGCAGGCTGGAAATATAGAAAGCCTTCAGGAGAAATGGCAACCGGATGGGTCCATACTGCAAGTGGCTGGTATTATCTGCAGCCTGAGACAGGTATTATGGCAACCGGCATGCTCCGTATTAATGACCGTACTTATTATTTTAATCAGACACCAGATGCTGTAGAAGGCAAAATGGTTACCGGATGGTACCAGGATGCAGCTGGCAAATGGTATTTCTTCAGCACTACTGCAGACAGCACCGAAGGTGCAGCAGTAACCGGATGGCAGTGGGTCGATGGCCGCAGCTATTATTTTGAGCCGGCAGCAGGAGAGAACACTGGAAAAATGTTTGCAAATGGTGTAACACCAGATGGCTACAAAGTCAATGCAGACGGACAGTGGGTAGATGAAAATGGAAACATTCAGGTAGTGCCTGGAAAAGGATTTTCAAGTAATCCTGGAAAAGATACCAATTCTAAGACTACTGTAAGAGGCGGAGGTGGCGGTGGAAGCAGCCACAGCAGCTCCGGCAGTACAGATAACGGAAATAATAATGCCAATAACGGCAATACAAATAATGGAAACACCAACAACGGAAACACCAACAATGGAAATACCAATGACAGTAATTCCAGCAACGACAATACAAACAATGGCAACAATTCCAACAATGGAAATAACCAGCCAGACCAGAATAAAGCAGTTTTTGTAAAGCAGGATCAGACAAAACTGACAGAGTTAAATTCCCTTGGCTGGTGGATCACAGTAGCATTTGAAGATGGCTATAATGCAGGCAATACAAAGGTCTATGCAGATGGCGTAGATGTAACTGCAGCTCTTTCAAATGTAACTGATGATGGAAGTATCTGCAAACTGGCTGTTACAAAGGCACCGGCTGTTCTTACTGTAAGCAGCAATGATGACGGGGCACAGGTACAGACCGTTTCCTTAGATGATACTGCAGCAGATGGTATTATCTACACAGGAGACAGCTATCTTCCTGAAAAGATCATGACACACGGACCGGTATCCATCTGGGATTACTATCTGACCAACTATGCAGATGATGGTTCTGTAAGATATTCACCATCTAAGACAACATTCGCTCTTGGAGAAAAGCCGGTGGCTCATCCTGCTTATTCACCGGATGCAGAATTAAGCGAAGATGGAAAAGCAACTGTAACCATTATGTTCAATTACAATACCGACGATGAGAAAGAGTGGTTTGACGGAATTAACCGCCTTCAGCTGGTAGAGTACAATGAAAATAAGAACACCATCAACAGTGATCTTGTATTTGACCGTGCAAAAGATGTAGCTCATGGAAGTGGCCGCGTAGGCGAACTGACCATTAAGAGCGGACAGGGCAATTTCACAAACAACGGAAGATATTATGTCCGCGTAGAGTCCAAGGCAGGTACATCTGCTCTTGTTCCGATCCATGTAGTAAATGCCCAGGCACCTGTTCTGAAATTACAGGAAACAGCCCAGTCTGGCGTAAACCTGCATTTCCAGGTTGAAAACATGGTATACGGAATTGAGACACCGATCAGCCGTGTGGTTCTGGAAGGACCAACTGAGACGGTAGAATTAAACGAGATCGATGACTGGTTCCTGTTCAGCCAGGATCTGTTTGTCCTTTATAATGATAATGTAGATCATTTAAAATATAAGGGCAATTACAAGCTGACTGTATATGCAGACGGATTTAAGGCAACCTCTGTCAGATTTAAAGTAATAAATGGTGAAAATGTTCCATCCAAGGATGAAATGGGAATTTCCCAGTATTCATTTGATGGCGTCTCCACAGCATCCACAGGTTCAGGCGGAGGCAGCAGCTCCGGCGAAAGCAGTTCCGGAAGCAGCGCTATTTCTGCAAATCTGGTATTTGATACCGACCTGCTGGTAAATGCAGAACTTCTGGAAGAAGCTGGAAGATCTACAGCTGAGTCTGAGGCAGTTGTAGACTGGTGGTACAACATTATCAAGGATGCAGTATTTGACAGAGCAGAAGGAAAATACTATGACTGGACCGATTATGTATCCAGCGTAGAAAATAAGAAATACGAAGACGATCAGATCCTTTCCTTTGAGGATTACAAGAGAACCGGTGTGACCTGGAGCAACAGTCCGGCAACTGCAAAGGAAGTTCTGGAAGATGGTCTTTTAGGTGAGATCCAGAATAACGGTGATTTTGCCCGCCCGGCAGCTGGTGCATTCACAGTAGAGCAGAACAAGGAAGGCGAAAATGTTGTTCTGAAGCATGAAAATGCACAGTATCTGGCTGCTATCAAAAATGTTGTGATCAATGACAGCTGGACCGGACTTGCAAAAGACAAGTATACAGTAGATGTTGAAAAGGGAACTTTAACTCTGGATCAGAGCCTGTTCACACCGGGAGAAGAATACAAGATCGCAGTAGAAGCAGACGGATACCAGATGAATGCATTTAAGATCACTTATGATCAGCTTCTGGAAGAGGGACTGACTCTGACTGTGAAGTATCCAGATGGCAAGAATGAGTATGCATCTGATAAGAGAACCTTTGGCAAGATCCAGGGATACTATGCAGACGCAGAAGTAGATGTAACCGGTTCTGAAGGCGGTTTCTTAAAGTATCTGACCTCTGTAGTTTTAGATGAGGATGATACCCTTTATACAAAGGGCTATGAAGGAAGCGATGCAGCATATTATGAGATATCTGCTGACAAGAAGAGCCTGACCATCGGAAACATCAAACCTGGAACACATACACTGACTCTTCGCGCAAAGGGATATGTAGATGCGTTAACAGCACAGATCGTAGTTGCAGAAGGTGTTGACGAGCCTGAGGTTACGTTTGTTCCGGTTGTAAAGAGCCTGGAGTACAAGGAAGCTGGCTTCTTTATGTCTCCTGCCAACTATTACATTACTTTCGAGAATGGTACAGATACTGATGCTAAGAAGGCGCTGGCAGATTATCTTGACGCAGTAAAATCTGTTACGGTTGGTGATGTGACTTATACAAAGGCATTACTTGGACTTGGATATAATAATAATGAGTTCGCAGCTTCTGTTGTAGACAGTGGTTACGGTAGCATTAATGACTGCCTGCGTATGACTGTTGATACTGGATTTACAGGTGATACAGTTGAAATTGTTGTTGAGGCAGAAGGATATGATACCATTACTCTTACTGCTGTAAAGAACAGCAATGGTAAATATGCTCTGAAATCTGGTTCCGAAATTGTTCCTCCTGCAGAAGATAAGGATGCTCCAAAGCTTACTGGACAGCTTAATATCCAGCGAGGAAATGAATGGACACTGAAAGGTAATGCAGAGTATCTGAAAGCAATTACTTCTGTTAAGTATGGAGAAGAAGAACTTGACACAACAGTAAATGACACAGAGATTACCATTGATACATCTGAATTACCGGTTGGTACACATAAACTCACAATTGAAGCAGATGGATACAAGAGCCAGGTAATTGAAGTAATTATTGAGTCTGATGGTAATGCCGGAGAAGATGAGGGCGTTGAGGGACTTACCTTTGAGAAAGCTCATGTGAAATATTGGTTTGATGATTATGATACATATCGCTTAACATTTACTGATGAGAAAATTAACGATGTCAGCAGAGATCTTTACTTAAAAGCTATCGATTATATTGAGGTTGGAGATGTAAAATATTCTTATGGTACTCCAGATATTAGCAAAAACTCAAATAAATTTAAGCAGGGTGGCACTAATACAGAAACCGGAGAGCAGGAATATATCGATTTTACAACTGATATTGCTGATTTTGGTACAGACGGTACTCCGGTTAAAGTCACTATTTACTCTACTGCTAAAGCAGACTATGATCCATATGTATTCTATCTGAAAGCAGGCAAATTAGTTGCAGCACCTGGTGAAGATAATTCTGGAGATAATGGAAACGATGAAAGTGATAAGGATATCACTTTTGAAGAAGTTTCAGTAGATAGTTTCCTGGCGAAGTATGAAGCATATCGTTTACTCCTTAAAGTAGACACCATAAACGATATTTCAAGAGATACCTATCTTGGTGCTATAGATTATATAATGGTAGGACAGCATCAGTATGAAAGCTGTAGTTATGGTTCTATATCAGATCAGCAGTTTAAAGTAGGTACAACACCTGAAAGTGATGGTATGGGAAAAGGAAAAGATTACATTGATTTTGCTAAGGATGGTTTCGATGCTTACGAAACAGGTGATCTGATCAAAGTTACTATTTACAGTAAGAAGAGCGAATATGGTTCTTATGTATTCTATGTAAGAGATGGCGAACTGGTAGACCCAACCGAAGCAGAGGAAGAACTTTTAGATGAGCAGGAAATGAAAGAAGAGGCTCAGGAAGAAGTAACTGTTCCTGAAACAAAGGATGAAACAGTTGTTCCGGAAGTTCCGGCTGAGGAAGAGCCGGCTGATAAGGATGCAGAAGATGAAGTAACCGAACCTTCTGAGGAAGATAAGGAAGATACTGCAGAAGAGCCGGCAGAGGATAAGCCAGAGGAAGATGCATCTGAGGATAAGGACTCCGAAGACTCCAATGAAGATGTTTCCGAAGACACTGCAGCTGACGATGCTTCCGAAGAAACAGAAGCAACCGAAACAGAAGGAGAAATCTAATTGAAAAAATGGTGTCTGGTGATCCTGACACTGATGTTATGCGGATGCAGTGCATCTACAAAAACAGCAGAAACAGAGGCGGTCAAAAATGACCGCCCTGTTTTGCGTACAGAGACAGGATCCGAAGAAAAGAACTTTACCGTATTTGCCATGGACACAGTGATGCAGTTCCAGATCTATGGCGGAAATGATGACGTAGAAGAAAAAGTCCGGGGGAAAATAGAAGAACTGGAAGATACACTTTCTGTGACAAAAGAAGGAAGTCCCATGTGGGAATTAAACCAGAAGAAAGAGGCAAAGTTTGCAGAAGAAGTTGCAAAGCAGATGGGAAACTAATTTATCAATCGCAAGACTGGTAAAAAGCAAATTAAATAGC
>ERZ832973.2196-NODE-2196-length-11294-cov-23.358840_pt1 | contig 11294 bp, 6 predicted proteins | sample MGYA00519950_ERZ832973 | MGnify/ENA primary metagenome ERZ832973 (study PRJEB31850, sample SAMEA3708734) | human gut metagenome | biome: human gut; feature: human-associated habitat; material: faeces | place: China | collected 2014 ... | reverse complement strand
TACAACAAAAACATTCATATTATATCATATTTGATATTATTCAACTTCCTTAGTTTCAAGCTTTTATATCTTAAATCAATTATCAAACCATTATATATAAATACATGTTATCCCAAAACAGTCATTCGCGACCATGAATCTGTGAACCTGATTACTTAATTCCTTTTCCATTATATAATTTTATTAGAAGGATTTTAAAATCATTATCAACAAAGATTTACACCGTAATATAATCAAATGCGTTATATTTTCCTTATAGAAAAGGCTGGTAAAACAAAATGAAAAAGAACAAGAAAAAAGTATTTCTAACCATTATCATCATCACTATTTTCATTGGAACTTTTTTACTATATGCTTTTAATGGAGGCCATTTTTATGGAAAAGATACAATGGTCAATCTTTACTATTCACTAGATGAATACAAATCAGTTGAACATATCGACTTCTATGATTTTTACGATCCATTAGAATACATTGTAAATGACAAAAAAATTCATATATCTGAATATCAAGATTTAGTGATTATCGTACCAATTAGTTCAAGGGATCAGTCCTGTACTTTCCATATTGTTCATGAAGAAAATGAAAACAATCCTACTGCACAGTTCACAAGAGAAGGAACCTCATTATCAGTAGTATCAAAAAATAAGGAAAAGAAAATAATAGAAAACATTGCCGTATATTATAGTGATAATCAACGTGAAGGTGAAATACCAGCTTATTATTTTATGTTCCAATTAGATGGCATCGTATATAGTATCATTGTTGAAGATGAACATCATATGTTTAGCAGGGAAGAAATGTTCCATAAAATGTTTGATTATTTTGAGATGCAGTTCAAAGAAGCATAAAATAAGCACCTATGAATGGAATCGTATCTGAACGATACTTACACCAGTGATAGGTGTTTTTTTATATAGTGTATCATGAATACTTTTTATGGGGTAAAATCATATTTTATATATAACTGTATGTTCATAAAGCATAATCAAGGAAAAAGTCCACCCTTGTTTTTTGATGAAAATTAGATATAATGTGTCTTATGGGATTCATCAAAAGATGAAGGAAAGGATATACATATGGATCATATTATTGAAGCGATTGCCAGCGCACTGAATATTAGTGTGAAGCAAATCAAAAATACATTAGGCTTACTGGAAGAAGGAAATACTGTACCATTTATTGCCCGTTATCGTAAAGAAGTAACAGGTGGATTAGATGAAGAACAGATTCGTGTGATTCAGGAAAATTATGCTTATCAGGTAAATCTGGAAAAACGTAAAGAGGATGTATTGCGTCTGATTGAACAACAGGGTAAATTAACGGATGAAATCAAGGCAGATGTGATGAAAGCCGAAAAGCTGTCACAGGTAGAAGATATCTATCGTCCATATCAACAGAAACGTAAAACCAGAGCAACGGATGCGATTGCGAAAGGCTTAAAACCATTAGCGGAATGGATCTTAACACTTCCAAGAACGGCGGATATCGAAGCTGAGGCAAAGAAGTATATCAATGATAAGGTAGAAACAATGGAAGATGCTTTGCAGGGCGCAAAAGATATTATTGCGGAAATGGCGAGTGACGATGCACAGGTGCGCTCACGCATAAGAAACAGCATGGAAAAATATGGACATCTTGTCACAAAAGCTAAGAAAAAACATACAGATGAGAAAAAAGTATACAAAATGTATTATGAATACAGTGAACGAGTATCTAGTCTTGCCAACCATCGTATCATGGCGATTGATCGTGGTGAAAAAGAGAAAGTGTTGAATGTTTCCATTGATTTTGATGAAGAATATATCATCAACTGGACAATCAATAAATTTACCAAGAAGCGCACAAGTCCAGTAAATTATTTGATTGATGAAGCTGTAAAAGATGGGCTGAAGCGATTAGCTTTTCCAAGCGTGGAACGTGAAATTCGTAATGAATTAAGTGAAAAAGCACATGAAGCATCTATCGAAGTATTCTCCATGAACTTAGAACGTTTATTATTACAGCCACCAATGAAGAATAAAATGGTATTAGGATTTGACCCGGCTTTTCGTACCGGTTGTAAGCTTGCGGTAATTGATCATACAGGAAAGATGATTGATGTCAGTGTGATTTATCCTCATCAGCCAAATGCGAAAGTAAAAGAATCACAGCGTATCATGCTGGATTTACTAAAGAAATATCCAATTGATATCATTGCGATTGGTAATGGTACAGCAAGTCGTGAAAGTGAAGCTTTTGTGGCAAAATTAATCAAAGATTATAACTTAAATGTTTCCTATACAATCGTCAGTGAAGCAGGTGCATCCGTTTATTCCGCAAGTAAGCTTGCACGTGAAGAGTTCCCAGATCTGCATGTAGAACAGCGTAGTGCGATATCTATTGCAAGACGTATTCAGGATCCATTAAGTGAATTGATTAAAATTGATCCACAATCTATTGGCGTTGGACAGTATCAGCATGATTTGCCACAGGCACGTTTAAAGGAACGATTAGATTTCGTTGTCAGTAAAGCAGTTAACCGTGTTGGTGTCAATGTCAATATGGCCAGTGCGGAATTATTAAAGAATATTTCTGGATTGAATGCATCCTGTGCGAAAAATATCGTAGCATATCGTGAAGAACATGGTGAAATTCATAATCGTAAAGAATTAAAGAAAGTGCCAAAGATTGGCGCAAAAGCCTTTGAACAGGCAGCTGGTTTCTTACGTATTGAAGATGGAGATGAAATGTTGGATCGTACCAGCATTCACCCGGAAAGCTATGATCTTGCGAAAAAAATTTTAAAAGAATTAGATATCAAAGAAGAAGAAATGGGCAGTGCAAGTGCTGCGGATAAAGTAAAAGAAGCATCTGTAAAAAAACTGTGTGAAACATTAGAAGCAGATAGCTACACTGTAAAAGATATATTAGACAGCATTGCGGCACCATTACGTGATTATCGAGATCAGTATGCCCAGCCAATGTTAAGAAGTGATGTATTAGAGTTATCGGATCTTCACATTGGATTAAAACTGATCAATCGGGATCTGCGCGAAGATCAGGAATATATTTTTCATCAGATTGCAGAACTTGCAATACGGGAACGGCCGGATGCGCTGGTGATCGCGGGAGATATCTATGATAAAGCGGTTCCATCAGCGGAAGCTATGGAAGTGCTGGACGGATTTATTGAGGAGCTGACACAGAATCTGCCGGAACTTGTGATCATGATGATTAGCGGAAATCATGACAGTGCAGTCCGGGTCAACTGTTATCGAAGTGTGCTGGCGCGGCAGAGACTTCATATGATCGGTCTGCCACCGGTTCAGCCGGAAGAGTATATTGAAAAAGTAGTTTTGCGGGATGCATATGGTTCCGTGAATTTTTACCTGCTTCCCTTTGTGAAACCATCCATGGTGAAATTGATTACCGGCACAGATGAAAAAGGAAATAATCTGTCTTATGATGAGACGTTGCGACGGCTGCTTGCAAGGGAAGAGATTAATGTGGCGGAGCGGAACGTGCTGGTCAGTCACCAGTTTTATCTTCCGGCAGGAAAAGATGCAGAAGAAGTCGAACGTATGGATTCAGAAATTCGAACAGTGGGAAATATTGATGAAGTATCGGCAGAAATTTTGCAACTATTTGATTATGCGGCGCTTGGACATATCCACAAGCCGATGAAACTGGGGAGTGAATGTATCCGTTATTGCGGAACAATGCTGGCGTGTTCTGTCAGTGAGGCAGGACAGCAAAAAGGTGTGATCGAAGTGGAACTCGGAGAAAAAGGAGAGGTGCAGACCCGGATACTGCCCCTGCATCCGTTGCGCCAGATCAAGGTGCTGCGGGGAACCGCAGAGGAAATACTGGCACAGGCATGTGAGGATTATGTATCTGTAACACTGACGGACACACCGGATTTTGATACCCAGGACCGGTTGCGGGCTGCATTCCCATATCTGCTGGAAATCCGCAGAGATACGTTATTACAGCGGGACTATGCAGGAGCGTTGCGGGCTCAGGAAAAACTGGATCCGTATGACGTATGCTGTTCGTTTCTGGGGGATGCTCCGGATGAAGAAAAAGCCATATTGCAGGAAATTGTCAATACTGTATTCACGGAAGGAGAGACAAAATGAAACCATTAAAATTAACGATGCGGGCATTTGGTTCTTATGTCACTCCGGGAACAATTGATTTTGAACGAACGGAGCAAAATCTGTTTTTGATCACCGGTGATACCGGTGCTGGTAAGACAACGATCTTTGATGCCATTGTATTTGCATTGTATGGGGAAGCGAGTTCCGGAATGAATAAGAAGAATGGAAATGAGCTGCAGAGCCAGTATGCAGATCCGCAGATTTCACCTTTTGTGGAACTGACTTTTTCTGAGGGGGATGGCATCAGCCGGCAGATTTATACCGTGCGGCGTACCCCACGGCATATCCGGCCGGTAAAGCGTGGCCATGGAACAACAGAAGAGAAAGAGACGGTATCCCTCATCCTGCCGGATCAGACAGAATTTTCCCGAAACAAAAAAGAGACGGACGAAAAAATTATAGAAATCCTGGGACTGACGAAAGGGCAGTTTATGCAGGTGGCTATGATCGCACAGGGTGAGTTTATGGAACTGTTGCGGGCAAAATCAGATGATAAAAAAGTGATTTTTCGAAAATTGTTTCATACGGAACCCTATCAGAAAATAGTGGAAGAACTGAGGATAAGATGCAAAGAAAAGGAGAAGGATATCGGAGAAATCCGAACGGTATGTCAGACCGAGGTAGGACATATCTCTGTGCCGGAAGAATATGAGCGCAGGGAGGAAATACAGGAACTACTCATCAGGGTTGTGGATTCCAGGCGGTTTCATGCAGAGGATATGGAACTGCTGTTAGGAGAATTACAGCAGATGTGCGGGTATATACAGGCAAGACTACTGGGAATACAGGAGGCCGCAGAAGCGGCAGAACAGGCACGCAGTCAGGCGCAGGAGCGTTTAAACAGGGCAGAGCAGCTGCAGCAGGCATATCAACAGCTTGAGGAGGCGGAAACTGTGTTGCAGCAATGCAAAGAGAACGCCGGAGAGATGCAGAGATTGGAACAGCAGATACGGATAATCCGTAATGCATGGGAGATTTTTGACTGTTTTGAACTGGTTCAGACTAATGAGAAAACCGTAGAACAGACAGAGACAGAACTGAAAAATCTGGAAGAGCGGCTGCCGGAGCTGGTACAGCAGGCTGAAGAAGGCACAAAGCTGGAAGAAAAAGCAGGAGAAGCGAATCGAAAGAAAAACAGTGTGTACAGTCGGGTATCTGAGCGGGTTGGTCAGGCTCTGAAGCAGTTTCAGAAGATGGAAGATACACAGAAAGATCTGGAAGGGCAGCAGAACGATCTGGATCAGGCAAAGCAGAATACCAAGGCGGTGCAGGAACAAAAGGAACAGCTGACGGCACAGATCGCAGACTGGAAAAAGCAGGAGATGGAGAAACAGGCTGCACCGATACAGCTTGCACGCTGGGAAAGTCAGCAGAAAAGTGTGGAGCGTCTGAATCAGGAAGTGGCAGATACAAAAGATCTGGAAGAAGCATGGAACCGTCAGAAGAAAACGGTGGTGACGACACAACAAAAATTCCGTGAGGCGAGTCTGGAATATCGGCAGGAGCAGGAACGATACGAAGCTATGCGCCAGATATTTTTCAATATGCAGGCAGGGCTTATCGCAAGGGAACAGCTGAAACCGGGACAGCCCTGTCCGGTGTGCGGATCCCTGGAACACCCGGCCCCCTGTGAACTTGCGGAAGAACACAGCACACTCACCCGGGAAAAACTGGATGAGATGAGTGTTTCCGTAGAAGAACGGAGAAAGGAGCAGGAGAGCTGTGCTTCAAGCGCGGAGGCGGCACTGGAACTGGCAAATGAGAAAGAAAAGCAGCTGAAGGAAGCGTTGGAGCGGCTGTTCGGACATTTGCAGGAGCATGGATGTGAGATTCTGGAAGCAGTGGAACTGGCACTGGCAGAAGCCGTGGTACAGGATGAAATGCAGCAGTTGAAAGAACAGGAACAACAGTTAAATGCAGAGGTTGCAAAACTGAAACAGGCACAGCGTCATCTTCAGGAGGCAGAGGAAGAGACAGAGAAGCTGGAAACACAGTATAAAGCAGCACAGCAGAAAGAACAGGAAATCCATGTTGCTCTGGAAGGCAATCGTGCGGTATTAAAGCAGCTGCAGAGGGAACAGAGTTATACGTCCAGAGAAGCTGCACAGGCAGAGCTAGACCTTGCAAAAAAAGAAAAGGAGCAGGCAGAACGTGCATATGAAGAAGCTTCCAAGGAGGCGAAGCGGGCGGGAAAAGCACGGGATGAAGCACAGACACTGCAGAAGCGTTACCGGCAAGACCTTCCGAAGCAAAAGGAACAGGCGTTACAGTGCCGGCAAAAATATGAGGCACGGATGGCTGCCTTTGGTCTGACCACGGAACAGTGGCAGGCTGTTACACAACAGTATACACGCGAAGAGGCGGATCTGTTTCAGGAAAAACTAGATGCTCATAAAGCGCAACAGGCGCAGGCACAGGGACGTTATACTTCTGCGAAGGAACAGATCGGAGCCCAGGGAAAACCGGATCTGGAAGTATTGCAGCAAAACCTGCAAGAGGCAGAACAGGTGTGGAAAAGCCGGCAGGAAGAGCGGGAGCAGTGGGGCACCTATGCCCGTGTCAACAGTGAAAGCTATGCCCGTCTGATGCCGAAAATGGAAGAACGCGCACAGATTCTGAAGGAGCATCAGCAGATCAGTGACCTGTATCAGCGGTTGTCCGGAAATATCAGCGGATTCCGTATGGACCTGGAGACTTTTGTACAGCGACAGTATCTGGAACGGATCCTGTATGCCGCTAACCGGCGTTTTCTGGAAATGTCGGCAGGACAGTTCGAACTGCGGATGTATGAACTGGACAAGGCCGGTGAGGGAAAAAATCACGGACTGGATCTGATGGTATATTCCGCTGTGACGGGAAAAGTACGGGAAGTGCGTACTTTATCCGGTGGAGAATCCTTTATGGCGGCACTGTCTCTGGCACTTGGAATGGCAGATCAGATCCAGGAGAGTTCTGCAGCGATCCATCTGGATGTGATGTTTATCGATGAGGGATTCGGGTCACTGGATGAACATTCCCGCAATCAGGCGGTCCGCGTATTGCAGGAAATGGCAGGCGGCAGCAAAATGATCGGTATTATTTCCCATGTGACAGAGCTGAAGCAGGAGATTGATGACCAGCTTCTGGTCATCAAGGATGAAAGCGGAAGCCATGTGCGCTGGCAGATCAGCTGATCAATGTGGCATATGATATGAGATGACAGAACGGTCCGTTGCGGTTTTGACTTTGTATGAGCATGGCTGGAAAACACCGCAGCTTCCAGGAACAGGTTGAAAAACAGCCCGATTATCGGTATGATGTAAGAAATGAGATTATAATTAATAATGATACTATGATTTTTGAGGAGGAATACAACGTGAAAGTTTTAATGTTAAATGGAGGTGCGAAAGCAAATGGAAATACCTATGCATCTTTGCTGGAAGTAGGCAGACAGCTGGAAAAAGAAGGGATTGAGTATGAAATTTTCCAGATGGGCGGGGAACCGGTCAGAGACTGTCTGGGCTGCGGTCAGTGTACAGAGAACGGCTGTGTGTTTGCAGATGACAAAGTAAATGAGTTTGTTGCAAAAGCAAAAGAAGCAGATGGGTTTGTATTTGGTACACCGGTGTATTATGCACATCCAAGTGGAAGAGTGATGTCCTTCCTGGACCGGGCATTTTACAGCAGCGGAAGTGCTGCATTCGCATTTAAACCGGGTGCATCTGTGGCAGTAGCACGCCGTGGCGGAACCACAGCATCTTTTGATGCCATGAATAAATATTTTGGAATCTGTCAGATGCCGGTAGCAGGTTCTACTTACTGGAATCAGGTGCACGGAGCTGTTCCGGGAGAAGCCTGTCAGGATGAAGAAGGTATGCAGACCATGCGGAATCTTGCGCGTAATCTGGCGTGGATGATGAAATGTTTTGCAGCAGGAAAAGCAGCCGGAGTGGAACTGCCACAGACGGAGCGGGATTATAAGACGAATTTTATCCGTTAAGCAGAACCGTATGGTTATGCTGGTAATGTAAAAGGTGGGGCATATGGCAATATTAGGAATTGATCTTGGAACAACCAACTCTTTGGGGGCAGTATATCGAAATGGGAAAGTTGAACTGATACCGAATCGTTTCGGTTCTTTTTTGACGCCAAGTGTGGTAAGTGTCATGGAGGATGGCAGCGTGGCAGTTGGTCAGATTGCAAAGGAGCGTCTGATCACACATCCGAAAGATACCGCTGCTTCTTTTAAAAAGAAGATGGGAACGACACAGAACTATGTGCTGGGCGGGCGGAATTTTCTGCCGGAAGAGCTGTCTGGATTTGTGATCAGTGCTATCGTGGAAGATGCCAGAAATTATCTGCAGGAGGATGTGGAAGATGTTATTATCTCTGTGCCGGCATATTTTCATGACAAACAACGGGTGGCAACAAAACGGGCAGGGGCTCTGGCCGGTGTAATGGTAAAACGAATTATCAATGAACCAAGTGCTGCAGCACTTGCATCCTATTTTGATACCAGACAGGAACAGCTGTTTCTTGTTTTTGACTTTGGCGGAGGTACGCTGGATGTTTCTATCGTGGATTGTTTTGACACAATGGTGGAGATTCTTGCAGTTTCCGGAGATAATCATCTCGGTGGAGATGATTTTAATGAAGCCATTGCCGGTGGTTTCCTGAAAGAGCATCAGTTGCAGCAGAAATGTCTGAGTGAAACAGAGTATGCCATTTTATTGCGTCAGGCAGAAAAGTGTAAAATTGCTCTGTCTACATTGCCGGAAACTAAAATGACGGCTGTAATCGGTGGTCAGACTTATCAGAGTGTGTATACAAATGAGCGTGTGATGAGAGAAAGTTCTGGTATCTGGAAACGCATGCAGCGCGTGCTTCGACATGCCCTGCAGGATGGCAGAGTGAGTCTTGAGGAGATCGATGCGGTAATTTTAGCGGGCGGATCCGGGAAAATGCCGTTGGTGCAATCTTATATGGAACAGCTGTTTGATCAGACGCCACTGGTAACCGGGTTCAGTGATCAGCTGATCGCCCGTGGGCTTGGTCTTGTCTGCGGTGTGATGGAACGAAAAGATGAGGTCAGGGATTATGTACTGACAGATATCTGTCCGTTTACGCTGGGAACCAGTGTAAATAATGATGCGGATCATCAGCATCCCTATATGAGTGCGATCATTGAGCGGAATACTGTGCTGCCCTGTTCGCGGGTGCAGCGGTATTATACGGTGTCGGATTATCAGTCCGAGGTAAAGGTTGATATCCGGCAGGGGGAGGAACCTTATGCGGAGGATAATCTGCAGCTGGGAGTGCTCAAGGTACCGATTCCGAAAAAGAAAAAAGGGGAAGAATGCATTGATATCCGTTTTACTTATGACATTAATGGCATTCTGGAAGTGGAGGTAACGGTTGTTTCCAACGGAAAGAAGGTTTCAAAAATCCTGTCACAGAATATGGATGAAAAAGAAATTGAAAAGCGGATGCAGCAGTTACAGAAACTGAAAATTCATCCAAAGGATATGACAGAAAACAGGTTGATGAAGGAACGGTTACAGGTTCTTTTTGAAGAATCACTTCCGGAGACAAGGGAGAGGATTCTCTCTTATATTGAGTATTTTGATCAGATTCTTGCCAGTCAGGATCCACGCAGGATCCGACGTTATCGGGAATTACTGGAACAGGTCATTGCTTCCCTGGAAACATATGACCCTTTCGAAGGAATGTTGGAATTCCCTGAGTGGAAGGAAGAAGATGAAGGTGAAGGCGGATTGGAATAGATAGGGAACCCGATATACAGACAAAAGTGAAAACCAAAAGAAAGCAGAGATATATGGAGGAATAAGAAATGGATAAAGCTCAGGCCTATGCCGTTTTACGCATAGAACCGGGATGTACCCAGGAAGAAATCAAAAAAGCGTATGCAGCGCTGTCCAGACAATATCATCCAGAGGAATATCCGGAAGAATTTCAACAGATTCATGATGCATATAGAATGCTGCGCAGACAGGAACAACGGCAGCATACAATACACCCGGTTACTGTTACAGGAACAAAAGAAGCAGATTCACAATTAGGAGATGTAACAGAGGAAGCAGATCTACAATCAGCGGATATTAATGCATTAGAGGAAACAGAGTTACAACCGGTTGAGGTCAACGTGACAGAGGAAGCTGATCCGGAAACAAGTTCCGGCGTGTCTGCAGAACAGGAATTGGAAGAACAAACAGAAAATCCAGAGCAATCGGAAGCTGTTCCACAGTATGATTTTGATGAAGTGATAGAAGAAGAACAGCGTGAGGAAGAGCAGAAACAGATTTATTTTATCCAGAAAGCATTGATAGAAATGGAAATGCTGCTGAAACCACAATATTGCAATAAGGTGAAACTGTTTCAGGAATATTTTCGAAAAGCAGAGTACCAGGAGATCCTGAAACAGCCGGTATATATGGGAATGTTTGCAGAACTTTTGGAAAATAGCCGGCTTAAGCCGGTAATTTACGATCATATCATTGATTATTACCGGTTTCGCGGTCTGAATCCGGAGGATATGTATGAAGGAGCAGCAAAGCTTTATCGTGTACTGGATGAAAAACGTGGTATGAAGAAAAAGAAAACAGGAACATTGCAGACCGTTATATTGGTCGGAGCGGTGGCAGGAGTTCGTGCAGGAACACGTTCTGTATCATCTGATTCCGGCGCAGGAAAGCTGTTTGGTTTTCTGGCTGTGCTGGTAATTGTGATCGCATTGATGTTTCTGCTCTATCGTCAGCTGTATAAGAATCATTCCAGTCTGTTTGCACAGGCAATCACTGCGGTGCTTCTGACGGTTTCACAGTTTATTGTATTGATGGGAGATTTCTATACACCGTTGATGGGGACGGATGCGGGAACCGGTCTGGCTGTGATTTTGTTTTTAATGGGTGGTGTCTGGATGATTGGTGTTGGGATTGCTGCGGTTGTAAAAAAACTGCTGTCTTTGAAAAAATAGTTAAAAATGTTTCAATGAAAGGGCGTGTGAAAAACGGAACGTTTTTCATGCACCCTTTTTATCTTTTTGAACGCAGAATAAGCATTCCTCCGCTTCAAGTGCGTAGAGCACTAAGCGATGGGTAAGGGGGGATGCTTATGTCAGTGGGAGTTAAAAGCTCCCACTGACAGGTCGCAAAG
>ERZ832973.2186-NODE-2186-length-11359-cov-10.681971_pt1 | contig 11359 bp, 7 predicted proteins | sample MGYA00519950_ERZ832973 | MGnify/ENA primary metagenome ERZ832973 (study PRJEB31850, sample SAMEA3708734) | human gut metagenome | biome: human gut; feature: human-associated habitat; material: faeces | place: China | collected 2014 ... | reverse complement strand
GTGCGATCGCAACTACGATAACGATACCCTGTGCAATGTACTGGTAGTTTGTATCTACTCCTAAGTACTGTAAGCAGGTCTTTAAGATCTCGAATACAAGGACACCGATGAGAACACCGGAGATACGTCCGATACCACCGTTTACGGATACGCCGCCGATGGTGCAGGCTGCGATAGCCTCAAGCTCCCATCCGTTACCCATGTTGACGGAGGAACCACCGGATTTCGCTCCTACAAGGAAGCCGCCCAGTGCGTAAAGAGCTGCAGCTGTCATGTAGATGATGATCTTTGTCTTCTTTGTGTTGACACCGGAAACCTCTGCGGACTGCTCGTTGCCGCCGATCGCATACATGTATTTTCCATGAGGAGTCATGTTGTAGATGAACCACATAACAAGACCAACCGCAAGGGCGATCAGGAACAGGTACGGAATCGCACCAAAGAGTTTACCTTTTGCTACTGCTGTGTATGCGTTGTGATAACCGCCGATCGGGGTTGCGTTTGTGTAAACAAGGCAAACACCGTAAACGATAAGCTGCATACCAAGAGTTCCGATGAAAGCCGGAACCTGTAAGTAGGAAATTACGATACCATTGATGAAACCAAAAATACAGCAGACTGCAACGCAGATCAGAAGAACCGCGAGAACCCATAACGGCCATGCGTTTCCGAAGTCCGGAAGGTTCTGGAAAAACTTACCGCTGTAATCCGGTTTCTGAAGTAATGTACCTGCTAAGCAGGCAGAAAGACCAACCATACGTCCTGCGGAAAGATCTGTACCTTTTGTAATCAGGCATCCGGAAACGCCGCAGGCGATGATGAATCGCGGCGCTACGTTTAACGCAATATTGATCAGGTTGTTGCGTGTGAAAAATGTAGGCTGTTTGATTGCAGTAAACACTGCAAGTAACAAAAGGACGACGATGATTCCATTATTGATAAGGAAATCTTTTGCATTTATTTTTTTCGCTGTCATGACTGAACCTCCCTGTAATCTACTTGTTTTCCTTGCCGCTTAAAGTAAACTTTGTGGCGAAGGACATGATCTTCTCCTGAGTTGCGTCTTCTCCTTCCACCTCACCGGTAATGTGACCGTTGCACATTACGATGATTCGGTTGGACATACCGATCAGCTCCGGCATCTCCGACGAGATCATAATAATGGATTTGCCCTGTTTTACGAGATCGATCATGATCTGGTAGATCTCATACTTGGCTCCGACATCGATTCCTCGGGTCGGCTCATCCATGATCAGGATATCAGGATTGTTTGCAAGCCATCTTGCGATAATTACTTTCTGCTGGTTACCACCGGAGAGAGACTGGATCAGGGTCTTTCCGCTCGGTGTCTTGATCTTTAATTTCGCGATGCTGTCCTTTACGACCGCGTCAACTTCTTTCCTGTTGATCTTGCCCATATGGGTGTAGTTTTTGTAGGAAGCCATCGCCGTATTATCATTGATGCTCAGGCATCCGAAAATACCGTTACCACGGCGGTCCTCTGTAATCATTCCCACGGAACTGTTGATCGCATCCTGCGGTCTCTTGATGTGGGCCTCTTTTCCGAGGATCTCAACGGTACCGCTCTCAATGTGGCGCATTCCGAAGATCGCTTCCATAAGCTCTGTTCTCTGTGCGCCGACAAGTCCGCCGAATCCTAAGATCTCGCCTCTCTTTAACTCGAAAGAGCAGTCCTTAAAGGAATTCGGTAAGATACTTGTCAGGTGGCTGACCTTGAGCACTGTCTCATCCGTCCGGTAATCTTCCTTCGGCGGATAAACGTTGTTTAACTCACGTCCAACCATCTGTTTTACGATCTCCTCATCGGAGATATCTTCGATCGCCCAGGTTCCAACGTATGTACCATCTCGCATGATCGTGATATCGTCGGAGATCTGGCGGATCTCAGCCATCTTGTGGCTGATATATATCATAGAAACACCTCTGGACTTCAGATCTCTGATGATCCGGAATAATGCCTCTACCTCGTTATCAGTCAGGGAGGACGTCGGCTCATCCAGAATTACAAGATTTGCGCTCTGGCTGACCGCTTTTGCGATCTCTACTGACTGCATCTGTCCGATTGATAATGTGCCGAGTTTCGCTTTCGGGTTAAAATCCATCTTAACGTCCCGAAGCCATTTCTCAGCTTCGCTGTTCATCTTCGCGTGGTCAACGACCTTGACCGGTCCGAAGTTTTTCATCGGATAACGTCCAAGATACATATTCTCAGCAATGGAGCGTTCCGGAATCGGCTGAAGCTCCTGGTGAACCATGGCGAGTCCCTTTTTGAGCGCGTCATCCGGGTTTGCGATCTCCGTCTTCACTCCGTCGATATAGACTTCGCCTTCATCCATCTTGTAAATTCCGAAAAGACATTTCATCAGTGTCGATTTACCGGCACCGTTTTCTCCCATCAGTGCGTGGACCGTTCCGGGGCGGACCCGTAAGTTTACTCCGTCAAGTGCTTTAACACCTGGGAAGGTTTTTTTGACTCCTCTCATTTCGAGTCTGTACTGTTCTGCCATCCCAAAACTCCTTTCAGATACACTCCCCCGCATCTCCGGGTGGCATATTTTTTAAGTTTTAAGTTCAGAGAACCGGGTGTGCCAGACACACCCGGTTCTCATTTGTTACAGTATCAATTACTTTAACATATCAAGGATTTCCTGAGCGTTATCCTGAGTAACCTTCTCGTAGTTGACCATGTTGACAGCATCAACCTTCTCGCCGCCTAAGAACTTAACAGCGATATCGCTTGCAGCCTGAGCCTGTGCGAAGTGGTTATTGAATACAGTACCTGTCTGTTTGCCGTCGATTACGTTCTGAACAGCCTCTGTAAGAGCGTCAACGCCTACAAGGTAGATATCCTCGTTAACTTTACGTCCTGCTGCTTCGATTGCCTGTAAAGCACCAAGTGCCATAGCATCGTTGTTGCAGAAGATAACCTCGATCTTGTCGCCGTACTGAGTTAAAGCATCCTGTGCGATCTGCTGAGCCTTAGCCTGATCCCAGTCACCACGCTGTTTTAAGAGTTCCTCAACTTCTACGCCTGCATCTGTAAGAGCCTTAACAGAGAACTCTGTTCTGTACTGAGCATCTACGTTCTCCGGATCGCCCTGGATCATGATGTAGGAAACTTTGCCGTCGCCGTTGATATCGCCCTTGTTTGCTGTCTCAAGGATCTCTTCGCCCTGGTATGTACCGGACTGTCTAGCGTCGCAGCCTACGTATGTAGCGTTGATGCCTTCAGATTCCCATCTCTGCTCTTCTGCCTCATCCGGCTCACGGTTGATGTAAACAACCGGGATACCAGCTTCGTTACACATATCTGTGATCTCCGGTGCGGAAGAAGCCTGTACAAGGTTTAAGATCAGAACATCATATTTCTGTGTGATGAAGTTCTGGATCTGGTTTGTCTGCTCTGCCTGGTCACCCTTACCATCCTGAACAACTACGTTCTCAGCCTTGAATCCAAGGTCTTCTGTTAAGTAGCGGACTAACTCTGTTCTGTAAAGAGTCATGAAGTTATCGTCGAACTTGTAGATGCTGATGCCGACTTTCTTGTCTGCTACATCTACAGTTCCAGCTGCCTCAGCTGCAGTTGTTGCTGCTTCGGATGCTGCCTCAGAAGCTGCTGCGGTTGTAGCTGCCTCGGTAGCCGCTGCTGTTGTTGCTGTTGTGGAAGAGCTTCCGCATCCTGCTAAAGACAGGGCCATCATGGAAGCCAGTGCCATTGCTGTTACTTTCTTTGTCATTCTCATGTTTTTGAATCCTCCCATTCAAAAAATAATTTTGACCGTTTAGGCATTTTCCCTTAACGACAAGTTAATTATAGCTTGTCTTTGTGCATTTTTCCATACTTTTTTTTATGATAAATTATTGAAATTCTTTGATTTATGTAAAAAAACCACAATTTTTTGTCATATCACGGCAGAAAAACGCTTAATTGGCACTACCAGTCCCGGATCCAGGGCTGCTTTTCCATCAACTTTTACAAATGGATCCGGATCAGTTTGCGACCATATGCTGCGGGCACCAGAAGTATTTTTCCTGTGTGACCTCTTTTCCCATCGCCAGTTCCTCCGCCGTGTCAAAGATCCGCTTCGCATAAGCCTCCCTGTCCGATTCCACCGTTCCGAAAAGTTTTCCCTCGCGGAATGCCTCCTGACCGGCCGGAGTCCCGTCGATCCCGACGAGTTTGATCGTCCCGGCCATGATCCCCTCCCGCTCGATCGCATCGATCGCCCCGAGCGCCATATCATCGTTGTTGCAGATCACAAGTTCGATCTCATCCCCGTAATCGGAAAGCCATTCTTCCATGAGTGCAGACGCCTGGTTTCTCTCCCAGTTCGCGATCCCGCTCGTGATCCTCCGGATCGGGACACCGCCGTCCTTTAAGGTCTGGACCGACCACTCCGTCCGGATCAGGGAATCCTGGTGGTTCGTCTCCCCCTCAAGAAGGACGTATGAGACGACCCCGTCCCCATTCCGGTCAAGGGATGCCGGATTCTTCCGGTAGGCATCAACGAGGATCTGCCCCTCAAGGACCGCCGACTCTTTCGCATCCGCCCCAACATAATAGAGTTTTTCCCAGCGGTTCATATCCTCCGACACAGGTTCCCGGTTGAAGAACACGATCGGGATATCCGCCTCCATCGCTTTGTCGATGACACCGGAAGCTGCCGAGCGGTCAACCATGTTCACACAGAGTACATCACAGTTTAAGCCGATCATCCGCTCCGCCTGGCTGTTCTGGGTCATCTGGTTTCTCTTCGCATCCCGGACATCCAGGGTTACCCGGATCCCCGTCTCCTGTTCATACTCCTTTGCATCCTGCTCCATGGAACTCCGGAGTGTCCCGATAAACGTATCATCCCCGCGGTACAGGAGAACCCCGATCCGGAGAGAAGTCTTTTTTTCTTCCTGCGCACCGTTTTCCAGAGCGGCCCGCCACACGGTGATCCCAAGCAGTGCTGCCGCCGCAAGCGCGACCGTCATGACCGGAAATCTGTTCTTTTTCATTCTGGCATCCTCCTATTCCATCGGATACAGCAATTTCTCATAGGTCCCGCTCTTTAAGATCCCATCATCGATATATTCCGGCGTCAATGTGATCTGTTTCTCATTCCACTCTCCGCCTGCCGCCTGTACGGCTTTTTCCACGCTTAAGTATCCTTCATCAAAGCGGTTCCACGCCATAAGACCGGTGACGATCCCCTTGTCCATCTGGTTTAACAGTTTTGTCGTACTTCCGATCCCGTAAAGCGCTGTTACATGTTCCCGGTACACGCCGCTTCCCTCCAGAATATCCGCGAGATCCGACAGCGCGCCTACATCCATGCCGACTGCCATAAATTTTCCGTTTTCCGGGTACACGGTCCCCTCGATCGTTTTCCGGTAAGTGTCCTCATTTCTCTTCTCGATCAGACTGACTGAAAAGCCGGCCTGGTCGAGCACAGAACGAAGTCCGTCATATGTATCGGTATTTCCCGTGTAGGAAAGTCCTTCCGTAAACAGACAGACCGGAATCTCCGGTGTCTCATTTTCCACGATCTTCTCGCCGAGGCTCCGCCCCATCTCGTAGCGGTCCACCGAGATCGAACATGCGACCGAACTGCTGATCGTCGAAGCGCCGAGAAAGATCACCGGACATCCCGGTGAAATCTCGTCCAGCTGCATGACCGTGTGATCCTCCCGCACCGGTGCGAGGATGATCGCGTTCGTTCCGTCCTTCACTTCGCGCACGATGAGCTCATCCTGCTGTTTTTCATCATTTTCTGCATACAGCGTGATAAAATTCACATCCGCCTGATACTTTTTTTCCGCCATGTTCATGCCTTCGCGGAAATTTCCGTAATAATTGTCGTTCACCTGGTCGACGATCACCGACACCCGGAAGATCTCCTTTTTCTTCTCCTTGATGATCAGATCTGTCGAGGACAGCAGATACAGGATCACCAGCAGGATCACTCCGGCACACCAGCCGATCTTTTCTTTATTTGACATTGATCTTTTCCCCCTCTGCCGTCTCCGAGTAAGGGATCGCCTTCATGTGGATCGTCACGGTCGTCCCCTCGTCAAGCTCCGACTCGATCGAGAGACCGTAATCCGATCCAAAATACAGGCGGATCCTTTCATTGACATTCCGGACGCCGATCCCGGAGCCGCTCTTTGAGGCCACATGTTTTTTTTCGGAGAACATGTTTTCGATCTGCTCCTTCGTCATTCCGAGTCCGTTGTCAGAGACCTTCATATAAAGGTCATCGCCATCCCGGTATACATGGATCCGGATCTCCCCGTCCCCGTCCATGAACTCCATGCCGTGATAGATCGCATTTTCCACAAGCGGCTGAAGGATCAGCTTTACACTCGCAAGATCCATAACCGACTCATCCGCCTCGATCCCGTAGGTAAAGCGATTTTTAAAGCGCATATGCTGGATCGTCAGATAATTTCTCACATGTTCGATCTCATCCCGGACGGTGATGATGCTCTTTCCACGGCTCAGGCTGATCCGGAAAAATCTCGCCAGCGCCGTCACAACCTTCACAGCATCCGCCTGTTTTTCATTCTCGATCATCCAGACGATGATGTCCAGCGTATTGTAAAGGAAGTGCGGGTTGATCTGGGACTGCAGGACGTCGAACTCATTCTTTCGCTTTGATTCATGCTCCGCGACGATGTCATCCATCAGCCGCCGGATCTGGGTCGCCATGTTCTGAATGGATGTGCCGAGATGGCGGATCTCATAGGAGCCGCCCACATAGACATCCGCATTCAGGTTTCCCGCCTCGATCTCGTTCACGGACTTCTCCAGCGCTTCGATCGGGGTCGTGATCCTCGTGGAGATATAGGCGTTGATCACCGCGAGAAGGAAGGCAACAAGCACCACGATAAACGTGATCAGAAGACGCGTCTTCAACGCATTCAGGGTGACTCCGCCCATCGGCGCCGCCCCGATGATCTTCCATCCGGTGTATCCGACCGTCTTGACAGTCACCGCCCGCTTTTTCCCCTGGAACATCTCCTCGTGGATCCCGTCGCGGTAGCCGGCCGCCGCCTCGAGGTTTTCCTCTTCCAGCCCGGAATACAAAAGCTGGGATTCCGGATGGTAGATCAGATCTCCGTCCGTTCCCATGAGATAGACATAGCCGCCGTTCCCGAGCGTAATCTCATCGAACAACTGTTCCAGACTGTCATAGCGGATATCGATCAAAAGCACGCCCTGTTCCGTGGAGGAACCCTCCGTGATCTCGACCACGCGGGCCGCCGAGATCACCCAGCGGTACTGGTTTTCGCTCACATCAAAGACCCGCTGGACGTGGGGAACCGAAAAATGAAGGTTCTCCGTCTTGCTCAGTGCCGCCCGGAACCACGATTCCTCCGTCGGATCCACACCGGTCTTCAGGCGGGAAGCGGGAACTGCCTCCAGAAGCTCCCCGCTTCTGGAAAACAGGGCGATATTCTCCACATTGTCCTGGTTATTGTCGTAGAGCAGCATCATCTCCCGGTTGACGCGCTCGTTCTCCAGATCCGCATTTTTGATCACGTCGTAATACAGGGAATCGGAAAGCTTCATGATGCCGCGGAGCCACACATCCACCGAGCGGTTCACCTGGTCGATCAGGATCTGATTTTCCTCCTGCATCGTGTCGGACATCTGTTTTGACATCCGGCTGTACAATGACAGTCCGATAAAGATGCTGGCCGCAAGTGCCGTCACCGTAAAGTACACGAAGATCATATAGCGGATACTGGTCCGTTTCAGAAATCCGTTCTCGTTTTCTGGTTTCATACTGCTCTCCCCTGTTTTTATTCACCGCCCTTTAATTTCCGGGTCTGCTTCCCCTGAATTTTGTCGGTGAGACGCCGAATTTCTTTTTAAAAACGTAACTGAAGTAATTCTGCTCCTGATATCCGACCTTCGCGGCGATCACATATGTCTTGTCATCCGTCATGTTCAGAAGCTCCACCGCCTTATTGAGGCGGACGTCCGTCAGATATCCGATGTACGTCTGCCCGGTTGCCTTCTTGAACATCGTTGAAAAATACGCCGGGCTCATATGAAGGATCCGGCAGATCTGTTCGACCGAGAGATCCGGATCCTGATAATTTTCCATAATATACTGCTTGGCGCGTTCCATGCTCTGTCTCGTCGTGTTGTCGCGCTCCTTATTCATCGCGCCGTTGATCTTTAACGCTGCCCCGAGGAGCCATTTTGAGAACGTCTCCCGGTTCATGACCTGGTGGATGATCGTAAACGGATCCGCCCCCACCTTTGAGTCAGCAAAAAGCTCGTCCATCTCCAGATCATACTGCTGGATCAGCTGGACCAGGCAGTTTGCGACGCTCAGGATGTAAGTCTGGTATTGTCTCGCGTGAACCTTCGCGTCCGACATCCGTCCGATGATCCGCGCGGTCACTTCCCGGATCTTTTCCTCCGGCCCGAATTTGACTGCCTGGATCAGTGCTGACTCATCTTCCGAAGTGAACTGAAGTTTTCCGGTGTTCATCGGCTCCACGTCGTTGATATAGATCGTACTGCCGACACCGACGATCGCGCGGTATCCAAGCGCGTCGAGTGCTGACTGGAAAGATTCACAGATCAGTCCAAGCTCCGTCCGGCTGTGACCGATCCCGATCGTGACCGGAATCATTAAGATCTTCCGGATCTCCTTGCAGATGTCGCTCAGGATATCGATCAGTCCGGTCTGGGAGTTTGTCTCATCCACCGCGACGATCCCTGCGATCTCCGCATCCGCCGCCCCCGAGAATGAAAACAGGGAAAAGCGGCAGTAATTTTTCAGATTTTCCTCCAGGATCTGCATCACGGAGATCGGGATCAGGTCCCGCTCCTCATGAAGCGGCAGGATCACCTCGCCGGAGACAGCCGAAAGCTCCGCCTTGACTGCGATCGAGATCCATTTTTTCGCACCTGCCAGCGGGATATCATACTGTTCCAGGCGCTCCGCCACCGTCATCTCATCCATCTGTCGGCTCACAAGATCCTTTAAAAACTGCTCCCTGAGGATCGGCAGACTGCGCTTGTAATTTTCCCGCAGAAGACTCACGTCCCGCTTCTGCTCAATCTCCTCGTCGAGACTCGCCTGGATCTTCTTTAAGATCGCCGTCAGCTCCTCCACATTCACCGGCTTTAAGATATATTCCGTCACATTTAACTTGATCGCCCGCTTCGCGTACTCGAAATCGTCATATCCGGAAAAGATCACAATCTTCATCGACGGATATTTCTGGCGGATCTTCTCCGCAAGCGTAAGACCATCCATATATGGCATCCGGATATCCGTGAGGACAACGTCCGGCTCCAGATTCTCGATCTTCTCCAAAGCGTCCTCTCCGTTCTCCGCATCGCCGACCACGGTAAAGCCTACCGACTGCCAGTCGATCTTTCGGATAATGCTCTTTCGCACTTCTTCCTCGTCATCCACAAGGATAATTCTGTATAAATCCATTTCCTGCTGCTCCTATCTGAACCGGCGGGATTCTTGCGCCGGGTCGTTTTCATGCCTGTTTTCATTTTACTATAGATCCGCACTGTTTGCAAATGGTTCGCTCCCTGCCAGCGCAGCCGGGATCTGTTTCTTTTTCGTTTTAGTTCAGACTGGACAGAGATCTCATGACAAGGTCAATATCCTTATTTTCCAGTTCCTGAATAATATGCAGGTATGTCTTCTGCGTTGTTGTCATACTCGAATGGCCAAGTCTTCTCGCCACACTTGCGATCGAGACACCGGTAAACAACAATAGTGAGGCATGTGTATGGCGCAGACCATGGATCGATATGACCGGGATCTTACACTTTTTGCAATGCCTGCTCAGGATATCATTTACCGTTGAATTGTACACCTTTGTTTTTGCGAAGATCGGCTGATCCTCCGGTAAATTTTTTACCAGCTCTGAGAACTGGATCACCGTCTGCCAGTCGATCTGGATCTTCCGGACAGATGATTTGTTCTTTGTCGGCTGGAATCCGCCGTCACCCTTATAATTCCATGTTTTGCTGATCGACAGTGTCTGATGGGAAAAATCAAAATCCTTCGGGGTCAGGGCAAGTGCCTCCGAAAAACGCATCCCTGTCTTTGCGACCAGAAGAATAAAATAATCCCAGTTGACCTGGTCCTTCAGATCCAGCGAAACAAGCAGCGTATGCATTCAACTGATGATGGAAGTCCATGGTTGTCTGTCTTTCATGATATTCCGCATAATCATTCAGCAGCTGCTGATAGGCAATGCGGTTCATATCACATATTTTCAGTTCCGGGATCACATCCCCGCGTTCAGTATCATGCAGAAAAATGTTGGCATACTTTTGTTCTTCCTGCGTCAGGGTCGCAAATGTCTTATGCAGCTCCGCCTTTGCCTGCTCGATCAGTTCTCCTGGTGTCCCCTGCTGCCGGATCATCTTTAAATACTTAACAAAACGGCTGTTCATATAGTCTGCATCGATCACTCCGGTGTCAATTTCAACCAGATATCCGGACAGATCATACATCATGTCCTCATGACCGCCCGGTTCATCTGATGCAGAAGAGGCCAGCTCTTTATAGCGCTGCGCAAGAGTCAGAAAGTCGTTCTCATTGAATGACATGATCACATGATCTCCTGTCTTTCTGCCCGCTTCATCACAAAATTCATACTCTTTCTTTGTCCATTGGAAGCCCTGAACTTTTGCCGCTTCCAGATAGCTGGTGACATACTCCCACCACTTAGCTCACGCTTGAAGTGGGGGCTTCTCGTTCGATTGCCCCGTTGGGCAAAGCATTCACGAGCGATCCCCGTGTGTCCCACGGTTCTTTTTGGCTGATATCTTTTTATGATGCTTTTTCGCTTTTTTCTAATATGATCCCGGATATTCTCAGGCCTTCCCGGCAGATATTAATCGCCGCATTTTCATCACGGTCCATCCGGTTTCCGCAGCTGCAAAGATATACCCGATCTTCCAGTTTCAGATCATGTTTTATTTTTCCACAACAACTGCATGTTCTGGAACTGGGATACCAGCGGTCGATGCGGACAAGCTTCTTTCCTTCCCGTTCCAGTTTATACTGCAAAAAATCTGTGAACATTCTCCATCCGCTATCATGGACATTTTTTCCAAAATGATGTTCCCCGCTCATCGTCTTCAGATCCAGATCTTCGATGCATACGATATCATAGAAATTGGTTATCTTTCTTGATTCTTTATGCAAATAATCTTTTCTCTGGTGAGCGATATGTGTATGGATCCGCGCCACTTTTTTCTGCTGTTTTTTATAACGATTGCTTTCTTTCCGGCAATGGCTCAGTTTTCTCTGCGCTTTCGCCAGTTTTTCCTCGCTGTTTCTGAAATAGTGCG
>ERZ832973.2181-NODE-2181-length-11382-cov-10.062064_pt1 | contig 11382 bp, 12 predicted proteins | sample MGYA00519950_ERZ832973 | MGnify/ENA primary metagenome ERZ832973 (study PRJEB31850, sample SAMEA3708734) | human gut metagenome | biome: human gut; feature: human-associated habitat; material: faeces | place: China | collected 2014 ... | reverse complement strand
TGCTACGAGCTGATCCAGCTCATCATCGAGAAGAACAACCTCCACGACTTCGACATCTGGATTTTCTTCAAGTGGATTTTCAAGACCTTCTGCGCGGTGTTGATCGTCACGAATACCTGGAACATCGTCATGGCGGTGTTCGATGTGGCGCAGAATGTGGTCAGCCAATCGGCTGGGGTCATTATCTCGGATGCGGGCATCGACATCTCCGGCGTGGTGGGCGATCTGGAAATCCAGCTTGCCGACTGGAGCGTGGGCGCTCTGCTGGGGCTGTGGTTCCAGAGCGTGTTCGTGGGGCTGTGTACGCAGATTCTTTCCATCTGCATCTTCCTGGTGATCTACGGCAGAATGATTGAGGTGTATTTGGTGACCTCCATAGGCCCCATCCCCTTTGCCACGATGGTCAACCGGGAATGGGGCTCCACGGGGCAGAACTACCTTCGCTCCCTGCTGGCCCTGGGCTTCCAGGCCTTCCTCATTATGATTTGCGTGGGCATCTACGCAGTGCTGGTGGAGGGCATCTCCACATCCGGCGACAACATATCCGCGGCCATCTGGGGCTGCATGGGCTATACGGTCCTGCTGTGCTACACCCTGTTCAAGACCGGCAGCCTTGCAAAATCCCTGTTCGGCGCCCACTAAGGGCTATGTAACTTCTTCTTGGAGGCCCCATTTTCATCTCCACCTTTCTTGAAATTAATTTCTAACTTAAATGGAAAAGAGGCCTTTAATGAAAACTCTGTAACATCTTTTCTTAGTAGGGAGAATGCAGAAATAGAAATGATTCCCACCAAAAGAGTAAAAAAGAGAACTACTGCAATCATGTGCGCTCTCCCTCCTATGTAAATGCTTGTCCATTTTTATTATATGCAGCTAAAAAATTCTTATTGCACATAAGTTGACAAGTAACCCAAAAATAGTTTTTCCTTTGCGGAAAACTAATCGCTATTTGTAAAATCAAGGAGGTGAGGTTATGGCTTATGTGACAATCCCGAAAGACCTGAGCCGGATACAGAGCAAGGTCCTGTTCGGGCTGACCAAACGACAAGTAATCTATTTCGGAGCGGCGGCGCTGGTAGGTGTGCCGCTTTTCTTTTTGGCAAAGGCGAGCCTGGGAACCACCACGGCGGCACTGTGCATGATCCTGGTGATGCTGCCCTTTTTCCTGTTCGCCATGTACGAGAAGAACGAGCAGCCGCTGGAAGTGTTCCTGGGCCATCTGATCCAGAACAAATTCATCCGACCGAAGGTGCGCATCTACCAGACCAACAATCTCTATTCCGCCCTGGTGCGGCAATCCCAACTGGAACAGGAGGTGAAGCGGATTGCGAGAAAAGGCAGAAAAACCGGTAAAGCGTAAGCTCACCCATGCCGAGCGTAAGCAGATCGAGGCGGTGATCCGGCAGGCCAAGGGCGACGGGAAAAACCATACGGTGCAGGACAGCATCCCGTTTCAGAACATATTCCCCGACGGCCTGTGCAGGCTGGAGGGCGGCACCTTCTCCAAGACCATCGCCTTTGAGGATGTAAATTACCGCTTGGCGGGGCCGGAGGATCAGCGGAGCATCTTTGAAAGCCTCTGCGATTTCTACAACGGCTACGATCCCTCCATCGGTGTCCAGGTCACTTTGGACAGCCGCAGCGGAGGCAGCGCCGCCGATGAAATGTTCGGCATCACCCGGCAGGGCAACGACCTGGACCCCATCCGTGACGAGGCGGTGGACATCCTGCGGATGCAGTACAAGCGGGGCAACAACGGCTATGTGAAAACCAAGTATGTCACCCTGACCATTGAGGCGGAGAACCTTCCTGCGGCCAGAGCCCGGTTTGCCCGCATTGAGACCGACACTCTCAACCGCTTCAAGGTCATGGGTGCGGCGGCTCATGTGCTGGACGGAAAGGAACGGCTGGAACTGCTTTATAACATCCTCCACCCGGAGGGCGGGCAGTTCGCCTTTGAATGGGACTGGCTTCCGGCCAGCGGCCTTTCGGTGAAGGACTTCATTTCTCCGTCCTCCTTCCACTTCGGGGAGACCCGCACTTTTCGCATCGGCAGACGGTACGGGGCGGTGTCCTTTCTGCAAATCCTTGCGCCGGAGATGCATGACCGTATCCTCACCGACTTCATGGAGGCGGATGGGAATATCATGGTGACCATGCACATCCGGGGCATCGACCAGAACGAGGCCATCAAAATGGTCAAGCGGAAGATCACCGACCTGGACGCCATGAAGATACAGGAGCAGAAACGGGCGGTGCGCAGCGGCTACGATATGGACATACTCCCCAGCGACTTGTCTACTTACGGCGGCGCGGCGAAGGACCTGCTCACCGACCTGCAATCCCGCAACGAGAGAATGTTCAACATGACCTTCCTGGTGCTGCACACGGCGGAGACCCGCCAAAAGCTGGAGATCGCCGTATCCCAAGCGGCCAGCGTTGCCCAGACCTACAACTGCCTTCTGACCCGGCTGGACTTCCAGCAGGAAGACGGGCTTATGAGCAGCCTTCCCCTGGGTCTCAACCGTATCAAGATTGAACGGAGTCTGACTACTTCGGCCCTGGCGGTGTTCGTTCCCTTCGTCACCCAGGAGGTGTTCATGGGTGGGGACGCCATGTATTACGGCCTCAACGCCCTATCCAACAACATGATCCTGCTGGACCGCAAGCAATCCCGCTGTCCCAACGGCCTTGTGTTCGGCACCCCCGGCAGCGGAAAATCCATGAGCTGCAAGCGGGAGATCACCTTTATCATGCTGATGACCCAGGATAATGGCATCATCTGCGACCCGGAGGACGAGTATTCGCCCCTGGTGAAACGGCTGGGCGGTCAGGTGATCCGGCTGTCCTCGTCCAGCACCGACTATGTGAACCCTCTGGACATCAACCTCAACTACTCCGAGGAAGAAAACCCGTTGGCGCTGAAATCCGACTTCGTGCTGTCCTTCTGTGAGCTTATCATGGGCAGCAAGACGGGGCTGGAGGCCATCGAAAAGACCGTCATCGACCGGGCGGTGCAGATGATCTACCAGCCCTACTTTGCCGACCCCCGGCCGGAGAATATGCCGATTCTGGGCGACCTGATGAATGCCCTGCTGTCCCAGCACATCCCGGAAGCCGACCGGGTGGCCCAGGCGTTGGACCTGTATGTGAACGGTTCGCTGAACTTCTTCAACCACCGTACCACCGTGGACATCTCCAATCGCCTGGTCTGCTTTGACATCAAAGGCCTGGGCAAAAACCTGAAAAAACCGGGGATGCTCATTGTCCAGGACGCCGTGTGGAACACCGTCACCATCAACCGTGCCATTGGCCGGTCTACCTGGTATTTCGTGGACGAGTTTCACCTTCTGCTGAAGGAGGAACAGACTGCGGCATACAGCGCCGAGATTTGGAAACGGTTCAGAAAGTGGGGCGGCATCCCCACCGGGGCAACCCAGAACCCCAAAGACCTGCTTTCCTCCCCGGAGATCGAAAACATTCTGGAGAACAGTGACTTCATTTATATGCTCAACCAAGCGGCGGGCGACCGGAAGATTCTGGCGGAGCGGCTGAACATTTCTTCTGAGCAGCTTGCCTATGTGACCAACTCCGAGCCGGGCCACGGGCTGCTGTTCTTCAATAATGTCATTCTGCCCTTTGCAGATGACTTCCCGAAAGACACCGAACTCTATAAACTGCTCACCACCAAGCCCAGCGAGGTGGAACATTAAACGGCACAATTAGCAAGATTAGCCAATAATGAACTTTTGCTGAAAGGAGATGTGTGATACAATCTTTTTGAGGTGAGTTTTATGGGATTTGATGTAGAAACTGTAAAAACCGATTTAAAGAGATTATTGAAGCAGGGAAATCAGCTGTATCTTTCTCTTGCATATAGTACCGAGTCAGGAGCTCAAAAAGAGGAAACCAAAAAGTATTTAGAGAAAAATGGAGTAGATGTCAAGAAATTCCCGGATTTTCAAACGGAATACGAAGTTTGGTATTCTGAGGCGTTACAGTATATAAAAACTTTTATTCCTGACAGGACAAATGACTTTGTTGCGTTATATAAGAATGAAAAACGCAAAGAGCTTACTTTTGCCTCATACACTATTTCAGATGCAATTATAGGCCTATGCGCAACTAGAGCCGGTGAGGTTGTTGTCAATAATAGGGCAGCAGTGCCTAAAATGCGTCAACAAGTTTCTATTCTGGAAAGCGCTTTAAAGCTTGTTGATAGTGTCATCTATTCTATTCAGTTCTCTGTACGGGCAGAGTTGTTCGATTCTGAGTTGATTGCAGCTAATGAATTGCTCAAAGCAGGTTTTTTGCGGGCATCAGGTGCTATGTGTGGTGTAATATTGGAAAAACATTTATCTGAAGTTTGCACGAAACACACGATTTCCTTGAGGAAAAAATCTCCGACTATTAACGATTATAATGAGGAACTGAAAAATGCTGGCGTAATTGATTTGCCCACCTGGAGGCATATTCAGCTTCTCGGTGATTTGCGGAATCTGTGCTGCCATGACAAGAAAAGCGAACCCACTAAAGATCAAGCAAAAGATTTGCTTGATGGAACAACCAAAATCTGTAAAACTGTATATTAACAGTTAGTACCTTACAAGCGTCACTGGAGACAGTGGCGCTTTTCTTGTGCCCATAATTCAGAAAGGAGCATGAAATGGGACAGGAAAAGCTGTATGTCATTGAGGAAAAGACCTATGAGGCCCACATCGACGAGGAAGTCCATCTCTATGGGCTTCTGCACCAGCTGGCTTTCCTTGCCGGGAAGATCAAGGACCGCCGGGACATGGAGAACCTGATCGACACCGCCCGGCGGTATGGCGAGATCGCCGACCAGATGTTTGACCGCTGGAGCATCCCCGGCCGCTACCTGGTGTTCGGCGACAAGGCCGACCTTGCCCGGCTGAAGGCCCTGGAGCTGTGCGAACTGGACGCCTTCTATGTGGAGGGCGAGGACGACGAGGACCAGCCCCATGCCTGACCGCCTCACCCATGTCAGCCTCTTTTCCGGCATCGGCGGGCTGGACCTGGCGGCGGAGGCAGCGGGCTTTGAAACGGTCTGTCAATGCGAGTGGGCGGATTACCCTTATTCCATCCTGCAAAAGCATTGGCCGGATGTGCCGAAGTTCCGGGACATCACCACATTCACGAAGGAGGCGTTTTTTGAGAAAACAGGACTTGAAACCGTCACCATCCTCTCCGGCGGATTCCCGTGCCAGCCCTTCTCCACCGCCGGAAAGCGGCGGGGCTTTGCGGATGAACGCTACCTGTGGCCGGAGATGTGCCGCATTATTGCCGAGCTGCGGCCCCGTTGGGTGCTTGGGGAAAATGTTGCTGGCTTCATCGATATGGGGCTCGACAAAACGATTTTTGACCTGGCAAAAGCGGGATACGCTGTTCTCCCATTCGTATTTCCGGCTTGCGGCGTCGGCGCATGGCATGAGCGCCAGCGAACTTTTATCGTCGCGGCTGATGTTTCCCACACCCCTTGCATCCGACAAATCCACGGGACGGGACGCTGCCAACCTGGATGTGTTCCTGTCGGACAATGGGATATTCCGCAAACGGAACAAGGACGGGTCGATCTGGAGCCTGTCCCTATCGGCGGCGGTGTTCTACCTGACCCCGGCGGCGTCGGAGGGCTACCGTTCCACCCTGAAACCGGCGGCCTTCCGGGACAAATCCCCGTCCTCCAACCTGTCGGCCCAGGTGATCCGGCAGGAGCAGCCCCTTTCCGAGAAAGCGGCGCTGAACCCGGACTGGGTGGAGTGGCTCATGGGATTCCCCCCGAAATGGACGGACGCATCCTATGGCGTGCCGAGCCCGAAGGAGTCCCCCGCATGACCGAGGACACGGACAATCGGGCGCTGCGGCTGAAAACCCTGGGGAACGCGGTCTGCCCGTCCCAGGCCTATCCCATTTTCCAGTACATCGCTATGATCGAAACCGGGGCCTGTGTCAACATCTGCCCCTATGGAACAGGAGGTGACGCACCTTGAAAGAATGGAAAGCCCCTGAAAAGGAGGCGCAGAAGATGACCCGTGACGGGGCCATCTCTGTCAACATGGTTACAGGCGAGGCAAGCCGGGTGTCCGACCGTGCGCCGGAGCAGGACTATTCTTCCTCCGGCGATTCCGCGGCGTTTGTTCACAGCGCGGCGGAACGATTAGATGACCGACGTATCCACAAAAGCGAAAAGAAAAAGCGCCGGAAACGGCGCAGGTCCTACCGGGAGGGTACGGCGGCCAACGACCGCCCATCCTCCCGTTTGCAGTTTTCAGACGAGGAACGCACCGCACCGGAGCTGCAAAAGGTGATCCGCAAGTCTGACAAGGCGGCGGATAAGCTGGACACGGCACGGGCCGCTGTTCCCGAAAAACAGCCCTCTTTCCATCAGCCGGTGAATCCGCTGGCGCGGCCGTTACAGGAGATCGGCCACGCCGCCCATGCGAAGGTGTATGAGGTGGAACAGGAAAATGTCGGCGTCCAGTCGGGCCACCTGGGGGAACGCAGCTTTGAGAAGGCTGTGGGCTACGGAAACCGCCGTGTCCAGAACTGGCGGGCGGAACGCAAGCTGAAACCCTGGCGGGACGCGGCAAAGGCGGAGCAGGCGGCGGTCAAGGCCAATGCGGATTTTTACTATCGGAAAGCCGTGACGGAGAACCCCCAGCTTGCATCCAATCCCATCTCCCGCCTGTGGCAGAAACGGAAGCTGCAAAAGCAATATGCGGCGGCATATCGGGCGGCGGGCAAGACCGCCCAGGCTGGAAAAACAGCGGAGGCCACGGCAAAGGCGGCCAAGAAAACCGCCCAGGAGTCCAAGCGAACCGCCCTTTTCCTGAAACGGCATTGGAAGGGTGCGTTAATCGTGGGCGGCATCGGTCTTCTGCTGGTGATGCTGCTGGGCTCCCTGCAATCCTGTTCCTCCATGTTCGGCGGCGGGGTGTCCAATATCATGGCATCTTCCTATCTGTCCGAGGATTCCGATATGCTGGCGGCGGAAGAAGCCTACTGCGCCAAAGAGGATGAATTGCGGGAATACCTGGATACCTACGAGGCCACCCACGACTATGACGAGTATCACTTCGACCTGGACGAGATCGAGCACGACCCCTATGTGCTGATTTCCATTTTGTCGGCGCTCCATGAAGGGATGTTCACCATCGACCAGGTACAGGGCGACCTTCAAACCCTCTTTGACAAACAATATATTCTCACCGAAACCGTGACCACGGAAACCCGGTATCGGACGGAAACACGGACTGACAGCGAGGGTAACCCCTACACGGTTCAGGTGCCTTACACCTGGTATATCTGCACCGTCACGCTGGAAAACTTTGACCTCTCCCATGTGCCGGTCTATATGATGGGCGAGGAACAGCTTTCCTTGTACGCCACCTATATGTCCACCCTGGGCAACCGCCCTGATTTGTTCCCGTCCTCCGGGTATGTGAACAAGTACATTGAGAACTCGCCAGCGGACTATGAAATCCCTGCGGAATACCTGTCTGATGAACGCTTTGCGGCGCTTATTACGGAGGCGGAAAAATACTTGGGATACCCCTACGTCTGGGGCGGCAGCAGCCCGTCCACTTCGTTTGATTGCAGCGGCTTTGTCAGCTATGTGTTGACCAACAGCGGCCTGTGCAATACCGGGCGGCTGGGCGCCCAGGGGCTCTACAACATTTCCACCCCGGTATCCGACCCCCAGCCCGGCGATCTGGTGTTCTTCGTGAGCACCTACGACACCAGCGGCGTGTCCCATGTGGGTATCTATGTTGGCGACGGGATGATGCTGCACTGCGGCGATCCCATCCAGTATTCCAACCTGAACACGAGCTACTGGCAGTCCCATTTCTACGCATACGGCAGACCGCCGTACAACTGATGGAGGTGATGAAGCATCAATATGGTTTCTTACGGGGGCGGCGCCAACAGCACCGCCCTTTTGATTGGGCTGCACCAGCACCGCATCCCGGTGGACCTGATTCTCTTTGCGGATACGGGGGCGGAGCATCCCTACACCTACGCCTATCTGGAGGTGATGGATGACTGGCTGAAGGATCACGGGATGCCACCCATTACCAGAGTGTATAAGACCACCCGTGACGGGAAACGGCTGACGCTGGAGGATGAATGTCTGCAAAGTTGCAGCCTACCGTCCATTGCCTACGGCTTCAAGCGGTGTTCCCTGAAACACAAGATCGGGCCGCAGGAAAAGTTCTGCAACCATTACCCAACCTGTCAAAAGGCGTGGGCGGCGGGCAAACGGGTGGTCAAGTTCATCGGTTACGACGCGGGCGAGGGCTACCGCAGCGACAAGGTTCTGCTGGGCGACCTGGCCGACCGAAAATACAGCAAGTGGTATCCCCTAATGGAATGGGGATGGACGCGGGACGATTGCATCCGGCAGATTGAGGCGGCAGGGTTGCCCCAGCCGGGAAAATCGTCCTGTTTTTTCTGCCCCAGCATGAAACCCGACGAGATAACCGCCCTGCGGGAACAGCATCCTGATTTGTTCCGCCGCGCCCTGGCGCTGGAGGACAACGCCCGGAAAAACCTGAAAACGGTCAAGGGCCTGGGGCGGAACTATTCCTGGAGAGAACGATTTGGAAAGGAGTTTTGCACACATGGCAACGGTTGAGAAGATTCGCAAAGACATCGAAAAGACGAAGGAGAAGATCTCCGCCCAGCAGAAGCGACTTCGGGAGCTGGAGGCGCAGCTCACCGAGGAAGAAAACCTGGAGATCGTCCGAATGGTCAAGGCGGTGCGCATGGACAACAAGGAGCTGACCGCCTTCCTGAAGGCCTACGCCAGCGGCCTTATCACCCTGCCCGACGGGATGATGGAGGCGGAGGCGGCGCCGGACCCCGACGACGAAGATATGGAAGGAATGGAGGATGGCGAAGATGAAGCGTAACAGAGTTTTCCGCCTTCTGGCGTCCCTGACGGTGGTGGTCCTGTGCATGACCGCCTTTTCCGTCACCGCCTTTGCGGGCGGTGGGGATGGCGACTACTACATCGGGGAGTCCGCCGAGACGACCCCGGAACCCACCGAGGAACCCGCCACCGGGAGCATGGAGCCGGAGGGTCAGCCCCTTACCCCGGAGGGCAACGCCACGCTGGTGGACGATTATTACGGTGATAAGCAGCTTATTACCGTGACCACGAAAGCGGGCAATTATTTTTACATCCTGATAGACCGGGCCAACGAGGACAAGGAGACCGCCGTTCACTTCTTGAACCAGGTGGACGAAGCCGACCTGATGGCGTTGATGGAAGATGGACAGACGGAGGAAAAGCCCGCTACTTGTACCTGCGCCGAGAAATGCCAAGCCGGTGCGGTGAATACTGCCTGTCCGGTCTGTGCGGCGAATATGAGCGAGTGCGCCGGGAAAGCGCCGGAGGTGGAGCCGGAGCCTGAACCGGAGCCGGAGAAAGAGTCCGGCAGCGGCGGCGCCCTGGTGCTGATCCTGCTTCTGGTGGCCCTGGGCGGCGGCGGAGCCTTCGCCTACATCAAGTTCATCAAGCCCAAACAGGGCGCAAAGGTCAGCGCCGACCCGGACGACTACGAGTTTGAGGACGAGGAATACAAAAACGAGGATGATAATTCACAAAACACGAAAACCTAAAGCGGTAAAATAATTGGGTGCCTCGTACTGGAGGTACCCAATTATGATGCAAGATTAGGTTGTATAGATTCCAACTTAGAGACCAAAGGCGTCGAATCGCTCTCTTTCCATTTCTCAAAATCAATCTGAAGATCCCCGCGCATATACAGCGGATAATAGACAAAGGCAGAAATACTTTCAGGATGCTCACAAAATGCATCAACCAGATAATTTCTTTCGATAGTGCGAGAAATCCTTTGCGTCTGGCAGGTACTTTCAACATTTTTCAAATCATCAAGTGAACGACACGCCTTAAGCGAACTAGGACCAGTTTCATCGTAGGTGCTCTTAAAATAATCCATCAGAGATGTGCCATAGTTTGAATTGATGTGTGACAGCGCACACTCATGCCACCGCAAGCTAGATGATTTTAAAATATATAACGACATTGCTTCGCAGAGAGTTTCTTCAAACCATCGGACAATGGCGTCTTTATCTTCTTTATACTGACGAATGACATAGTGTGTTAGTTCGTGAGATGTCTGGTAAATATACTGTGCCCAATACCGGAGAGATTTTGAACATGTCCGGAGTTGAATGGGAGTGCGATTGGTAATAAGCATCGGGAAAGGGGCTGTTGAATCATTATAGGCTATGCATTGTTCAGCGCCCAATATTGTTTCACCAAAAATTTCAACGAATTGCAGCAGAAGGAACTCAAATAATGGACGCATATATTTTTGGTCATCTTCTGTGCCTATAGCAGGAGTCCAATTAGTAAATGTCATTTGTGATACTCCTAAACGGATTTTTTTAATTATACCCCTTCCTCTTACTAATAGCAATTCACTACTTAATACAGGAGTTAAACTATGAAACTTGTAATCTGTGAAAAACCGAGTGTAGCAAAGAGTATCGCGTCGGCCCTGGGTGTCACATCCAGGGCCGATGGCTATTTTGAAGGAAATGGGTATCTCATTTCCTGGTGCATCGGGCATCTGGTGGGGTTGGCGGACGCGGCCGCCTACGATGACCGCTACAAGAAGTGGCGGTATGAGGACCTTCCCATCCTGCCCAACCCCTTCCGCTATGTGGTGTCCGAGGAAAAGGCCGCCCAGTTCCACATTCTCCGTTCCCTGATGGAACGCCCCGATGTGACAGAGCTGGTCAACGCCTGCGACGCAGGGCGCGAGGGCGAGCTGATCTTCCGGTTGGTCTATGAGACCGCCGGATGCTCCAAGCCTTTCTCCCGCCTCTGGATTTCTTCGATGGAGGACGCGGCAATCCGGGAGGGCTTTGCCGACCTGCGCCCCGGTAAGGACTATGATCCGCTGTATCAATCGGCACTTTGCCGCCAAAAGGCGGACTGGCTTATTGGTATCAATGCCTCACGGCTCTTTTCGGTGTTGTATCATCGAACGTTAAATATTGGGCGGGTGCAGACGCCCACCCTGGCGATGCTGGCCGACCGGGACAGCAAGATCGTCCTGTACCGCAAAGAGAAATACCATCATGTGCGCCTGGCGCTGGATGGAGCCGAGGCGGTCAGCGACCGCATTGTATCCCTGGAGGATGCCCAGGCCATCCGGGACGCCTGTGACGGGCAGCGAGCCGTGTGTGTATCCCTGGTGTGGGAGAAAAAGACGAAGAAGCCGCCCAAACTGTACGACCTGACCACCTTGCAGCGGGAAGCAAACCGGGTGTTTGGCTACACGGCCAAACAAACCCTGGACTACGCCCAGTCGCTCTATGAAAAGAAGC
>ERZ832973.2152-NODE-2152-length-11547-cov-14.605117_pt1 | contig 11547 bp, 8 predicted proteins | sample MGYA00519950_ERZ832973 | MGnify/ENA primary metagenome ERZ832973 (study PRJEB31850, sample SAMEA3708734) | human gut metagenome | biome: human gut; feature: human-associated habitat; material: faeces | place: China | collected 2014 ... | reverse complement strand
AATACAGCGGCGAGGTGGAAAAGGTATCGCTGGATAAGGTGCAGTATGTGGCGGTTTTTCACGGAACACCTATCGCCCCACAGGAAGTAGAGGAAGCACCGGTGATGGATTGGCGGTATCTGGCCATTCTGGGAGGACTGGTTCTGCTCTGCCTTGCAGGGTTTATCGTAGCCAAAATAAAAAACAAGAAGAAAGGACAGAACGAGGATGAAACGATCTACGATGCAGATTACCAAGTTGTCAAAAGCGGCAAGGATGCTGGGACTGACGCTGGTGGCAGCGACAGCGATGAGCATTACCCCGGCGTTAGCTCTTGAGTACACAGAAGCGGATGCTCCGGCAGGCAGCTTTGGCAAATCCACCAGCATCGAGCCGGTGACGGTGGTTGGGGAAGCAAACATTTTTGAAACTGATGTGAGTAAGAACGCTGCCTACATTCCGCCTGTTTTCGGCAGCCCAATGGCAGATGTTCCCGGCTCCGGTGAACGGCTGACGCCTAATTTGGTGACAGGCGGTTATCTGGAAGCCGATAGTATCAGCGGCAGTATGGTAACAGTTATGCCACCGCAAACGGATAACACCACGATTGGGGCGGCATGGAGTACCGGCTATACCGCTGTGACCAACAGCCTGTATTACAAGGATGGTTCTCTCGGCACCCTCTCAGCCCCGTCCATTGGACTGAGCGCCAAAATCTATCAGGGGACGGACAGCGCCGCAATGAGGAAAGGCGCAGGACATTTCACCGAAACCTCTATCTGGGACGGCAATGTGGCTTTCGCCGGACATAATCGCGGCGTAAACAACCATTTCGGCAAGATACACACGCTGAAAAACGGTGACACCATCACGCTGGCCACCACACTCGGAACACGCAGATATTCCGTCTATTCGGTGCGGAAGGTATCCGTGAATGATGTGAGTGTACTGAATCCGTCCAATGAGAACATGGTAACGCTGGTGACCTGCGTAATGAACCAGCCGGACTACCGCTGGTGTGTACAGACTCGGCAAAAATAATATTGATGTGAATCACTTTACAGCGGCACAAACCTGAACACGGTTTGCGCTGCTGCTGTTTTTCAGGAGGTTTTTATGCGAAAAAGACTGATAGCGATACTTTTGTGTATTTCTACGATGCTGAGCCTTTGCACGGGCTTTGCTTCTGCCGCCAGCGGCACCATCGGCGGTGCGCTAGGCGAGGTGAATATCACCAACGGCGGCTATAAAATGTCCTACCTCAGCATGAACGGCGTTGTCCGTTCCCAGTCCTACACTTACTTCAACTTTAAGTCGGCTAGCGGCGCGATCAAGGAAATCCCGGCCTACTGCATCAATCCTACGACAAAGGGCGTACCGCAATCGGTAAATCCCGGCGAGAGTATCAAGTACATCGCCAACGAAGCCAGCAGCGATCCGAAAATCATGGGTATCATTGCTAACGGCTATCCGCACAAAGGTTTATCTGAACTCAAGCTGGATAATAAGCAGCAAGCCTATTACGCTACAAAAATGGCGCTTTGGTGCTACCTGATAGACGATTGGAGTATTGACCGGCTAACACTTAATCCTTCACTGTCCGGTGCAGAAAAGGAGCGCGGTGAGAAAATCCTCGCGGCTGCAAAGAACATCTATAAAAACGGTATCTGGTGGAACCGCGTTCCCCAGCCTACCATCACCGTAACGGCGGACAAGGACTCCGCCTATCCCGTCACCGTGGATGGCAAAGAATACTTGCAGCAGGTGTTCACGGCGGATTCGGAAACATGGGTATGCGATTACGACATCGACATTGGTTTCACAATGCCCGATGAAGTGCCGGATGGCACCCGTATCGTAGACATGAATAACAACGACATCACTAAGATCAGGACCTCGTCCAACGGGGCCAGCTATGCCGGTCAGTTCAAGGTGCTGTACCCCAAGGACAGCGTAGCCAACCAGACTGGCTCTGTGCAGATGTCGCTGCACGCCAATGTCTACAAATATGCCATTTACTATGCGTTGTGCGCGGAAACCAGCAAATACGGCACCTTGCAGCGGTATATGTGCGACACCGACCCGACTACTGAGATTAGGCAGTCCACTTTCAGCCGGTATTCCGCTACGCCGTCCGATACCCCGGACGAGCCGGAAACTCCTACGGAAACCACGCTTATCATCAACAAGGTGGAGACCGGCACCAATACACCGCTTTCCGGTGCGACTTTTGAGGTAAAGGCCCCGGACGGGACTGTCCTCGGCAGTTTTGTTACGGATACCAGCGGCAAGATCATCATTCCGCTGACTCTTTCCGGCCAGTATGTCATCACGGAAAAAGCGGCGCCCAAGTGGCACATGCTGGGCATGGAAACAACCAAGACCGTTTCCGTAGACTATGGAAATACTGCGACTGTCACCTTTGAAAATGCACCCTACGGCAATCTGCGCGTGGACAAGATCGACGCAGACAGCGGCGCTTCTCTCACGGGGGCAATGGTGGAGATCAAGCATATTGAAAGCGGCGTTACGCAGACCGGCACGACTGACCTCGGCGGCAGCGTGTACTTCGACAAGCTGAAGCCCGGCGCATATCAGGTGCGCGAGGTGTCTGCCCCCGGCGGCTACGTCAAGGACGACCAGACCTACACCGTGAATGTGACTTCCGGCACGGAAACCAGCTTTGTGCTGAAAAATCAGGCAAAGCCGGGTCTCACCATCACCAAGTACGATGAGCAGACCCATGAAGTTCTGCCCGATGTGACCTTTGAAGTTTACCGTGATACTGTCCTCATCGGCTCGTTCTCCACGGATGAGATGGGCCAGATCCGCCTGACCGACCTCCAGCCGGGAACCTATCTGGTAAAAGAGGTTTCCACCAGTGCAGGCTATGTGTTGGACAGCACACCGCAGCAGATCGAGCTGACCGCAGGCGGCGGTATCAAAACACTGACCTTCTTCAATACCGTCAAGCCCGGTATCCACATCATCAAGGCGGACAGCCGCACGATGGAGCCGCTGACCAATGTCAAGTTCCGCATTTCTCTGGTAGGCGGCACCTTCTCCAAGGAATATGTGACCGACAAGAACGGCGAGATCGACCTGACCGCACTGGAGCCGGGCGCGTATACCGTGGAGGAGATCACCGCGCCGAATGGTTATCTGATGGATGATGACAAGCGCGTTATCCAAATCAATGCCGGAGAAAACGCCCGTTTCGTGTTCACCAACACGGAAAAGCCGGTCCTGTCCGTGGTGAAATACGATGCGGAGAACGACAGCTATCTTGCCGGTGCAACTTTCCGTATCGCAAAGATCGAGGACGGCAGCCACTACCTCGACCGTGTGACCGACACCAACGGGCGCATTTCCATCTCCGATTTGGAACCCGGCGTGTACTCAGTCAAGGAGATCGCAGCGCCCAGCGGCTATGTGCTGAACGATACGGAATACCATGTGGAGCTGTTCCCCGGCAAGGACAGCACGCTGGTGGTGAACAACGAGAAGAAGCCCAACCTCAAAATTGTAAAAACCGATGCTGTGACCGGCGCACCGCTCTCTGGTGTAACTTTTACCGTCAACAAGGCGGACAGCATCACGAAAGACCCTATCAAGGGCGCAAAGTTCCACATCACCTATGCCAGCAACAACAGCTTCACCGGAGAACTGAACGACCTCGGCACCTATTTCACCGATGAAAACGGTCAGGTCAAACTCACAAAGCTACGCGACGGCTGGTATCGTGTGACCGAAGTGGAACCGGCAGCGGGCTACGCCATCAAAGACCCGGCTGCACAGGACTGCTTCATTCAGGCAGGCACCGGCAAGACGCTGACCTTTGAGAACACACCGCTCTCGGCACTCATCATCAAAAAGGTAGACGCAGACAGCGGTGCTATGCTGCAAGGTGCAAAGTTCCGTGTGCGCTATCTGGGTGGAACCTCCGGCACCGGCGGCACGGTCATCGGAGAGTACACCACCTCGGCCAACGGCACCATCGTCATTACCGGGCTGAAGGCCGGAACCTATGTCGTTGAGGAAACGAAAGCCCCCACAGGCTATGAGATCGACGACACGCCGCAGACCGTCTATCTCTCCGGTAAGGAGCAGGATGTTGTGACGGTGGAGTTTTCCAACGGCAAACACGGCAATCTTATCATCGACAAGATCGACAGCGTGACCAAGCAGCCGCTTCCCGGCGCACAGTTCAAGATCACGACCTCAGATGGTTCGCTTGTCGGAAACTACGGCGGCACGGTCACTTCTAATGGCATTTACACCACGGATAGCAACGGCCAGATCAAACTGGTGAACCTCAAACCGGATACCTATGTGGTAACAGAGGTCAAAGCGCCGGACGGTTATGTGCTGGACAGCACCTCGCAGACCGTCAAGGTCGACCGCAACGACGCGCAGACGCTGACCTTTACCAACACGCCCATCGGCGGCGGTCAGATCATCAAGGTGGACGCGGACAGCGGCAAGCGTATCAAGGGTGTGCAGTTTGAGATCGCTAAGATGAACGGCGAGCGCATCGGCACCTACACCACCGACAGCAACGGCGTTATCACGCTCCCGCAGCTTGCGGACGGCTGGTACACCGCCACCGAGATCAAAGCTGCAAAGGGCTATCTGCTGGACAGTACGCCCCACAATTTCGAGGTAAAGGCTGGTAGGACGACCTCGCTGACCATCGAGAACACACAGGCCAGCTCCATGCTCATCCACAAGATCGACAGTGTGACCGGCAAGGGCATTTACGGCGTGACTTTCCTCGTTTCGGACAGCAAGGGCAATCCCATCGGCCAGTACACCTCCGACCAGAACGGCTATGTCTATATCGACAAGACGCTGACGGACGGAAAGTACCTGGTGCGGGAAATCCAGGCGGCGGACGGTTATGTGCTGGATACCACAGTTCGCACCTTTTATGTGGAATATGGCGCGACTTCTACGATTACATGGAAGAACACGCCCACGATGGGACAAATCCAAATCACCAAGAAATCCGCAGACGATAACCCATTCAATGCGCTTGCGGCCGGAACTCTTTTGCCCGGTGCGACCTTTGAAATTTATAATCGTGCCGGTGATTTGGTAAATACCGTTGTTACTGATAAGAACGGTGTTGCAAAATCGGATACCCTGCCTTTGGGCCGCTACACCATCCGCGAAACCAAAGCACCCATGTTTTACAGTGCGGCGGCTCAGCCTATCGAAGCAGAAATTGAATTTTCCGGACAGATCGTCCGCATTGAGGTGCTAAATCAGAGCGTATACACCAATGTTTCGGTCAGCAAACGTGGCTACAAACAGGTCACGCCGTCCCAGACCATCCGCTACGACTTCAAGAACATCGCCAACAACTCTACGGTGCCGCTGAACAGCTTCTACTGGCGCGACACACTGCCCACCTCGGCGGTGCGGCTGACGAAAATCGTTACCGGCACTTGGAATCAGCGCTTGAGTTATAAGGTCGTCTACAAGACCAATCTGCACGACTACCGCACACTGGCGGATAACCTCTCCACCATGAAAAACTATTCGCTGGACGCATCTTCCGCCGCGCTCGGACTTGCATCTAACGAGTATGTGACCGATTTCATGTTTGTTTTCGGCACAGTCAAGGCGGGATTTGCTCAGGTCGATGCGCCCTACATCTTCTGTTGGACGAACAGTTGGCTGAACAATGGCTACCAATTCACCAATCGCACCGATGTAGGCGGCCTGCACGGCGGACAGTGGATCATGGCGACAGACCGCTGGGTAACAACGGTCTACAAGCCGGGTGTTACTACTCTGCCTAAGACCGGCTACTAAGCCGTGAAGCGCGATTCCAACGGAAGCGCCGTCCTGCTTTGGGCGGCGCTTGCCGTTTTCGTGGTCTGGCTGGCACTGCTGGGCGGTGGGTGCTGTGGTGAAGGTCTTGGGCTGTTTGAATGGCTGAACGCCTTTTCCGCTGCATTGGAAACCCCGTTTTCCATCCATATTACGCCATACACAAAGAAATTTGTGCTGATTGCGCTGGCGTTCTATGGCTTTGCCGTGGCGTGGTACTACTCCGAAAAGGGCAACCGCCGACCGGGTGAGGAACACGGCTCTGCCTACTGGGAGCGTCCGAAAGAGGTGTGCGCCCACTTCCGAACCAAGAAGAACGACCGCTATCTGCTCATTTCCAAGCATATCCGTATCAGCATGAATGTCCGGGCACTGCCGCCACAGCATCAAGTGAACGCAAACATTCTGGTGATTGGCGGCTCCGGCGCAGGCAAGACACGCTTTTTCATCAAGCCTAATCTCATGCAGGCGGAATGTTCCTACATCGTATGTGACCCAAAGGGCGAAACCTACCGCGCTGTGGGCGGTCTGCTTGAGAAGATGGGCTACGAGGTGACGATCTTCAACCTCATCGACATGAAGCAGTCCGACTGCTACAACCCGTTTGCCTACCTGCACACGGATATTGACGCCTTTCGGCTTATCAACACACTGATCCAGAACACCACACCGCAGAAGTCGCAAACCTCTGACCCGTTCTGGGACAAGGCGGAAACAGCGTTCCTTTCGGCGCTGATTTTGTACCTGTTCCACGAAGCACCGGAAAGCGAGCGCAACTTCGGCACACTGATGTACATGGTCATCAACGCCGAGGCTCGTGAGGAGGACGAAAGCTACCGCAGTCCGGTGGATCTGCTGTTCGACGATTTAGAGCGTGTGGACGAGGATCACATCGCAGTGAAGAACTGGAAGGTGTTCAAGCAGGCCGGACCAGAGACAAATTGTCAAGGACTTTTTCATCAAATTCAAAAAGAAGTCACATTTTGCGGACTTCCTCACGAAGCATACGCTTGATTTTGTCCTCCATCGTCTCCTTGGCGGTCTCGCTGAAATGGACACGGACGATATAGGTGGTCTTGCCAATCTGCTTTCTGACAGTCGGGCAAGTGGCGGTGTTGGTTGCGGTATTGTTCATTCAAAATCCTCCTGTAAATGAAAAATGCCCGGTGACTGTTCATCATCGGGCGGTGTCGGTATGAGGGAACAAGGCAAGGCGGCAACATTAAGGTATCTATAAAAACCTTGCCGTCTTTGCCATGCTTGCCGTGTTCCTGTTGTCAGTCTCGGAGATAGCAGACCCATGCTGTGCCGTCTTTCTCGGTCACAAGTCTGTCCCCGATACGGCTCTTTGTCGTTCTCATGGTGCGTGAGGAAATCCCACGCTCATTGACTGCCTTTTCCAGTTCTGCGCTCGGCATACGCTTTCCGTCCGCAAGCAGTTCCAGAATGAGCATTTGCGCCTGTGCGGTCTTGCTCTCGGTCTTGGCGGTGTCCGTCCCGGCAAGAAGCTCGTCAGCGGTAATGTCATAAGCTCCTATCCACGCAAACCCTTTCTCGTCTCCCAGAGAAAAGGCAATGGACTGTCCGGGCGGCGCAAGGGAGCTTTTCTCATGGATAAGCACCCTCGTTGTGGGGCTGTCCTTCAGCTTGCCGATAAAGAGCAGACTGCGGACTGCCGCCGTAATGTCGATAGACCCTAATCCCCGGTAGGTGCTTTGCGTTCCTGCGGCTTTGTTGAGGTGTCCGATCAGCACGATAGCGCACCCGGTAGCCTGTGCAATGTCTCCCAGACTGCGGAATATCGGGCGCACCTCGTTTGCTCTGTTCATGTCCACATCTGCACCCAGAAAAGCCTGTACCGGGTCAATGATAACCAGCCTTGCGCTGTTTTCCCGGATTGCCCTTGCTATGCGTTCATCGGCAAGGGTCAGCGGCGTGTCTCTATCGTCAATGACAAGCACTCGTTCAAGGTCTGCGTCTGCTTCTATCAGTCGGGGCTTGACGGTATCACCCAGACCGTCCTCGGCGGTCTGATAGATGATATTGAAAGGTTCAAGTGTCTCCATACCGGGCAAAGGCTTTCGATTGGTGCAAGCCGCCGCAAGGCGCATGGCAAAGTAGGTCTTGCCCTCGCCGGGATTGCCCTGGATAATTGTCAGCTTTCCAAATGGGATATAGGGAAACCATAGCCATTCCACGCTCGTCAGCTCCACATCAGCCATACGGAGCATTGGGACAGGCTGGGCGGTTGGCAGCTCTCGCAGCGTGATTGTCTCGGCTATGAATTTGCGGCTCGGAATATCCCCTTGCTGGCGGAGAACATCGTTCCAGTCTTTCCTTGCCGGGACAAGACGAATGACGGCTATCTCGCAGGGAATGGACTGTGCCAGTCGGGTACAAGCTTCATTTCCTGCGGTGTCGCTGTCAAGGCAGAGGAACACTTTTTGGGTGTCCTTGCGCTCAGAAAGAAAACGGTCAAGGGCTTTGCCAGAAACGCCGCCCAGGGCAAGATAGCTCCTTGTCTGCCAGTCCTGCGGATAAAGGCAGATAAAGGACAAAAGGTCTATCGGCGCTTCAAAGACAAAGAGCTGGTTGCCGTTTCCCTCATAGCGGAACGGATAGGACTTGTCAGACCCGGTAATATCCTGTCTGAATGTGTCTGCCGTTCCTCGCACATGGGCGTATCTCGGTGTGCCGTTTCGGTCTCTGCCGACAAAGACAACATTGTGCCGCTTTGCGTCCTCATAAATATCCCCGGAAAGAAGAAAAGTCTCAACCAGTTTCGGGTTGAGACCTCGGCTTTCGCAAAGATATTGAATTGCTCTGTCGGCTGTTCGGTTGTGCAAGGGCAAGTGGAACGCTGTGGGCGGTGCTGTGGTGGCTTCAGTCTGTCCCTCACCGTTTTCTCCGGTCAACATCTGGATAGCTTCGGGAAAGGACTTGCCGTAAAACTCTATGACAAAATCAATGGGATAGCCGCCCTTGCTCTGGCTGTGGCGAAACCACTTGTTTCCCCGGACGGTCAGACTGTCATGTTCTTTCCAGCGGTATTCTCGTCCGCTTTTGATAAGCGTCTCTCCCTGTGTGCGGAGAAAATCTTCCAGACTGACGGCGTTTGCCCGGTCAATCTGTGCTTGGGTATAATTCATCGGGATAGTTCCTCCTTTTTGTGTCGTGTTTGGGGTCGATTTTGGAGCTTTTGTTCCTCTGTGCGCTCGTTAAATCGGACGGCAGTATCAATGTTTGACTTTACTTTCCAAAGCCGCTGTAAATCCTCTCTGACGGTCTTAAACTCGGCATAGGTGGTCTCATGCTCCTGTTCCAGCGTGTCATACTCTTTGGATAGCTTTCCCATATCCACCTTGCCGTCCGGGAACTCCTCGGTCAGCTTTCGTCTGGCGGTGTAGAACATTTTCAGCTCATCAGCGTGTTCCGTCTTGTACTTGGCTCTCGATTTCTCAAACTTGATTTTCTGCAAGCCGTCATAGACAGGCTTTAAGTTCTGGAAAGCAGCGGAGCTGTCATAGAGCTGCTTAATTGCTTTCATTCGGGCGGTCTGTTCGTCCAGCGTTTTCTTCAAGCTCTCTGTGGCAGCACTGTGTTCGCTGACACGGCTTTCCAAATCTTCAAGGGTGTAAATGCCGTTTGCCCGGAGATAATTGAAAGTCTCGTTCATCTCCTTTAGGTTGCTGATTTTGCCTTTCTGGGAATAAGCCCCGGCTTTGCGCTGGGTGTAGTAGGCGTTCAGCAGAGAAACAAGGTCGGGGGTCTGCGGCTTGGCAAGCTCTGCTTTTGCTTCGGCAATCCAATCAAACAGGAGAGTGATTTTCTTCTTGATGTCCCGGATAACGGCATTGGTGGCTTTGATCCAGCGGTTGAACTCGCCCTTTTCGGTGCGTATGCCTTTCTTCTCCATTGCCCGGACGGTTGCGCCCTCGTGGACGGTGGGAAGAAGCTCCACGCCCTGACGCTCATAGCTTCGGTGGTCGATACGAACATCAATACCTTTTTCCGCAAACTTGGCATTGCACATCTCCGCCCATGCTTCACGCCAATGTTCCAGCGTTTCGGGACTGCCCCAGTCGGTAGTGGGAACGGCGTTGAAAACAAACTCGCCGTTCTGGTCTCGGATACGGTTGCCGTCCTCGTCCAGTTCGTACACCCGGCGTTGCTTTAGTCCCCATTTGCCGTTCTGCTCGATGGGACGGATGGGGCAAAGCACATGAAAATGTGGATTGGGTATGCCGCCGTCCTCACGGTCTGGCTGGTGTACGGCGAAGTCAACCACCATGCCCCGGCTCACAAAGTTCTCCAATAAAAATTGCCTTGCAAGAGCGATGTTTTCCTCAAGGGAAAATTCATTCTGCAAGGCAATGTCAAAGCTGTATGCAAGCTGGGCGTTCTTTCCACGCTCGGCTTTTTCCACGGCGTTCCATAGGGTCTGGCGGTCTGCGTATTCGGGCGGTGCATGGGACGGCAGGAGAATGTTGGAGCAGATCACGCCGCCCTTTCTGGTGTAGTCGCTGTATTCGCCGTAATACTCGCTATACAATCGCTCCCCGGCACGGTAGGCGGCAGAAGCAATAGCGGACTGTCCTGCGCTTCGCTTAGTCTGCGTGACGCTCAGATGAAATAGTGCCATCGGCTTTCAACTCCTTTTCTCTGTTTGCTTGGCTGATGTGGGTAATCGCCATGTGACGGACGGCTTGCTGAACTTCGGACAGAGAAAAGATTTGTTCCATCAGCTCTGTCATTTCGGTGCGTGTGAGATCTTTGACCTCCGGGGCAAGGCTCTCAATCGTGCCGCCCAGATTGCAAAGACGATGGGTGCGCTTTTGTCTCTCGCCTTTCTCCAGATACTTCTTTCTGTTCTCCAGACGCTCCAGCTTGTGCTGTTCCTGTGCAAGCTGTGTCTCGACCTGTTCCTTTTCGGCTCGGAGCTGTTCAAGGTTTTTCGGTTTTGCCATTTTTCGTGACCTCCTTTTTTGAAAATGGGGATAAAAAAAGACCGTCAACTTTTCGCAGATTGCGACCAGTCAACGGTCAGTTTTTCGGTATTCAGTTGTTGTGTTCAGTTCGGTAAATTGAAGTTGGTCAAAGTTGTTGGCGAAGATATTCCACAACATTTCCATTCGTATCATAGAAACAGATGTTTCCTACATTGAGGGGCAGGACAATGGCGAAAGGCTTGCCACTATCAATATCAATCACCTGAATGCCGTTGCCATCATCTACTTCAAGTCGAACAATATTTTGGGTATTCATTGAGATAAATGCCCTTTCGTTATTTCCCTCAACAACAAACTCTGCAATGTAATCATCAACCTCAACTATATCTCCACCACCACGGAAGAAATATCCAAAAGACAAGCCAGGGCGATTTACATAGACAGAAAAAGTGTGGTCTGTCTTGTCCTGTGGGTAAGAAATAAATGCAGCCATTGTGTCGGAAATGCTTCCATCAACAATCCAATCATCCAAAATTTTTTGAGATTGGCGAATGTCTGCTTCTAAACTGTTTGCGGTTTTACCAATGTCATTGTTTGCATAAAGGAAACCGAAAACCAACACACAAGCCAAAATAACACCCAAGAGGATTATGGGTAATTTCTTTTTCATAGAATCACACTCCTTTATCAAATTAAGATTCTTGATTTTCAAACTTGCTGGCGGCGAACGGTTTGTCAAAACCGTTTGCGGACGGCAAGTCCACAGGGGATAGCCGCTTTA
>ERZ832973.2138-NODE-2138-length-11631-cov-62.300449_pt1 | contig 11631 bp, 16 predicted proteins | sample MGYA00519950_ERZ832973 | MGnify/ENA primary metagenome ERZ832973 (study PRJEB31850, sample SAMEA3708734) | human gut metagenome | biome: human gut; feature: human-associated habitat; material: faeces | place: China | collected 2014 ... | reverse complement strand
CAATTTCTTCCTTTATCAGACTTCCTACACTTGAAAAGTGCGAACATAAAAATAGTTTCATCAATATTCTCCTTTATAAATTCCGATTTTCCCATACATATACTGCCTTTATAGTATAAGAACTGTTATCATGTCTTTTTAAGCACTAAATTTTTAATCCTTCTCTTAAAGTAACCCCATACTTATCCAAAAGAAGTGCTTCAAGCTCTGCCCTTCCTTTTTTCCCTAAATTTCTTACCCTTAATAAATCACATCTGGAACAGAGAACCAATTCTTTTAACGAATTTATCCCGGAACGCCTGAGTGCATTCTCGACTCTGACACTAAATCCTATCTCATGTAAGGGTACATCTTTCACCTTAAATAATTCATCGGATATCCCGCTAGTTAAAAATGCTTCCTGAATTTTAATAATTATATTCTTCTTTGCATTAATTATTTCCTCATCAAAAGAGTCCGGATATAATGCACAGTACACAACCCGCACATCATCAACTTCTGTATCATTTTTAAGATCACTGCAGCTCTCTATCTTTTCAATATTTAGCTGGTTCCTTTTTCCTGCACTTGTACTTTTCGTCTCCACAAATCCAAGACAATACTCACCTTCTGGGAATCCCTTTAGTTTTAAGTGTTCCGGCTTAAAGTTATACTTTTCATGTGCATCTTTCGTATCCTTTACATATGAACCTCCAATAATTGTATATTGCTCTTCATTTCCTTTAAATCACTCTTTAAAGCTTTTAATTCCTGTAACCATTTATATTTTTCCCCATAATTTTTCCAACATCTCATCTACTGCTGCTTCAACTCGCTCATCTGCATCATCTCTCAATGACAATGCTAGAGAAAGTTCATCTACCTTATCTTCTTTTGATAATAAATGGGGATTATATCTCCACATTTCAACTGCCATTTGATTTTCTGAATCAAGTAAATTATTTGTCATAACATCCTTCCAACGCGAAATACTATCTGTTGCAAAACATTTGATTTGTGGAACATTTAGCATTGTATAATGAGCTAATGCGAAATATCCGCTTTCTAACAATTCAGAAGTTACACAAGTTTTAGGTATATATACAGTTTTTTTTACTGGATTAAGTAATTTCTGCTGAGTTCTCTCAAATAACTCTTTGGGTGAGCTATCAGAATGTATAATTTTCTGCTTACCTGTTTTCATGGTCTGTATTAATCCTAATTTTTCAAGCTGACGAGAAGCCCTTGAAATAGATGTAGGCGTGAGTCCAAGTTCTTTTGATGCCTGACTCGTTGTTATTTCAACAGTCCCATTATATATAAAATACAACAACAGAACCTGAGCTGAAGGAAGTATTTCCTCATTAGGAAATGTTTCTGCATTGCAACGTTCCTGTAAATATAACGCCATAAAAGGCAGATATATCTGTTTATTATTTACAACAAATGGGATCTTCTCCCGAAGCAAATATTCCTTCTGACGATATGTGATTTCGTCCAGAATCATAACAACAGGTAAATTTACTATGCTTTTTATCTTTGAAATATGTTTTTTTAATGTTTCAATCTGCTCTAGTTCCGTTTTAGGATATATAAAAACAGCTTTTTGTCTATCTAATAGTACATTACGCAGAACATATCTTGTTCCAATAAAATTGGGTATATGTTTAATGTCATCATTTATATAGGTCAGTTTCAATCCTAGAACTTTTTGGAGATATTCCATATATATGCCTCCATTCATAACTTATTTTATGTATTATAACCCAAATAAAGTTATAATACAATATTTGAGTTATAATTTTAAATGTTAAATTAAAAACTATCACTGATATTGGGGATTTTACAATATAGATTGGGAACAGCATAAGGTTTTAGATTTCCTTATCGAACCTGTAACAGATGATAAACCACAGAAAGATTCAATATATGGTCGCCATTAGCTGCAATGAGATGTTCTTCTTTATCGTCAAAGCAAACACCATCCATGTACATTCCGGATACATAGATTCTCTCAAAACATATATTTCGATGATTTTTCTTCTCTATGCGGCCTTTAAATTCAAGTCCACAGTTTCTATATACCATTTTAAAATAATGCCTGCTCTCTTTTCCGGAATTCTTCATAATCTCAAGATACTCATCATAGGTAAGTTTATCACCACCTACAACCTCATCTTTTGATTCATGACTAAAATCAATGGTTCCCCATTGTGTAATAGCGCATGTGTTACTTCCATAAAACTCCTTCTTAAGTTATTTCCATTCTGACATATACTAGAGTATAACATACTCACATCATTTACTCATTTATTAATATTTTTGTCATATCCTGTAATCTTTTTGATTATTGGCGCAATGACACATAGAATACACATAGCCCCTAAATAAAGTGCCATAACACCTAATACTGAACCTATTTTCACATTTCCTTTATCTATTAGGGACAATATTGAATAAATTATTCCAAATATTACTGCAGATAACAGATACCTAATTAATCGTTTTTCAATTATTCTTTTCACGCTTCTATTCCCCATATTCTTCTTTATTATTTTGCATTGTCAATTTATCTGAAATAAGCTATTTGTCGGTTTATGCCTGTATCTCACCATCAAATATCATATTCCAGCTCATACGGATATCATACATCAGCCTTGTAAGTGCAATACTATCTTCCGGTGTATAAATAGCACTGGCGCTGTTTCCTGATGCTATACATCTGCCTACTTCACGAATCTCATATTCAAATCCATTTATATCAACCGGGCACTCGATTGTTTCAGGTTCTTTACCATCCACCTCAAGTATCAAGGTCTTTGCGTGTTGGAAATCCGGCAAAAATATACTTCCCTTTGTTCCCTCAATTCTGGCATTACGTTTTAATTCCTCTCCTATTGTCTGGACTGATTCTGCAATACATCCATCATTATATGTCAGTTTGAGACAACTGTAATCATCTGTTCCATTCTCATTAATATGTACTTTTGTGGTTTCTACATTCTGCGGATCACACCCTGTAACAATACGCAAAAATCCCAGATTGTAAATTCCAATATCCAACAGAGCACCTCCACCAAGTGCAGAGTTAAATTTACGCTCTTTTCTGGCACCCGTTGCAACAAATCCATACTGACAGGAAATATGTTTAATTTCTCCTATTGTTCCCTGAAGAAGGATATTACGCAGACGATTATACAATGGCAGAAACCATATCCATAATCCCTCCATGATAAAAATATGCTTATCCTTTGCCAGCCTGTACAACTCCTGTGCCTGTTTCTCATTTATTGTAAATGGCTTTTCACAAAGTACATGCTTACCATGCTCAAGACAAAGTCTGCAATTCTCATAATGTAAACTATTCGGTGTTGCTACATAAACAGCCTCAACATCCGGATCTTTTACCAATGCTTCGTAAGAATCATAATATCGTGGAATGTCATGCTCCCTGGCAAAAGCTTTTGCACTATCCATGTGCCGGGAGCCTACTGCTGCAAGCTGTTCATTTTCATTACTCATCTGATTTATAGTTGATGCAAATTTTTTTGCAATATTACCTGTAGCCATAATTCCCCACTTCATATCATTTTCCTCCTAATAACATAATTGCATTTCACATTCATATCTTGTTAATAATTATACACTATTTTACTACACACACCAACACAAAATACAAACTACTAGTTTATAAATCTAGACATCTAACGCGCGCCAAAAAAATTAGTGAGTGGCAAAATCTCTTTTGACATTCACATCATTATATATAATAATTCCAGCTACTATACTCAACATCTACGCAGCTTTCCCTTGCTATCAGCTTCCCCTCCAGTTCAACTTTTGTTACGCTGGTATGCTGTCCTTTTATTCTGTTTATTAACAGATATACTGCAAAGCGTGCCATTTCTTCCTTTAGAAGTGCTACGGTAGTAAGCATAGGCTTCGTAAACTGTGCCTGTTCTATATCGTCACTTGATATAACCGATATATTTATATACTTATTCTTGGACTTTGCCATAGCCTTTAATATACCAACTGCTGTAATATCATTCGCACAATATATTGCTGTTGGTTTATTCTCCATCTGCAATATCTTTTCTCCCACATCATAGCCTGCTGTTTCTGTCTGCCTTGTTTCATATATATACGAAGGATTCGGAACAATATCATGTTTCAACTCTTATTTCTTCACAATCCATAAAATATTATTTTCCCTTCCCGTTTAGAATATATCACTATTTTCTCTTGCGATAATATACAATCAATATAGTAATTATAACTTAAGTATTATTTCATCAATTGCATTTGTACATTCCTTAATTTTTTCAGCATTAACTTTTGCACTTTCCGAGTAAACTGGATAATATCCTTGTTTCATTGAAGATAACAATCTACCTAAATGAGAACATACCACACCCGCAGTATTGAAATCTCTTAATGGTTTCGAATAATACTCAATAAATTTCTCTTTATTATCTATAATTTCTGTTGCTTCAACAAAATATTCTGGATTATCCTTATAAATTTTATATAAAGATGTAGATGTTGCATCTGATAATGTCTTAAACGCTGTAGCACTACCTTTAAATTGAGTTAAACGATTTCCTATTAATAAATGAATCTTTGGTACTTGAATTCCTTGTTCCTGCGCCATTTTTGCATATGTCCAAGATCCATAAATTGGATGTGGGGGATTTGTTCCATGCAACAATGCTACCATTGCCGAAGCTGCTGTCTTAGATGAATCATCTGCATTTATAGGGGTCAATAGTCTTTGCGCTGCTGAAATAGCAATTTGAGTATAAATGCTAAAACTTGGATTTGTATCAATAAAAATCATCCATTCTTTTTCTGAATTTGTAATTTTTACAATAAAATTTTTTATTATTTCTTGAATCCACTTCCATGGTTGAGCCCCTGGCGTTAAAGCTTTTGCAGATGTAGCTTCATTAATTGCCGGAGCCATTGGCTCTAAATTTCCATCTCCACATAATAAATATAAGTTTGTTGGTGTATTTTTATTATACTCTGATACATTTACAACAAATTTATATGGATCTGGCAACTCTGCCCCACGACCATTCGTAATAACAGTACTTAAGTATCCAACAACAGAATGTGGTGTTGCCTCCTTACAAAAATTATTAATATTATCTTCGCCAATTGAACCTCCACCAAGTAACATCATACTTGAATTAGCTTGTGGACATAAATCTATAACTAAAACATTCTGTTCCGGATGAAGTTCTGCATATCTCATAGATAAATGAAATGTAATGGTACTTTTCCCTACACCTCCCTTATTATTCCATAAAGCTTAACTATGAATTAAACTCATATAAATTTCTCCTTTTTTACTCTTTCTTTATATTTCAAATTTATGTCATTTATTTATACAAAATTTTCATTTAAACTCATATTTTACTACACTTCTACATTATCTTTTATCTCATCACAATATCTATCAGCTATATATTCTGCCGACTCTGCCCACAATCCATTTTCCGTTTCCTGCAATGTCTTGTATGTTTCAGACTTATAAAATCTTAACGCCGCTTCCTCAAAACTTATGTTAAAATGTTCCTGCAATAATTTTAATACATCTCTGATTTGTATACAGACATTCATTGTAATATCTTTTCCATTAAAACTATATATCATTTCTGACATAAGAATCCCTCCTCACTAAATGCAAATATTGTAATGCTTTTTCTGTGTGAAATGATACTTGATTATTAACTTTATTATATCGTAATCTCTCCACTGCCTCTGATGCTGTTAAAATATTTGCTATATATAACTGAACAGTTTCCATTGTATTATCATCCGCAACAGGTCCAATTACCACATCATACTTATGCTGTAATCCACCTTTACTTCTATTTTCTTTAATAAATTCTAACCATTCCTCACTTAACGTATCAAATCTTTTTACATTTAATACAGAATTTTCTTCAAATAAATATTCATAAATAAAATAATTTTTCTTTTTTTCTCTTAATGAAAGCCTATAGCCCCATTCCTTTGACTGTGATTTCAAAATTGTAGTATAAAAACCTTTTCCAAAGTCTCTTCTATTATGAGATTTATTAAGTTCTATATTTTTAAATTCATAGCAGCTTCCATGATAAACTACTAATTCTTTTGAATTTTCCATTATAATTTTTTCTACATACTGTAATACTTCTTCAAAACTTATTTGATGAAGATATTCATGTTGTATAATCATCTTTTCAAAAACCTGATTTTTATGAAATAATTCAACTACATCATTTCCTGAAATATTATATTTTCTGGCATATGATTCCATCGCCTGAACAGATAACATCTCACAATCTGTCTGCACACTCATCCTTTTATTACTCCCTTTTTATGAAAATGTTCACACTCTTTTTTTATATTTTATTATAAACACATTCTATATAACTACGCAATAAAATTATTTCACCAAAACAAAAAGACAGTTGCATAGCTGATAACTCTATTTTTTCAATCTTGTAACGTGGAAATTGCAACATTCATCCCCCTGCGCCAGCGTTTTGGTGCGGTGTAATTGTCCGCCCTTAAATGTGTTTTTTATATATTCTCTTCTTTCATTCTCACTGGAAACTTCTATATCTGGTGCTCCCATATTTTTCTCCATTTCCGTTCATATTTTTCTTAATAAATTGGGTTCTTTTACCCACATACTCAATCAAGCATAATAAAAATAATATTTTGACATTGCTTTTATATTACCTTACCTGAATTAGCTCTGTATTCTTCATTTATCTGGCGAAGCTCTTTCTCTCCATTAATATATGGCTCATAAAATGTGTCCACGCTGCCGCCGCCAAGGTTATCACAGCCATTACAGAAATCACACGCACCACCGCACTGATTAAGCCCCTCCTGCACAATACGGATACGTTCCTCTTTTTTTGTATCTTTTATCAATACACTTTTTATTTCCATTTTGAAACCATCCTTTCCTGCTGCAACTCTATTTTTAAGTCATTATTTTAAATTAGCTAATTTATAGCTATCACTTTATTTTTGAAACATTTTTTTAAGTCCTAATTTTATATTTATAATTATAAATGAATAAATCTCAGAAATTATATAATTCATTTTGTCTATGCTACAAAGCCTTACCTTCTATTATTTATTTAAAATTCTCTACGTCACAAAGTTTTATCTTTTGTTACTTATTTAAAATTATTTGCGTCACAAACAAAAAACTTATTGGGATATTTTCTTTATTTACTCATTTATAGTTTACAATATAATTTAAAGGTTTATTATAACACTTGAAATTATATAACCTCCAGACTATTGTCACCATTTTCCAAACCAAGTATTCCCCTAATAGAATTCTCCACCATATCAGACACCGCCTGCTCAGTATAAAATGCCATATGCGGTGAGAGTATCACATTTGGAAAGCTCTTTAAAATTGCCATATTATCATTGTCAAGCTTCTGCGTTTCCTTATTAAGATAATATAGTCCAGCCTCTCCCTCGAAAGTATCAAGTGCAGCAAAACCTACCTTTCCACTCTTTAGTGACGCTATAAGTGCCTGCGTATCTACTATAGGTCCTCTGGCTGTATTGACTATTATCACTCCATCTTTCATTTTCTCAAATGCTGCTTTATCAATAAGATGTGTATTCTCAGCATTTCCGGGAACGTGTAATGTTATAATGTCCGAATTCTTCAAAAGTTCATCTAAACTTACATACTCTGCGTACTTCTTTACTTCTTCATCCTCATAACAGGAATATGCTAATATACGGCATCCAAAGCCAGACAAATGCTTAACAACCGTCTTACCTATATTACCAGTTCCTATTACACCGACTGTTGATGTTGATAATTCTTTTCCAACTTTTCCTTTTAATGAGTAGTCCTGACAATCCGCTTTTTTCATTATCCAAGGCATATTGCGGCACGCCATAAGCATTAACATAATTGTGTAATTAGCAACACTGTTTGGTGAATATACTACGTGGGCAGCTTTCATACCAATTGAATGTGCATACTCAATATCAATATGCTCATAGCCTATGCTTCTCGTTGATATATACTTAACGCCCTCATTATGAAGTGCATCAAGTATTTCCGGATACATTGGATTGGTTATAATTGATATCGCATCATATCCTTTCGCCAGTCCGATATTATCCATTGACGGATAATCTGATGTAAATGCATACTCAAATGAATACTGCTTTGCAAATTTTTCAACATATTTCTGCTCGTCATATTCTCTAAGGGCATAAAAAAATATTTTCATAATAATCCTCTTTTCTGCGTATATTTTTTTGCATATCAAGTTTGTGGCAAGTGCGCTCATACACAAACTTTGCGTGTAAAAAATCTATTTTCACACTGCTGCACTTTTGTTTCTGCCTGCAAATGATTTTATTTTTAATCCTTTGTTTTTAACTATTAATAATAAGTTCTTAGTTCATAATTTTTAAGTATTAACCATTAATTTAATACTTAATTTTCAATTTTTAGTCTAATACTTAACACATTTGTTTTTAGTATAGCACTATTTATTCCAGTATGCAATATATTGCATTTTTCAATCTTTTATTATTCTTTTACTTTCTGCCTCATATACTATCCACTATTAAATATCGTAAAATTTATAACAAACAGTATATAACAGTTGACAACTGTTGTATGCTGTTATATACTGTTTATTGTAAAGGAGAACAATAATATGCATATTATTTTAAATCACTCTTCAATGATTCCAATATATGAACAGCTAATGGAACAGATTAAAACTGGAATAATTAACTCTGATATAAAAGAGAATGAAGCACTTCCATCTGTAAGGACGCTTGCAGGTGAGCTTCGCATAAGCGCCCTTACTGTTAAAAAAGCCTATGATGGGCTTGAAGCAGACGGATTTGTAACAACAGTTCACGGAAAAGGAACATATGTAACAGCTACTGATAAACAGGTAGCTATTGAAGCAAGACGAAAGGCAGTAGAAGATGATTTCATAAAAGTAATTGATAAAGCTAAGTCAATAGGTATGAATGATACTGAAATAATTGAAATTGTTAATCTGCTGATAGGTAATAATTAAATGATTACATTTGAAAATGTCAAAAAAGCTTATAAAAATTATAATTTTGATATTCCATTTATGAATATTCCACAAGGTGTAATTACAGGACTTGTAGGTAAAAACGGAGCTGGTAAAAGCACAGCTATAGGATTAATAACAGGACTTATAAAACCTGACAGCGGTACTGTAAAAACCTTTGGAATTCCAGCAGAAAAACTGACTCCTTCAGATAAGTTAAATCTTGGAGTTTTCTTAGATAATTCGGGATTTAGTACACAGTTAAACGTGTCAGATATTGAACATATATTAAAACATATGTATCCGGAATTTGAAAGAGAATATTTCAATAAAAAATGTATTGAACTCAACATTCCTAAAAATAAAAAAATTGCAGAATTTTCATCGGGAATGAAAGTAAAACTTAAAATTCTTGTTGCAATAACACATAAAGCCAGACTTCTTATATTAGATGAACCAACAACCGGACTTGATGTAGAAGCCAGAAATGAAGTTTTAGATATGTTGCGGCAATATGTTTCATTTGATGATACACGCTCGATATTAATCACCTCCCATATATCATCTGATTTGGAAAATTTATGTGATGATATTTACCTTATCCATAATGGCAGGATTATATTACATGAGGATACCGATGCAATAGTAGAACAATATGGTGTACTTAAAGTAAATGAGGAGCAGTTTAAAGAGCTGGATAAAAGTTACATTTTAAATAGCCTGAAAGAAAATTATGGCTATGCATGTTTTGTAAAAAGCAAAGCATTTTATAAAGAAAATTATCCCGGAATTGTTGTCGAAAATGGCGGTATAGACGAATTAATTCTTATGATGACTGGAGGTTATAAATAATGGCAGGATTATTTGAAAAAGATATAAGAATATTAATGCAAAGAAAGAAAGCTCTTTTACTATTCCTTGCACTTTCTGTATTTATTGGATATTCACAGGATGGTACATTTATTCTGTCATATCTACCTATGCTTATGATAATTGTTATGATAGGAACCATATCATATGATGAATATGATAACGGCTACCGCTTTTTAATGACTCTTCCTATCGACTCGAAAGTATATGTGAGTGAAAAATATATATTCTGTATAGCTGGAACTCTTGTTTCATGTATAGCTGCTACTTTGATATATCTGACATCACAGGCATTAAAAGGTATAAATGTTAATATTGAATCAAACATATCTGACATTCTTGCAGCACCACTGATAATGCTTTTATTTGTAGCTATACTACTTCCATTACAAATAAAATATGGAGCTGAAAAAAGCCGTGTAACATTGTTAGTTGTCGTTGGAATAATTGCTGCATTAATTTTTGTATTAAAAAAAATCGTCAACTTTGAAACTCTAATGAATATACTTCATTATTTTGACCAGATAGCTGATTGGATTATTATATTAATAGGGATTATGTCTGTATTAATTGCGCTTTTAGTATCGTATTTAATAAGTTACGATATTATGAAAAATAAAGAATTCTAGATTGAATTGTAAATTAACATAAAACTTACTTTTCGCATTTAGTTATATATAATGATATCAGGGTCAAAAGCCCCCAACTATGATACCTATGGATTGTTCCGTACTACGCACTCCCACGTCTACGCTCCGCTTCAGTTCGTGATAAACATGTGCCACTGGCACATAGCACCCTGATATCATTATATTTCTGGAACTTTAAAATGCCAGCTCATCCATCGGAATTCTATCTTCCTCACGCACTTCGCGAAGTACTCTGCAAGGATTACCAACAGCTACCACATTGGCAGGAATACTCTTTGTGACAACACTTCCTGCACCTATCACGCTTCCCTCACCAATAGTAACGCCGCCACATATTACAGAATTGGCGCCAATCCACACATCTTTTTCAATCGTAACCGGCTTTGATGTACTAATTCCTTTTGCCCTCTGTTCATGGTCAATCGAATGTCCGGCACATGCAATACATACTCCTGGCGCAATAAAAGCATTTGCTTTTAACTCTTTCGGAATGTTTAAGTTATTTCCCTTATAAGCTTCATTTTTTTGAATAATATCTTTAATCTGCATATCTTTATTTAACCTTTTCTTATATTTTATCTGTTCGAATTATTCTTCTGACATCTGGATATTTTCTGGTTCATTTCATTAATAATCGCAGCTTTCTAATTTTCTATTCCAATAACTTTAATTATCTATCCCAAGCTAAATCTTATCATCATTCCTACCACTGTTCAAACAAAACTTTTATGAATTGCAATAATTACATATCTGCATAGCCGTACCATTTTCCATAACTGAAAAACCATATTTCTCATAAAATGCCACATTCTTTTTCTCTGCTGGCATACAGTCAATATACAGAAAATTTTTATATTTTTCTTTAATATATTCTATCATTCTTCCTGCAATACCTTTTCCCTGATAGTCAGGATGAACAATTACATAATGTATCTGGGCAAGCATTGCTGTATCATCAAGAACCCTTATAAGCCCGACCAGCCTTTCGCCATCCCATACAGTAAGCACTGTAGATGAATTCATAAGTGCCATATATAAACGCTCTG
>ERZ832973.2125-NODE-2125-length-11740-cov-8.906033_pt1 | contig 11740 bp, 16 predicted proteins | sample MGYA00519950_ERZ832973 | MGnify/ENA primary metagenome ERZ832973 (study PRJEB31850, sample SAMEA3708734) | human gut metagenome | biome: human gut; feature: human-associated habitat; material: faeces | place: China | collected 2014 ... | reverse complement strand
AAGCCGCATAAATAATTTTTCTATTTAAACTGTATACTTGACAGGCAATAGTGCCACCGCCGATTTTCTACATTTTAATTCCGCCCTCTACAAAGGCCTAAAGGACTTAAAGAAACAAATTAAGCGTCAATTAAATGATGCCAATATGACGATAATCATTCTAGAATTACATTTTGATGGTCATAATGGCGATCATTTATTGGTTTATGTACCAACTGATAAAACTGTCTTCTTAGCTGGCATTGGCACGCATAGTGAACTATTTGGATAACTTAAAAAGGGGACGCTCAATATGAGTATCCCTTTTTAAGTTATCCAAAATTAATTTTATCCAGCATGGTTTCTTATGGAATGCTTAATTAAATAATCACAAAGCATTAGTCTACTTGTCTCATCATATTTACTATCTCAATCAACCGTTCTTACATTCTCCTTACTTCGAATTAAGTCATCAATTAGTAAAACCGCTATTCCTAAAAAACTATGGTAAGAAGCACAGTTGTTTGCATTCCGATTAATAAATGATACCACTCTAACATGATTCCCATCATTTTCTCAAAATAATTTTGCTGCTCATAAAAAACGGTTTTTAATTTACCTGACATATAAGTCTCATCTTTTTGTATTAAGCTTTTTGCGATATCTGATAAAGGTCGTTGGGAGTGTAAAATATTTTGTGTAAATTTCTAAATTAAATTGAAAAAGGGAAAGCCTTCCCCATATGATTAAATCGCTAAACACAATCAAAACGGAGGCTTTCCCTATGAACCAGTTTAACAAAGAAATTCTTGACGCGCTATCTTCTGACTCTAAAACATCATTAAAAGATGTCTTTCGCAATCAGTTAGAACAAACCGTCAATACATTACTTCAAGAAGAATTGTCGGCAGTCTTAGGCTACCAACCCTATGAGCGTAACGACAGTTCCGCTCATGGGGACAACGCCAGAAACGGATCGTATCAGCGAACCATCGATACTGAATTTGGACCAATCAATATTACGGTTCCGCGCGATCATAAGAATAAATTTCGTAACGCTTTATTCGAACCATATTCACGGCGGACAGATACTCTGGAATCGATGATCATTAAAATGTATTCCAAAGGCATCACAACTCGTGAAATCGCTGATTTAGTTGAGCGCATGTATGGCGATTACTATTCACCAACTACCGTTTCAAATATTACTAAGCAAGTTGGCAACTTGGTTGAAGAGTTTCATGACAGGAACCTTAAGCACTCACAGTATGTTTGCGTGTTCTTAGACGCTACCTATATTCCGCTCAAGCGCGGAACTGTTGAGCGCGAAGCGGTTAATATCGCCATTGGAATTCGTAGTGACGGCGGTAAAGAAGTCTTAGACTTCTCGGTAGCACCAAACGAAAATGGTGAAGCATGGCGTGAACTACTTGAAAGTTTACGCAATCGAGGAATTGAACAGGTTCAGTTATTCATCGCCGATGGTTTTATTGGGCTCGAAAATGTGATTGCAGAAATTTATCCAACTGCTAAATTTCAGCGCTGCTTAGTCCATGTGCTTCGTAATCTCACATCACATGTGTGAAAAAGCGATATGCGAGATTTGGTGAGCGAATTTAAAGAAATTCGCCAATCTGAATCACTTGAAGAAGTAAAACGAGCTTTAGATAACTTCATTTTGGAATGGAAAAGCAAATATAGCAACCAGATGCGAAAATTAGGTAAGTTAAGTAACTTATTCATCTTCTACGAATTTCCGCCAAGCATTCAGGCATCAATTTACTCAACAAATTTGATTGAAGCTTTCAACAAAAAGTTGAAGAAGAAAATTCACCAGAAGGAGCAGTTTCCAAATGAGGATGCCCTTCAACGATTCGTGACAACTCAAATTCTAGAATACAATGACAAGTTCGAAGAACGAGCACATCGTGGATTTCGAGGAAGCAAGGATACCTTGGATTCCATGTTTATTTAAGTAAGCATTTCATACAGAGAAGGATTTTCAAAAGTACACAAAATTATTGACACTCTCAACGCCTCTAGTTCTACTAAATTCGCAGATAATAAAGGCTTTTACGCAAACACGCTAAACGGAGAAATCCATTCAGCGTGTTAAGGAATAGAGAATCGATTAAATGACTACTACTTCATGGCAAATCATATGCAATGTCGAGCAGGACCTTGCCAGAATCATTAGCCTATAATCTTGTCAATGATGATGCTGATCATGTTAAGATGCACTTATTAATATTGCGCAGTCTTAAGGCTCCTGTGTGTAAGGAAATCTATGAAATGATCGCATACAAGAGACTATTGTTGAAGCTTTTGAATCTTACGCAGTTCATTATACTGTTTCGTCATCCAAGAAACGTAATTCTCTTCCTTAGGTTCTGATTCAGTTACGTTGAGAACCGGAACCCCATTCTTCTTAGCAAGCTTAACCATATTCTCAACCGTTGAGTTGCTTTCTTGAGTGTTGTTTACGAAAAAGTCAATTCGATGGTTCTTGATGTCATTTTGAATCCCTTTAATGTCTTTAGGAGAAGGATCAGTATCATCTTCAACCGCCTTTTCAAAATGGGTATCGTTAATCTGGTATCCCAGGTTAGTCAAGGCATAGTCAAAAACAGGCTCACTGACATCTACTTGATGATTGCCTTCAACCTTAGCTGCATTGATTTTATCATTCAGCTTGGTCAGCTTTTTCTTATAATTGCGTGCGTTTTTTACATAATCCCGTCTGTGAACTGGATCAAGCTTGGAGTATTTCTTAGCAAGCAGATCGGCAAGTTTTCCCATCGTGTCTGGCTGATACCAGACGTGCTCATTATCACCATCCTGTTTGTGTGCCACCTGTGTTCCAACATTAATCAAAGCCTTGGTGTTATCGTTTGCCTTAGCCGTCTTTTCCATCCAATGATCATAACCAAGACCATTTTCTATAATTACATTTGCTTTAGCAACCTGCATTGCCTGCTTTGTTGTCGGCTGGAACTCATGCGGATCGGTTGCTGAACTATTAATAAAAGAAGTTACCTGCCCGTGGCCACCAGCGACCTCTTTGGCTACCTCACCGTAAAAGTTCAAGCTGGCAACTACTCGAATAGGCTTATCAGCTGTTGACTTCTTATTGCCTGGCTGCCAATTAGTCAGCATTAAAAGCAAAACTACAAGCAGTGCGGAAACCAATCCTAGGATTCCCCAATGTATTCGTTTCAAAAAAATTCCTCCTGTTACTAATAAATCGTAATGATTACTGTTTACTCTTTTATAAATTAGTCTTTTATTTTCACTTTGTCAATAACAATTTTTATTTATGCCAAATTTCAGAAGACTAAACTACTACTAAATAAATCGCATTTTGTGATTTAAAAATTTCTTTATTTGCGTCCAACGTCATTCACCCTAACTCTTTTAACTACAAATTGTTCAAAGAAAATAGCGCTACTTCAAGCTTTTCTCGAGCCTAAAACTGCGCTATTAGTAAATTCTGCGCAACTTTTCAATTGTTGTGTCACATTATTTATTGTGTCATGTAATTAACCGCGTCAGATAAATAACTGCATCATTGTATACAACTATCTTATACCCGGCTTTCCAGTAATTAGGCATAGCCAAGAAGGGGATACCTAGGCTATCTGTTTCTCGACCATGACCAGTTTCTGCTGCAGCTCGGCACGCACCTGGCACAGAATAGGTAGTGCTCTGGTCGATTGTAGGATTCAGGACCTTCCTGCATCAGGTCAGTCTCGCCGTCAATCAAACCGTTCATCAGCGTGCATAGATATGTGTCTCAAGCGTCATATCATCTGTTTGCTTGGGTCTGGTCAGCACACGCTCTGCCAAGATCAAGGTACATGTCATAGATCTGCTGATTATAAGCGTTATGATCGTTCATCGCGCTGAGGCGTTCAAACTTTTCCATCATTGCGTCATAGACTTGAGTAAACATCGCGGAAACATCACAAAGTCCTCCTTTATACACAAAAACCGCCTGGACCAACTCTGGTCAATACGAAGCAGCTGTCACTGTGGGCATGACACCGTTTCGTGCGATGAAGCAGATTGTGGTTCCGCAGCTGATTGCGAACCTTTTGCCAAACTTGACCAACATCCTGCTTGATCTGGTCAAAGACACGGCTTTGGTTTACAACATCGGTATCGTTGAAATCATGGGACAGGCTAATATTATTTCATCGCTTGGTTTTAAGTATCTAGAAACTTACTTGGACGCACTGATCGTCTACATCGTGATCTGCTGGGTTATCGCTCGGCTCTTCCAACTGACAGAGTTTTTGATGCGGCGTCGTTATTCGCCGGTCAATGCCTAACACAATCGTATTTTTAGAAAAAGGAGATTATCTATTATAAATTTTCGTAAGTTTTTAACTAGTCTGACTGTTGCCGGACTTGCCACGTTTACCCTAGCCGGCCCCGCTTCCAATGTCGCAAAAGCTGATTCAGTAACTACCATCAATGTTGCGGCACCAAACGGAAACGCGCCCTATATCATCAATAAGGATGGTAAAGCGGGCGGCTACTATGGCGCTTTGATTCAAAAGATTGATAAGGATCTGCCGCAATATAAATTCAAGACAACCTTTACCTCACAAAACTCGGTCTTCGTTGGGCTGCAATCGGGCAAGTACGACCTGGCCCTCTCCAACTTCTGGTACAACAAGGAACGGTTCAAGAACTACCTCCACACCAACGTGACTGGATTGGATGACTTGCGTCTGGTTGAACGGAAGGGTGGCAAGACAGCAGACTCGCTTGCCGAAGTTGCCAAGAAGAAACTCAAGCTTGAACCAGTTTCAACTGATGATGCTCGCTACAGCGTTATCGTCAACTACAACAACTCACATCCCAACAATAAAATCGATTTGAAGGGTATTGGCGATCAAACGACTGGGGATGCCTTAAAACAGATCGCGGAAGGTAAGTATGACGTAGCTATTTACCCGTACGCAGCCTACAAGTCGGTTGCCACGACCAAAGAAGGTAAGAATCTGAGAGTTTCCAAGTCAATCGGTCAAGAAAGCAGCTACTTCCTACTGCATAAGAGCGAAAAGAATCGTAAGGCAGTTAAAGCCATCAACAAAGAGCTTACTAAACTATACAAGAACGGTTACCTTGAAAAGCTCACCACGAAGTACTTATACGAAAACACGTTCAAATTGCCTGGCGCCTCCAAGAACTTTGGTGCCGAAAACAACAAATAAACACTCTTATAAATAAGCTGACTTGGAAAACATCTGAGTTGACCCGTACCCCCAAAGTTGGAAACACAACTTTGGGGGTACGGGTCACATGAACTTGTCGTGACCTGGCTTGTTTTAAATTAACGATAGTACTAGCCGAAATGCTTCAATACTCGGTAACATTTTCCTTAGTCAGCTCAAAGGAAGTATTGCCGGCAAAGCGTTCATGAAGCACCTCATCCGCGTTCTTGACCAGCTCTTCGTTTGAGACGCCATAGTCGGAAAATGGGTGCAGTCCGACCTGCTCATCACGAAACTTCAGATAGGCCTGCTTGGTAATCGCACCAATTTCAGCCGGCGTTTCATCCCCAGTAAACTCCGCGCCCAAAATCTTACCAATCTCTTTGACCTTCTTTGGCAATACTGAAGCCGACATTTCAAGCACGGAAGGTAGAGCATAGGCAACCGCCTCGCCATGAACGAAATGATACTTGGATCCTAGTATATGCGCCTCTGAATGCCCCACGATGGTTCCAGACTGATTAAGAATCCATCCCGCTAAATTGGTGGCTACCATCATCCGTTCACGATACTCGATGCTTTGACCTTCAGCGACCGCTTTAGGCCAGATAGTTGGCGCACAGGAACATGACCCTTTCCGAGATGGCATCGGCCATGGGACTGCTCAGATTGGATAGGTAGCCTTCCGCGGCGTGCGAGAAGACGTCCAGACGACCGCTGGCAATCGTTTGGCGTTTCGGCAGACTCAGCGTCAGTTCAGGAATCAACAGCGCGTAATCGCTCAAGATACGGTCAGACAGGATTGCGTTCTTTTCACGCGTCGTCTCATCAGTAACCACGAGCGCGTTGGACATCTCGCTCCCGGTCCCAGCCGTGGTCGGCACGCTGATCAGGCACTTGAAGTCATGGATAAGCGACTCATCTTTTACGTAGTCGAGAATATCTCGGCTGTCGCCATTGCTTGCCACGATATCGATTCCCTTGGCACTGTCAAGACAGCTCCCTCCGTCAATCGCAATCACACAGTCCGCGCCAAAATTCTTCATTGCTTTCGCGCCTTTATTGATGACGCTGGCAGGCGGGTCTGGCACGATATCGCCGTAGATTGTCATCTCAATGCTGTTTTTCTGAATCTCAGCAATCATTTCCTGCACGGCTGGCACGCCCATCAAAAACTGATCGAGCACTATCATTACGCGCCGTTTGTCTTCCAGCTTGAGAATCTCCATGATTGACTTGGCCAGATCGTGTTCAACAACGACCTTAACCGGCTGCTGCATTTTGATTTTCATATTCCACGCCCCTTTTGATTGCTGACGATCCGAGCTGCCCACCTGCTCTGGATCGCGTTGACCGTCTCGTTTTGCTTTTAGATACTACTACAGGCCGAGTTCAGCGGCCTCGCAGAATGTCTTGACCTTTGGAATGTCTTTTTCCATATTGCCGTGGTCGTACTTGATGCTCGTCTTGGTCAACGAGTCAACGCCGTATGGACGAATCTTCTTGATCGCGTCCGCTACGTTGTCAGGTCCCAGACCACCGGCTTCAATTACCTTGGCGTTGACGGACTTAACGATTTCGGCATCGATGTTCCAGTCATGCGTCTGGCCAGAAGCCCCAATTCCCGTATCAGGAGCCAGACCCGAGTCTAACAGAATGTAGTCGACGAATGGATCGACCTTCTTGGCGCGCTCAATGGCTCCCGCGTCGTCAACCAGCACTGCCTGCATCAGTTCAGTATTAGGAGCGACTTCCTTCAAGCGCTTGGCGAACTCCTCATCAGCCGTGTAGCCATCCCCAGCCACGTGCAGAATCTCTGGCTGCAGGCGCTTAGCCATGTCGATCATCTCATCAGGATCGTTCGTCAGCATGATCAGAACCATCTTGACCCCGCGCAAACGGCATTCCTCATGAATCTGGTCAACACGGTACAGCGGCACGCGATGAACAGGCACGCCGCCCATCTGCATTGGTACCAGGCCGATATTGTCGGCACCGGCTTCCATGGTTTTAATGGCCTCGTCCAGTTGAATAATTGAGTAGAGCTGCTTGATCATCTTAGGTTCCTCCTTGGTTTCATTTAGCCTAAAATTTGCGTATCAGCGTCGTTTTCAGGCCGTTTAGTCATTGTTTCGATAAATTGTTCAGCTTCTCACGGCTTTTAAGCGCTGCTGAACGTTCAGCTGTTTTTGTGTCAGCTTGGTCGCGACCTTTGCCGGCGTGATGTCAGGTACTGATTTTTCGCTTTCTAGCGCTATGCTTGCGGCTGCCTGCGTGTATTGGCAGACCTCGTTAGAATCCGTGATTCCACGGTAGCGACACCAGACGATCGTAGCCGTGCTGCAGTCGCCCGCGCCGTTTGCACTGACGATCTTGGTGGTCATCGTTGGCACGTGCGCCGACTGACTGCTGCTCATGGTCATGATGCCATCCTTGCCCAGCGAGATGAAGACGTTTTTGACGCCGTATTCCAATAGCTTAGCCGCGGCGATCTGAGCCGTCTCGTAATCGGTGATCTTAATGCCGGTCATCATTTCGGCTTCAATTCGGTTCGGCTTGAGCGTGTCAATCTTGTCTAAAATCGGAATGACGCGCTTGCCCTTGACGATTGACATCGGATCAACAAAGATTGGCGCCTTCACGTGCTCGCCAAGCCACTTGATCGATTCTTCCGGCAGGTTGGCGTCGATCATGCACACGGACGCGTGATTGCGTGATTGATGAAGTCGAGCCGCTTTGCCAGAAACACCGGCGTGATGTTTTCACAGATCTTCATGTCGTTGATCCCCAAAAGCATGTCCCCGGTTTCGTCAGTAACATAGAGATATCCCGATGAACGCTGACCGGTCAGCGTTTCGGCGTAGTCCAGACGAATGCCGTGCTGAGCACAGGAATGCTCCATGACGATACTGTTCATATCATCGCCATAAACGGTAATCAGATACGTTGGCACTTCCAAGCGCGCCAGGTTCTGAGCAATGTTCTACCCAACGCCCCCGACTGCCATGCCAATCTGGCCGATATTTGAATCACGCGGAATGACCTTCTCATCGGGAATGCCGAAGATATCCATGTTCATGCCGCCAATGACTGCTACATATGGTTCCTCGCTCATCGGATGACACCTCTTTCTAGTTATTAAACATAAGATTAATTGTTTAAACCTTTGTTGATAGCCTCATCTTAGTCCTTTGTGAAAGCGCTGTCAAGACGGTGAAAAAAAAAGAGCACCGGTTTAGCGCCCTTAGCATCACGATTGTCATTAAGGCCATTCATCATGATTTGCATATTTGATTCATTCGTTCGCCAGCAGCGTGCCAACTCGATCGCTGACGCTTTTGCCGGTGGCCATCGTCAGCCCACCGATTCTGATCATCAGTTCAAGCGTATCGTCCAGCGATTCATGACGCAGCTGCGCGTAGGCAAGCGCGGCCGTCATCGAAGCCCCGACGCCATTCGTGTTTTCCACGCGCAGGCCAGGCTCGTAGCCATGATAGAGCACGCCATCCCGATCAGCCATGATCATTCCCATCTGATCCAGATACAGATAGACGCGCGTTTTAAAGATGTCATAGAGCTTTTCGGCGCATTCCTTACCGTCATTGATGTCCATGATCTTGACTCCTGCCATGAACGATCCTTCCACGCCATTGATTACCAAGCCCTCAAGATTAAGATTCTCCTGCAGCAGGCGCGGCGTCTTGGTTACCGAAACAGCCTTGGCATATATCGGCACGCGTACGTTGTCATAGAGCCAGCGAATCGTTTCCGCCGGCAGATTGGAGTCGATGATAGCGGCCTGACCGGCATTGATACCTGCCAGCCGTGATTCCAGAAACTTTGGCGTGATGAACTCGTTGATCTGCATGTCGTCAACGCCAATGATCCGCTCGCCATCACCCTGGCTGACATGGAGATAGACCGACGTTTTTCTATCCGGCAACTGTTTGGAGTAAGAAATGTCGATACCGCGACGATAAGCATCCTCCTTGAAGTGGGTGCCATAGTCATCGCTGCCGAAAACCGTGATCAGGTTGGTGTCTAATCCCAATGCAGCAGTATTCGCGGCAATGTTTCTGCCCAGACCGCCCAGATGCGTCGTCACGCGACCAGTGTTGGAGCCCTTCAAGACCACCGGATAGTCGCTGACGATGCCATAGATGTCCATGTTCACGGCACCAATTACCGTAACATATTCTTTTTTAGGCAGCACGTAGCCCTTGCCCAGAATCAGCCCTTCCTTGATCAGCCGTGAGATGTGCGAAGCCACGCCCGGCCTGGTAATGCCAAGTTTTTCCGCCAGCTCCTTTTGCGAGATCATCGGATTTTGCCGAATCAGGTCTAGAATCTGCTTTTCACGCTCTGTTGGCAAGATGTCATCCCCTCAGTGAGTTCGCGTCTTCTTTTGTCGACCAGCCGCTGCAGCCGCTCCAGGGTATCCAGGTCATCAATCTGGCTGATATACAGATCGGCAGCCGCGCGCAGTCGCAGCGACTCAATTTAGTCTGTTCTCTCAATTCATCGCTCATTATGTTTCCTCAAACTCTCTTGATAGTATCAAGTACCATTAAAGCAGAAATCAGCAGTTATGGCAAAGAATCGAGAATTTACGCCGCTAGTTGAACCCGTGCTGCTGATTGACTTATACCTGTGGAATCTGGTCACGCGTCGGTCGTCAGTCATCAACCAGTCAAAGCGTTCTTGCCGCGGGCTTCAGCATTTCACGTCCCACAAGCCGTCAATTCTGTCAATACATTCATGCAAGACGCCATTGAGGCCCAGCAGCCACTCATCTTGAACCATCATTCCCTCGTACTGATAGATCTGGCCCTGCTGATTAGCGATGGCCAGATGCCAGGTTGGTCCGTCCGTGATCGTGTACGGCGGATAGCCCTCGTCAAAAATCTCATGCAGATAGGCAAACAGCCGACTGATCTGCTTTTGATTCATCACGAAGCGCTGTCTGCGAATCGGCGTGACCGTTTCACTTTGGCCATCAATGTAGAACGTGTTAAATACAATAGTTAATCCATCAGGAATAGCTACTTTTTTAAATATGTAGAGGGCGACTGTAAAATGTAGGAAATCGGCGGTCGGTTTCCCTGCATTTTTTGTATACTCACTTTATTAATCTTTTAAGGAAGTGATGAGTATGCGAAAAGACGTTTACGAAAGGATGAGATATTTTGTGTTGATGAGATATTTTGTGTTAGAGAAGATAAAACAAAATTACTCCGCTATTGCACGGCGGGTGTGTCAATAATTTTGTGTAAAAAGGGATCTTCCTCTGCGTATGATGAAGCCTGGTTTCTAAAACATTGCGTCAAGCGTGTCCTTGCAGCTGGTAAATCCAGTGCGGGTTCGGCGTATTCTGGACACGTTCTGATCGTTGTAGGTCGTTACCTGCGTCATGACGAAACGATCCAGGGCATCTTCATTGGGAAACTGCTCTTTCTTATCGATCTGACGCTTGAGCTGCTTGTTAAACGATTCGATTACGTTCGTGGTGTAGATCGTGGAGCGGATTGCCTCGGGGAAGTCGTAGAACGTAAAGAGCCCGCTTAACTCAGCCGGCTGCTCAACCCGCTTATAACGCTTCTTCCAGTGCTCGATGAAGTCATTGAGCTTTTGACGGGCCGCGGGGAGATCCTTGGCCTTGCGAATCTCTTTAAACTCACCGACGACATCGCCGCGGTCTGCCTTGCGAACGTAGCCGTAAAGATTGCGCTCAAGGTGAGCTGAAACCTGGCCTGAGGGTAGTTTCGCTCAATGGCGCCTTGGAGTCCGACCATACCATCCGCGATAAACAGCTGAATGTCAGTAATTCCCCGCTGGCGCAGTCCGCTAAGCAGCTCCGACCAGACGACCCCGTTTTCCGTTGGAGCGATACAGTAGTCCAGCACCTCTTTCGTCCCATCACTGCGAATACCGATCACGATATTGACTGCCTCTCGCTCAACGGTATCGCGGCGCAGCGGAATGTAGGTTGCGTCCAGGAAGACACAGACGTACTGCGACTGCTTGAACTTCCGGTTGTGGAATTCTTCGACCAGGCTCGCTGTCTGTTTGGTGATATTGGATACCGTCGCTGGCGAATAGTACTGGCCATACATCTTCTCGATCAGTTCGGCGATTTCCCGCGTCGTAATGCCTTTGGAGTACATCATGATGATCGTTTCTTCAAGCGTTGAGGTATGGCGGGCGTAGGGCTCAAACAGGGCATTCTTAAACAGCCCCAGCCGATCGCGTGGCGTTTTGACGGTGAGGTTCCCCAGCGTTGAGTCAAAGGCTCGGTTATAGTAGCCATTGCGATAGTTTCGCTGTCCATCCTGACCAGTCCGTTCGTAAGGCTCATAGCCCAGTACGGCCGTCATCTCATTTTGCAGGAACTGATTGACGGCATCTTCAACCTGGGCCCGAAACAGTTCTTTTAAAGCCGAATCGTCATCTGCTAGTAGCGCGGTAATGATATTTTTGATAGAATCTTCCATGGGGAAAGCCTCCGTATTCTGATTGGTTTTAGCAGTTCAATCATACGG
>ERZ832973.2118-NODE-2118-length-11774-cov-12.453878_pt1 | contig 11774 bp, 10 predicted proteins | sample MGYA00519950_ERZ832973 | MGnify/ENA primary metagenome ERZ832973 (study PRJEB31850, sample SAMEA3708734) | human gut metagenome | biome: human gut; feature: human-associated habitat; material: faeces | place: China | collected 2014 ... | reverse complement strand
CAGGTCGTGCCTTTTTGTGTACTAGGGAGTTCCAACGGAATTTCCTAGTACATAAGAAAGCAGCCGCAGGAAATGCACCTTTGATGTGTTCCTGCGGCTGTTTTGCTATTATTTCAGATCACCGGTTACAGACTGGGGAATGGTAAACTCCACAGCTCCCATATAAGCCGGGGCTACCTCGGTCTCGTCAAAAGTAATGACCAGTTCTCCTTTTTCATTAAAATAGAAGCTTTCATCACCTTTTAATTCCTTAAAATCCCATTCCGGCATGTCACTGTCAATAAAATAAGTAACAGAGGAGTCGGCAGCCATCTGCTGTTTCATCTGTTCTTTTATGTTGTCGCTGATGGCAGTGAGCATTTCCGGTTTGTTTTTAAATAAATCAGAAAGAGAAATAATATCACCAGTGGTCTTATCAATGGTAAATACCTTGGTGTATTCGGTTCCGCTTGCCATCACAAGGGTGGTGTCAATGCGCAGGCACAGGTATCTGTCTGTGTCAGTTACTACCTTGTAAGTAGAAGTGAGAGAGTAGTTGCCTTCTCCCTGGGATGCCCGAAGATCCTTTTCGTACTGGGCGATCAGTTCATTTGCGTAGTCTTCAATGGAGCGGTTTACAGCTTCCGGTGCAGAGTCTATTTCCGGAATATCCACTTTGGCTTCAAAATGATTGGTCTTATCTTCGTATGTACGTAAAGTGACCACTTTTGCAATGGCACCGATCACCGGCAGGTTTGTCATGGCATTGGCAATGGTTGGGCTTACGTTGGTGACAATGGCCAGAGCTACTACAGCAGCGGCAGCAGTAGTGCCGGTGGTGCGTAAAATACGGAAAAATGGGTTGTGTTTTTTATTCATGGTTTTTCCTTTCTGGATACCTGACATGATACGTGCTTTTGCGGCTTCTGGAACGGGAATGTTGTTATATTCCTGCTTTAAAGACTCCAGTTTATCTAAATCATCAAAATATTCTAAATTACGATCCTGTTCTTTCATTAATATATGCTCCTTTCTTTTAAAAACTGGCAGTGCCGTCTAAATGGATCCGAAGCTTTTTTAACGACCGGTATAATCTTGCTTTTACGGTGTTTACATTTTCGGCTACCGCAAGGGCAATGTCCTCTAATTTCATATCTTCAAAATAGCGAAGGATGATGATGGTGCGGTTTTTCGGTTCCAAATGGTTCAGTGCTTCTTTTAAGTCAAATTCCTCATATGTATCTTCTGTTGCCGTTTCAGGAAGTTCCTCGGCAGGCTGCTCTTTTGTCCGGCTTCGCAGCAGGTCCAGGCTTGTATTTACTACGATCCGGCACAGCCATGGAAAAAGTTTTTCTGTATCCTTTAAATTTTTACACTGTGTAATGGCTTTACAGGCACTTTCCTGGACGATATCCAAAGCGTCTGCTTCGTTATGTACATAACTGTAGGCCAGGCGGTAAAGGCGCTCATATTGGTCAATGAGCATTTTTTCCGTCTGCGCGGTTATTTGTTTTGTCTGATCAGAATGGTTCATGATATGTTCTCCTTTCATGTCTTACACTTATTAGACGCATGAACCGGGAAAAAAGTTGCAAAAGATATTATAATCTTCATAAAATTTACTGCAAGTCCTTAAGAAGTTCTTCATTGAGTTTTTCAGGGAATAATGTTATATTGGAAAAAAGATAAGATACAGGGGATAGATAACTTGGAAAAGCGAGAACGAAAGGTGATAACCTTTCCTATGGCGGCCGTTTTTATGGCAATGATGATCGGTATTCTCACCGGTCTTGGAAGCGGCTATTGTATATGGGGAAGAGAGCCTGAAAATACAATTGATCTGAAAGCAGTGGAAATGCCTGACTGGGTACAGCAGGATTTTTTGCGGAAAAATATTTTTTCCCGCCCGGATGTGACCCGCAGGCAGGTGAAAAATATTGTGATCCATTATGTGGGAAATCCGGGAACCAGTGCAAAGGCTACCAGAAACTATTTTGACGGTCTGGCAGACCAGGATGCACAGAAAGAGGGGGTTTCTTCCAGCAGTCATTTTGTAGTGGGATTGGACGGGGAAGTGATCCAGTGCATTCCCATTGATGAGGTGGCATATGCCAATGCTCCCAGAAATGACGATACGCTTTCCATTGAAGTCTGTCATCCGGATGATACAGGCAAGTTTAATGACGCTTCTTATGAGTCAGTGGTGAAATTGACAGCATGGCTCTGCAAACAGTTAAAACTTAAAAGTTCCGATGTGGTCCGTCATTATGATATTAATGGAAAACAGTGCCCGAAGTATTATGTAGAAGATAAAGAAGCCTGGAAACAGTTAAGAGAAGATGTAAAAGAGCAGATGAAGGCAGATTAATGGAGCCGTCTTGCAAATGTCATTGGCACGATACATGGATCTGTAAAAAACTCTGTAAAAAAGCGGAGACGTCCCTATAATGGGAGCATCTCCGCTTTTCTTTCGTGGAATACTGTATAATAGCGGAAACCATATTCTTTTAACATTTCCCGGCAGAAGTCAAAGCCGATGCCTAAAGTTTCCGGCGTATGGGCGTCAGAGCCAATGGTGATCCCTTCACCGCCCAGTTCTTTATAGAGACGGAAAACATCAGCACATGGATTGGTGTTTCCAAGTCCATAGCGGATGCCGCCTGTGTTACATTCCAGGCATTTTCCATTTTCAATAAGAAGTTTTAAAAGAGGACGGATATAGGGTTCGTAATCATTCCAGGAATAAAATTCATTTTTATGGGGAGCATATCTTACAACATAGTCCAGGTGGCTATAGGAGTCGAAAGTATCAAGGAGGTTTTGTACCCGCTTAAGGGATACTTCAAAAAATGCACGAAATCCTTCTTTTTCCCCGAAATGTTTCCAGTATTCCCTTTCATATGGATCCATCCGGTCTACGAAATGGCTGGAACCAAGGACAAAATCAAATTCCTTTCCCAAGGTTCTGGCAAAATCGTGGAGATACTCACCTACATGGTTTTGTAATCCTAATTCAATCCCTATATTTAAACGGATCCGTCCAGCGTATTCGTCCCGTATTTTGCGTAAACTTTCTATATAAGAAGGAATGTCTAACGTAAAATCGTCAGGACAGAATTCGCTGCCGTAATCATGATGATCGGTAATACAGATCTCTTTCATTCCAAGGGAGATGGCTTTTTCTAACTGATCCCGTACCGGGGTTTCGGAGTCTGCGGAAAATTCTGTGTGGAGATGGCAGTCATAAATGGCATCCATAGTGATATGCCTCCTTTTTATCATATTGCGTTTGTATCCATAAAAGCACATATCTGCCCCACGGGGAGTGCGGCAGCTGTATTCGTCTCTCACATTATACTCATAAACTGCCACAATAACAAGTCTATGCCCCACCCTTCTATTGAGAAAATAAAAATGCGCTGAAAATTAATGGAATTTATGAGAGAAAATAGTCAGAATGGCAGAAACAAAAAAAAGGCTTGCTATTTTGGATAAAATTGAGTACAATGTAGGCAGTTGATTAATATTTAACAAATAATATTTTTTTAACAAACTAGGAGGAATTGAATCATGGCAGTAAAAGTTGCAATTAATGGTTTCGGACGTATTGGACGTCTGGCTTTCCGTCAGATGTTCGGAGCAGAGGGTTACGAGGTAGTAGCAATCAACGACTTAACCGATCCTAAGATGTTAGCACATCTGTTAAAGTATGATACAGCACAGGGTGGATACGCTGGACGCATTGGCGAAGGCAAGCACACTGTAGAGGCTGGAGAAGATTCCATCACAGTTGACGGCAAGAAGATCACTATCTACAAAGAGCCAAAGGCTGCTGACCTTCCATGGGGCGAACTTGGCGTAGATGTAGTATTAGAGTGCACTGGCTTCTATACTTCCAAGGAAAAAGCACAGGCTCATATCGATGCAGGCGCTAAGAAGGTTGTTATTTCCGCACCAGCTGGAAAAGATTTAAAGACCATCGTTTACTCTGTAAATGAGAAGACTCTGACAGCAGAAGATACCATCATCTCCGCTGCATCTTGCACCACCAACTGCTTAGCACCTATGGCTAAGGCATTAAATGACTACGCTCCAATCCAGAGCGGTATCATGAGCACCATCCACGCTTACACCGGCGACCAGATGATCCTTGACGGACCACACAGAAAGGGCGACTTAAGAAGAGCACGCGCAGGCGCAGCTAACATCGTTCCTAACTCTACTGGTGCAGCTAAGGCAATCGGCCTGGTTATCCCAGAACTGAACGGCAAGCTGATCGGTTCCGCACAGCGTGTACCTGTACCAACCGGTTCTACCACAATCTTAACAGCTGTTGTTAAGAAGGCAGACGTAACTGCAGAAGAGATCAACGCTGCTATGAAGGCTGCTGCATCTGAGTCCTTCGGATACAATGAAGATCCGATCGTATCTTCTGACGTTATCGGTATGAGATATGGTTCTCTGTTTGATGCAACCCAGACTATGGTTTCCCATATCGCTGATGATCTGTATGAAGTACAGGTTGTTTCATGGTATGACAACGAGAATTCTTACACCAGCCAGATGGTAAGAACTATCAAGTACTTCGCTGAGTTAGCATAATCCAGATCATAAATCCAGATTTTAAAGACTCATAAGGGGTCCGGTCTTTAGGACCGGGCCCTTTTTTCGCGAAATAAATTTATCTATTTGCGAGTTTACTGAAAGGAGATATCCACCATGTTAAACAAGAAATCAATCGATGATATCAATGTAAAGGGAAGAAGAGTTTTAGTCCGCTGCGACTTCAACGTACCGTTAAAGAACGGCGAGATCACAGATGAGACCCGTATCGTAGCAGCTCTGCCAACCATCCAGAAGCTGATTAACGACGGCGCAAAGGTTATCCTGTGCTCCCACTTAGGAAAAGTTAAAAATGGCCCGAACGAAGGCGAGTCTTTAGCTCCAGTAGCAAAGAGACTGTCTGAGAAATTAGGCAAGGAAGTTGTTTTCGTATCTGATTACAATGTAACCGGCGAAGCAGCTACCAAGGCTGTAGAAGCTATGAAGGAAGGCGATGTAGTTCTTCTGCAGAATACACGTTTCCGCGGCGCTGAAGAGACCAAGAACGGCGAAGAGTTCAGCAAGGAACTGGCTGATCTGGCTGATGATTATGTATGCGACGCATTCGGTTCCTCCCACAGAGCACATGCTTCTGTAGCAGGCGTTACCAAGTTCATCTCTGCAAAGGGCGGCTCCAACGTAGTTGGTTACTTAATGCAGAAAGAGATCGATTTCTTAGGAAATGCAGTTGAAAATCCAGTAAGACCTTTCGTTGCTATCTTAGGCGGTGCTAAGGTTGCTGATAAGTTAAATGTTATCTCTAACCTCCTTGAAAAGTGCGATACACTGATCATCGGCGGTGGTATGGCATTCACCTTCTTAAAGGCTGAAGGCAAAGAGATCGGTAAGTCCTTAGTAGACGATACCAAGTTAGATTACTGCAAGGAAATGATGGCAAAGGCTGAGAAGCTTGGTAAGAAGCTTTTACTTCCAGTAGATGCTGTAGTAGCAGCTTCCTTCCCAGATCCGATCGATGCTGAGATCCCTGTAGAGAACGTTTCTGTAGACGCTATCCCAGATGACAAGATGGGTCTGGATATCGGTGCAGAAAGCGCAAAGCTGTATGCTGAAGCTGTTAAGAGCGCTAAGACCGTTGTTTGGAACGGACCGATGGGCGTATTCGAGAACCCTGTTCTTGCAAAGGGAACCATCGCAGTAGCTCAGGCTTTAGCTGATACTGACGCAACTACCATTATCGGTGGTGGTGACTCTGCAGCAGCAGTAAATCAGTTAGGATTTGCTGATAAGATGAGCCACATCTCTACCGGCGGCGGTGCTTCTCTGGAATTCCTGGAAGGAAAGGAACTGCCAGGCGTAGCTGCAGCAGATGACAAATAAAGATAACTGATATTGCAGGCGGCTGTTTTTGAAATAACTGGGGATAAAAACAGACCGCCTGTGAGTCGTGTATGTGTATAAAGGAGACGGAAGTTATGGCAAGAAAGAAGATCATCGCAGGCAACTGGAAGATGAACATGACACCTTCTGAGGCAGTTGCTCTTGTAAACGAATTAAAACCATTAGTAGTAAATGATGAAGTAGATGTAGTATTCTGTGTACCGGCTATTGATATCATTCCGGCAATGGAAGCAGCAAAGGGAACCAACATCCAGATCGGTGCTGAGAACATGTATTTTGAGGAAAAGGGCGCTTATACAGGCGAGATCTCCCCAAACATGTTAAATGACGCAGGCGTTAAGTATGTGATCATCGGCCACTCTGAGAGAAGAGAGTACTTTGCTGAAACAAATGAGACCGTAAACAAGAAAGTATTAAAGGCATTTGAGCATGGAATTACTCCTATCATCTGCTGCGGTGAATCTTTAACTCAGAGAGAGCAGGGCATTACCATTGACTGGATCCGTCAGCAGATCAAGATCGCTTTCTTGAATGTAACAGCAGATCAGGCAAAAACTGCAGTAATTGCATATGAGCCAATCTGGGCCATCGGAACCGGAAAAGTAGCTACCACAGAGCAGGCAGAAGAGGTATGTGCAGCTATCCGTGCCTGCATCGGTGAAATTTATGATGAAGCAACTGCAGAAGCTATCCGCATCCAGTACGGCGGTTCTGTATCTGCTGCATCTGCTCCCGAGCTGTTTGCACAGGCAAATATCGATGGTGGTCTGGTAGGCGGCGCTTCCTTAAAGCCTGATTTCGGAAAGATTGTAAATTATAAGCAGGCGTAAGCCAATAAGGAGATAAACGATTATGAATAAGAAACCAGTAGTTCTTATGATCCTGGACGGATATGGTCTGAATAAAAACTGCGATCACAATGCAGTTTGCGAGGCTAAGACTCCGGTTATGGATCAGTTGATGAGCCAGTGTCCTTTTGTGGAAGGTCAGGCCAGCGGCCTGTTTGTAGGACTTCCTGATGGACAGATGGGTAATTCTGAGGTAGGCCACTTAAATATGGGTGCAGGACGTGTGGTATATCAGGAGCTGACCCGCATTACCAAGTCGATTGAGGACGGCGATTTCTTCCAGGTTCCTGAATTTTTACAGGCAGTAGAAAACTGTAAAAAGAATGATTCCGCTCTTCATCTGTTCGGTCTGGTATCTACCGGCGGCGTACACAGCCATTTAACCCATATCTATGGCCTGTTAGAACTGGCAAAGAGAAATGGCCTGGAGAAGGTATATGTACACTGCTTCCTGGATGGACGTGACACACCTCCGGAATCCGGTAAGGATTTTGTGGCTCAGTTAGAGGAAAAGATGGCTGAGATCGGCGTTGGAAAGGTAGCTTCCGTTATGGGACGTTACTATGCAATGGATCGTGATAAGAGATGGGATCGCGTAGAGCTGGCTTACAGAGCACTTACAAAGGGTGAAGGTAAGGCAGCTGAGAGCGCTACAGCCGGTATTCAGGCGTCTTATGATGATGGAAAGGCAGATGAATTTGTAGTTCCTTTCGTTGTAACCGAAAACGGTGCTCCCAGAGCTTCCATCAAAGATGGCGACTCTGTTGTGTTCTTTAACTTCCGCCCTGATCGTGCAAGAGAGATTACTCATGCATTCTGTGACGATGAGTTTGACGGCTTTGCAAGAGAGAAAAAACTGGATCTGGTTTATGTTTGCTTTACAGACTATGACGAGACCATCACAAATAAGCTGGTGGCATTTAAGAAGGAGCAGATCACCAATACCTTCGGAGAGTTTCTGGCTGCTCACGGCAAGAAGCAGGTACGCATTGCCGAGACAGAGAAGTACGCTCACGTTACCTTCTTCTTTAACGGCGGAGTAGAGGAGCCAAATGAAGGAGAGGATCGTATTCTGGTGCCTTCTCCAAAGGAAGTGGCTACCTATGATTTAAAGCCTGAGATGAGTGCAAACGGCGTATGCGACAAACTGACAGAGGCTATTCGCTCAGGAAAGTATGATGTAGTGATCATTAACTTTGCAAATCCGGATATGGTGGGACATACAGGTGTTGAAAATGCAGCCATCAAGGCTATTGAGACGGTAGACGCCTGTGTAGGAAAGGCCGTAGAGGCTGTAAAAGAAGTGGACGGTGTAATGTTTATCTGCGCAGACCACGGAAATGCAGAACAGCTGGTAGACTATGAGACAGGTGAGCCATTCACTGCTCATACCACAAATCCTGTTCCTTTTATCCTGGTAAATGCAGATCCATCCTTTAAACTTCGTGAAGGCGGCGCTCTTTGCGATATCGCACCTACCCTGATTGAGCTGATGGGACTGGAGCAGCCTAAGGAGATGACTGGCAAGTCTCTGCTGGTGAAATAAGATAAAATGATACCGCTTGAGAGTGGCTGACAATTCCCCCCCGGAGAGAGCATATCAGAAGCTTTTCCGGGGGGTTTTGCAGTAGTACGCCTGAGGACTCAGACTTTAATTATTCTTCATCTGCAGCCCGATGACCCCGATCATAAAAGCGGCTGTTCCGCCGATGATCCAGCCAGTGACCGTTTCGTGAAAGAAGAATACGCCCCAGAGAATGGCGAATACGGCCATCATGCTCTGGATCACGGGAACCATATAAAAGGGCACCAGGGGGATGGCTTTGGCATTGAGGTAAAAGCCCATTCCCGTGATAAAGCCGAAGGCAAGGATGGCAAGGATGCAGGCCAGATCCGGACGGATAAAAGCTATTTTCCCTGTAAATACAGGCTCTGCGGCCGGGATCAGGGAAAAAAGACCGGACAGGGTAAATATAGCCAGATTGCTGTCGATAATATCCAGCCGTCCAGCTACCATTTTCTGGGAAAGCACATGGCAGCCTGCACAGATACCGGACAGGATAAACAGGCCGGTAAAAAGGAGATTTTCTTTAAAAAATACATCCAGAGGACGGCCGTTTAAAGAGATGCACAGAACGCCGCCGATGCAGAGAAAGATACAGAATCCCTTTCTGGGGGACAGCTTCTCCTTAAAGCACAGTACGCTTACCAGCGTCAGAAACAGGGTCTGGGCAGGCTGGGTCACAATATTTCCATAGGAAAGTCCGTGGCTTAAGGCGTAGTTTTCTGTCAGATAGGCCATCCATTTGATAAAGGCTCCGAACAGGATCCATTTCCAGCAGGATAAGAGGGCCTGTTTTAAGTTTTTTTGAAATGGCTGCCTCAGGATACACTTTAAGATGAGCAGCCACACCACTCCAATGAAAAAACGGAAAAAGGTAATCCATGAAGCATTAAAATAAGGGCTGATCAGTTTGACGCAGGTACCGCCGAAGCTGAACATCAGGGCAACGCAGAGCAGATAGACATATCCCATAGCTGATTTTCTCCTTCAAATCTATTTGACACTATTATAGCAAAATCTGGAAAAAAGGGTAGGAAAAAATTCTTTCCCCTGCCTCTTCCATTTTCCATTCAGATACGTTACAATAAAAAGATAACTGCCCGGAGAAATTACTCTGATGGCAAGAACAAAACAGGGGAGAAAGGAATATGAATACGAAAAAGGGAATGAAAGCGGCAAAGCTGTTAAAAAGCTTTCTTCCATATTATGGAAAGTACAAAAAGGTCCTGATCCTGGATCTGTTCTGTGCGGCATTGACCACGCTGGGAGAGCTGGTGCTTCCTCTGATCCTTCGGTTTATCACCAATCAGGGAATGCAGGATCTGGCTTCCTTAACCACAGGGCTTGTGGTAAAAATCGGCCTTTTATATCTGATCCTGCGGGTGATCGATTCGCTGGCTGCCTATTATATGGCATATACGGGCCATGTGATGGGCGTATATATTGAAACAGATATGCGCCAGGATGCCTTTGAGCATCTGCAGATGCTCTCGGACAGCTACTACAGCAATACCAAAGTTGGACAGATCATGTCCAGGATCACCAGCGATCTGTTTGACGTGACGGAATTTTCACACCACTGTCCGGAGGAATTTTTTATTGCCATTTTAAAGGGAATCGTATCCTTTGTGATTTTGTCAGGAATCAATCTGGAGCTGACGCTGCTCATTTTCCTGATGATCCCGATCATGATCGTTTCCTGTACCTGGTTTAATCTGAAGGTAAAAGCGGCCTTCCGGCTTCAGAGAAATCAGATCGGCGAGCTGAACGCCCAGATTGAGGATACGCTTTTAGGAAACCGGGTGGTTCGTGCCTTTGCAAATGAGCCGGTGGAGATTGAAAAATTCGGAAAAGGCAACCGGGAGTTTATGAAGATCAAAAAGCATACCTACCGGTATATGGCGGCCTTTCAGATTACCACCCGTTCCTTTGACGGCCTGATGTATGTGCTGGTGATCGTGGCCGGAGGCCTTTTCATGATTAACGGAAAGATCGCTCCGGGAGATCTGGTCGCCTATACCATGTACGTGACCACTCTTTTGACAACCATCCGCCGGATTATCGAGTTTGCGGAGCAGTTCCAGAGAGGAATGACCGGGATTGAGCGTTTTCAGGAGATTATGGATGTGACTCCCGATATCAGGGATAAAAAGGGAGCAAAGCCTCTTTCCGATGTAAAGGGAACAATCGAATTTGACCATGTAAGCTTCGCTTATCCGGAAGCAGGGGAAAATGTCATCAACGATATTACCTTTAAGGCAGAAAAAGGCCAGACTGTTGCTATCATCGGAAGTACCGGAAGCGGTAAGAGTACACTGGTCAACCTGATCCCCAGATTTTATGATGCAACGAAGGGCTGTGTAAAAGTAGATGGTGTGGATGTACGAAATATGACACAGCATGAGCTTCGTGACCGTCTGGGCTATGTACCTCAGAAGGGAGTCCTGTTCTCTGGAACCATCGATTCCAACATTCGTTACGGTAAGCCGGATATGCCAGAGGAAGATGTAAAACTGGCAGCTCAGATTGCCCAGTCCGATGACTTTATTGAAGCGAAACCGGAAGGCTACAAAGCACCTATTTCCCAGGGAGGAAATAATGTATCCGGTGGCCAGAAGCAGCGTCTTTCCATTGCAAGAGCGATTGCCAAAAAGCCGGAAATCCTGATCTTTGACGACAGCTTTTCCGCACTTGATTTCAAGACTGACAGCAAGCTTCGCAAGGCTCTGAAGGAAAAGACAAAGGATATTACCACGATTATCGTAGCACAGCGAATCAGCACTATCCTGAATGCAGATCAGATCATTGTGCTGGATGACGGAAATATGGCAGGCATCGGCACCCACAAGGAATTGATGAAGAACTGCGAGGTTTACCGCCAGATCGCCATGTCACAGCTTTCAGAGGAGGAATTAGCATGAGTGAAAACAAAGCCAGAGGCCCTATGATGGGTGGTCATCGGAGCCGTGCAATGAACTCCGGGGAAAAGGCAAAAGACTTTAAAGGAGCAATGAAACGACTTTTGAAATACATGGAACGCTACAAATTCCGTTTCGTTCTCATGTTTCTGTTTGCAATTGCAGGAACCATTTTTAACATTGTAGGACCAAAGATCCTTGGAAAGGCAACAACAGAGCTTTTTAACGGTCTGGTAGCCAAGGTAAACGGCACCGGAAGCATTGATTTTGAAAAAATCGGCTATATTTTGTTATGGACATTAGGACTGTATCTGGCAAGTGCCTGCTTCTCTTTTATCCAGGGTTATGTGATGACCGGAATTTCCAACGATGTCACCTACAATTTACGTAAAGATATTTCAAAGAAATTCAGCCGCCTCCCAATGAACTACTATGAGAGCCGGACAAACGGAGAAATCCTTTCCCGCGTAACGAACGATGTGGATACCCTTCAGATGAGCCTGA
>ERZ832973.2115-NODE-2115-length-11790-cov-3.867831_pt1 | contig 11790 bp, 8 predicted proteins | sample MGYA00519950_ERZ832973 | MGnify/ENA primary metagenome ERZ832973 (study PRJEB31850, sample SAMEA3708734) | human gut metagenome | biome: human gut; feature: human-associated habitat; material: faeces | place: China | collected 2014 ... | reverse complement strand
GGACACCCTGATTAAGAGTCAGGTGCTCTGCCAGCTGAGCTAGTGGCGCTTATTTTGTATCTCGTGTTCTGTATCACCCGAGCACGAAAATTATTATATAACAGAAATTTTAGAAATGCAACATTTTTTTTAAAAAACTTCAATTTTTTTTTCAATTGTGTTATTTTATAGATAGAATGGCATAGATCAAGGAGGTTTCTTATGCAAGTTGAACAGCGATTATTGAAATACGTGTCCTATTGGACGACATCGGATGAGAATAACATGGCAGACGGCAAGATACAGATTCCGTCTACCGGGCGTCAGTTTGATCTCGGAAAGGTACTGGAGCAGGAATTACGGGATCTCGGTCTTAAAAATGTGATTCTGACCGACCACTGCTATGTGTATGGTCTGCTTCCGGCAACTGCCGGCTGTGAGGGACACAAGGCCGTTGGTTTTATCTCACATATGGATACCGCACCGGACTACTCCGGCAAAGACGTCAAACCGCAGATCATTCCGGATTATGACGGCGGGGACGTCCGTTTAAACGGTACCGGGGCAATGTTAAAGGTTTCCGATTTTCCAACGCTGAAGGATTTGAAGGGAAGAACCCTGATTACCACCGACGGCACGACACTGCTCGGCGCGGATGACAAGGCCGGTGTGGCAGAAATCGTCACAGCGCTCGAAGAGATCATTTCTTCCGGAATGCCTCACGGAGATATCTGGGTGGGATTTACCCCGGACGAAGAAATCGGCTGCGGTGCAGATTTATTTGACCTGGATTATTTTAAGGCTGCTTTTGCCTACACGGTAGACGGCGATTACGAGGGCGAAGTCGCCTATGAGAATTTCAACGCCGCGAGCGCAAAATTTTCCATTAAAGGCGTCAATGTGCATCCGGGCGAGGCAAAGGATATTATGGTAAATGCCGCTCTTGTGGCGTGCGATATCCAGTCGCAGCTTCCGCCGGAGGAGACACCAGCGCACACCGAGGGCAGACAGGGCTTCTATCATCTGACCGACATGAAGGGTGATGTCGCTTTTGCAGAACTTTCCTATATTGTGCGTGACCACGACAGGGCTTCTTTTGAATCACGCCTGAACAGACTCCGCACACTGGAAGTGGAGATCAACCAGAAATACGGCACCGGAACCGTCTCTCTTACCATCACGGATTCCTACTCCAATATGCTTGAGATCATCGAACAGCATCCTTATGTTGTGGACATCGCAAAAAAGGCAATCTCGATGACCGGTCTCACACCGCTCTCCCGCCCGGTCCGCGGCGGTACAGACGGCGCCAGATTAAGCTTTATGGGTCTTCCGTGCCCGAATCTTGGCACCGGCGGCTACGGCTTCCACGGTCCGTATGAGCATATCAGCGTGGAGGGCATGCAGACAGCAGTCTCCGTCATCAAGAATATCGTGACGATCGTCGCGGAGTCTGATCTGTAAGATTACGGAAAGAATTGCCGCATAGATTCCCGTAATAGGAAGTTCCGGGATATATAAATAAGTATTATCGTTTCAGATACAAAAATAGCGTGGAAGAAATTCTCACATTTTACTTCAGAGAATCTTCCACGCTCATTTTTATTCTGAAACTGCTAATAACTTCATTTCTTATCCCGGAACCTGCTCTTACATTTTTGCAATCAATGCGGCAATTTCTTCCGGAGTCATAAGCTTGTGTGGATCGGAAAAATCCATCGGTGCAGCTTCCTCTGCCTTTGTCTCAGGCTCTTTCTGCGGTTCCGCCACCTTCGGCTCGTCCGGTATTTCGTCCTCCGGCGCGGCTACTGGCTCTGGCTCGTCCGGTGCTTCATTCTCCGGCGCGGCTTCCTCTTTCAGATCTGCTCCAAGATCGAGACTTTCTCCTCCGAGATCGGAGCCATCTGCTCCTAAATCTAAGCTATCCACTCCGAGATCAAGGTTCTCCGTTCCAAGGTCAAGGTTCTCTGCTCCAAGATCGAGACTATCTGCTCCTAAATCAAGGCTGTCTCCTCCGAGGTCTAAGCTGTCTGCCCCAAGATCAAGTCCGCCTGCTCCGGCATCTAAGTTATCTGCTCCTAGGTCAAGGTTCTCTGTCCCGAGATCAAGACCGTCCACTCCAAGATCCAGGCTGTCTCCTCCGAAATCGAGACCATCTGCTCCAAAATCAAAACTGTCTATCGCCCCGCGCTCTGCCTCAGCCTCATTCTGATCGTCTGTGGCAGCTGCTGCATCTTCCTCTTCCACAATCGCGTCGGAATCTACGACCGGTTCCTCATACTCTTCCAGCACCGGGGTGTCATCCGTCACCGTCTCTGCATCTACGACCGGCAGTTCCTCCTCCGGTGTATCCGGCATGCTAAAATCCTCTTCCGGCTGTGGTTCCATGACCAGCTCCGGCTCCATGTCTGGCTCCGGCTTCTGCGCTGCCGCAGCTGCCGTGCTTTCTGTAATTTTGCTCTCCAGCACCGCATTCTGGCTCACCAGTTCATCCATCCGGCTCTCTATAGCGGCAAGCGTCTGCGCCTTTTCCTCTGCAACCGTCTCCTTCACTGTCTGAAGTCCCTCGGTAATCTCCTTAAGCCCTGCGGTAATCTCCTTTAATTCCTCTGCAAATTCCTGCTGCTTTAAGACGAGTTCCTTAACGGAATCATCCATCATGTTCTGCTGCTTTCCGGCAAACTGCTCGAATCCCGCATCCATGCTCTCCTTTAACTGTAAGAGATTGTCCACTACGCGGTCGTTGGAATTCATAAGTGCGTCTGCATTTTCCTTGCTTCTGGTAATGGTCACCTTGGCAATCGCCTTCTGCGCTGTGATGATCTCCTCACCCGGCTCTCTGGTATTGCGGTCAACCGCCTCCAGCTGCTCCGAGATTTTCTTGAGCATCAGATACGACGCCTTTTCTCCGCGAAGCATCCTCTCATATTCGTCTTTTGCCTGCTCTCCGCTCTTATATATCTCCTTTAATAAAGCAGCAATAAATACATAGGTACAGGCGAGAATTGCTGCTCCCAGAATGATCTGCACCAGATATAACCGGGGCAGATTGACGATAAAATACATTTCAATCAACAGCAGCACCGTTGCTCCCAGCAAAAAGACCGGCGCAAGCGGCATACCCTTTTTCTCACGTGGCTGATTCTCTTTCTTATCCATAGTGTGTCCTCCGTGGCTTTCCTGTCCATCCCTGGCAACAGGCATTTTATAGTGTTATATTATCACAGAACGTCAAAAACATAAACGGATTTTCTTGTTATTTTATGCTGCAGATTTTATAATATATTTCGGACTTATTTTCACATTTTTTATACCTTTACAACAGATATGGAGATTATAGCATGAACGAAACCTCTTCCAAGAACGAAATCACATCCGGTATCATCTGGAAACAACTTCTTTTATTTTTCTTTCCTATTTTACTGGGTTCTTTTTTTCAACAGCTTTACAACACGATCGATGCCGTCATTGTGGGACGCTTTGTCGGGAAAAATGCACTTGCCGCGGTCGCCGGTTCCTCCGGAATGGTCATCAACCTGCTGGTCAACTTTTTTACCGGGCTGACTGCCGGTGCTTCCGTCATCGTCTCCCAGTTCTTCGGATCCGGGGACCGCAAAAAGGTGGACGACAGTATTCATACGATCTATGCCTTCTCCATCATCGGCAGCGTCATCATGACACTGATCGGCATCACTGCTGCCCCGGCGCTTCTTCGACTGATGAATACGCCGGAAGAACTGATGAGTGATTCCATTCTCTATCTGCGCATTTATTTTGCCGGTATCTTCTTCGTGTTTATTTACAATACCGGAGCAGGGCTGCTCCGCGCACTTGGAGATTCCAGACGTCCCCTGTACTGTCTGATGATCTGCTGCGTCATCAATATTATTCTCGACCTGCTCCTGATCGTCGGGCTGGGACTCGGTGTTGCCGGTGCGGCGATCGCCACGCTTCTCTCGCAGGGAATCAGCGCCGTGATCGTTACCGTCTTTCTGATGCGCCAGAAAGATCTCTGCGATTTTTCCTTAAAAGAGATCCGTATCCACCCGAAACTTCTCAAATCAGAGTTGCTTTTAGGACTGCCGGGCGGATTTCAGTATGCCATGTACAGCATTTCCAACATGATTATCCAGTCCGCGCTCAACAAATTCGGAACCGACACGGTTGCCGCATGGGCGGCTTACGGAAAACTGGACGCGATCGTCTGGATGGTCAGCGGTGCTTTCGGTATTGCCATCACAACTTTCGTCGGTCAGAACTACGGCGCCGGAAAGTATGACCGCGTCAGAAAAAGTATCCGCGTGTGTATCGGCATGGACTTTGCTGCCGCCATCCTTCTGATGCTGGTGCTCGTATGCTTCCGCATTCCGCTCTTCCACATTTTTGTGACCGATGAAAATGTCGTGGAGATCGGACTGAAAATGATGGCGACCATGGCTCCATTTTACTGGCTGTTCGTCTTTACCGAGGTCTTCTCCGGTGCGCTGCGCGGCATGGGTGATGTCGTCGTTCCAATGCTCATCACAACCGGCGGTATCTGCCTGTTCCGTGTGATATGGATTTTCGGAGTGGTTGCCCTCTTCCCGACGCTCACCGTAACGCTCCTCAATTATCCGGTGTCCTGGGTTTTAACATCCGTTCTGTTTCTGTTTTACTATCATTTCCGGATGAAAAAGCTGACCGCGCACTGATTGCTCCGGCATCTCTTACTTCTCTCTGCTTTTTGCGAAGCTGACCGGGCGGCATGCCATAGGTTTCCTTAAAGCTGCGCAGAAACACCTTATAGTTGGTAATTCCATTTTTATTCATTAAATAAGTAATACTCTCGTCCGTCTGCAGCAGATCACTGTGAAAATACTGCAGGCGGATTTGATTTACATAAGTCAAAAATGTCTGGCCGGTGTACTTTTTAAACAGACGGCAAAAATATTCCGGCGTAAGCGACAGTTCATCTGCCGTCTCTTTTAGTGTAATCGGGTTCGTGTAATTTCTTTTCACATACTGCATGCTCTGCTCGATCCGCTCAAAATCTCTCCTGGAGCGGTGGCGCAGCACATGATCGACCGTGGCCGCATCCTTTGTATACAGCAGATACAGCAGCTTATAAACCGCTGCAAGAAATAGCAGATGCGTACCGTCCGCCGCCTGCTCCTGCAGGCACTTCATTTCTTCCAGCTTCTGTGACATCCGGCAATTCACGGATGCGGTCTCCTCCGAATACGGAACATATTCCCCGAAATGCAGTCCCCGCCAGTCCTCACTGACGCGCTTTAAATGCTCCGGCGGAATCTGCAGCAGATAGTAATGCCCGTCCCCATGGACATGCGTGTAGTGAATGTCTCTCGGATTGACAACGAGAATATCTCCCTGCTGCAGTTCATACGACGTCTCATTGATGTACGCTGTCATTGCCCCGTGCTGCATACAGATCATTTCCAGATGCTCATGCCAGTGTGCCGGCAGCAATTCATTGGACGCGTCGACCTGCGTAAAATAGAGCTGCATCAGCCCGTCATCGGATATAATCTCATGTTCCCCCTGCTGCACTCCCGCTCCCTCTCTTTCCTGCTCTCCCCGTGTTTTTCACATGCACGGTTTCTCTTTCTACCATCATACCTTCAGAAGGAAAAAATATCAATATCGACCCATGTTTCTGCCAAAATTCGATCTATAACAAACGGAATTATCTGCTTATAATACGAACATAGACAATGTTCCATGATGGAAAATATCAAAATAATATCAGGCGTATGCCGGAAAAGAGGTCAAAATGAAGAAATGGACCAGAGTGATGTATCAGCCAAATCGTCCGTTAAAAGAGGGCTGTTACGTGACTGCTTCCAAAGAACACATCGCACTTTCCAGGGAAGCTGCAGCAGAGGGTATGGTTCTCTTAAAGAACGAGCACAATCTGCTGCCGTTAAAAGCAGGCAGCCGGATTGCACTCTTTGGAAAAGGCAGTTTTGATTATGTCAAGGGAGGCGGCGGCAGCGGCGATGTGACCGTATCGTATGTGCACAATCTCTACGATGGCTTTCAGATGCTCCACGATGCCGTCTCCCTCTACGAGCCGCTGTGCGATTTCTACCGCGCCAATGTGAACGAACAGTACGATCAGGGTTCCGTTCCCGGCATGACGACAGAGCCGGCGCTCTCCGCCGAGCTTCTCGCCGGCGCCAGCGCCTATACCGACACGGCTGTGATCGTATTGAGCCGTTTTTCCGGAGAAGGCTGGGACCGCTCCAGCATCGAATACAACGGGGAATACAATCCGTGGGAGACAGAGACCAGCATGCCGAAAATCTCCGGAGAGATCTTCCCGGACGGCGACTTCTATCTCACAAAGGAAGAATCCGCCATGATCGCGCAGGTAAAGCAGCATTTTTCCAGAATTGCAGTCGTCCTAAATATCGGCGGCATCATCGATACCTCCTGGATCAAAAATGACGATCAGATCTCCTCCGCGCTCATCGCATGGCAGGGCGGCATGGAGGGCGGACTTGCCATGGCGGAACTGCTGTGTGGAAAGGTATCCCCGTCCGGCAAGCTTCCGGACACCTTCGCCGCTTCCGTGAACGACTATCCTTCCACCGCGAATTTCCACGAATCGGTTGACTACGTGGACTATACCGAGGATATCTATGTGGGTTACCGCTATTTTGAGACTTTTGGGGATGCGGCAAAACGCGTATGCTACCCGTTCGGATTCGGACTTTCCTACACACAGTTCTCCCTTGTGGTGCAGAGTGTGACCGAAACCGAGCAGGCCATTCGCGCTTTTGTCCTTGTCACAAATACCGGAGATTACAGCGGAAAAGAAGTCGTGCAGATGTATTACAGTGCGCCGCAGGGACTTTTGCAGAAACCGGCGCGCGAACTCTCCGCTTTTTGCAAGACAAGAACGCTCCTCCCGGGCGAAAGCCAGCTTCTGACGCTCGAGACAGCAAAGGATTCCATGGCTTCCTACGATGATCTGGGAAAAATTTTCAAATCCTCCTACATACTGGAAAAGGGAGACTATCATTTTTACATCGGAACTTCCGTCCGGGATGTCATTGCGCTGGATTATGTCATGACGCTTAACGCCAACCTGCTGGTAGAACAGCTTTCCTCCAAAGCCGCACCTACAAGCTTGAAGAAGCGTCTGCTCGCAGACGGAAGCTACGAAGAGCTTCCGCAGGGAACTGCCAACGATCCGAATGCCTGTGTTTTTGAAAAAATGGTACCGGGCACCGAGGAGGCTCTCGCCCCGGCAACACGCGGACGCGGCTCCTACCTTCTGCTGAATTTCTATAAGGAAAACGCGCATCCGCTGATCGACGTTTACGAGGGAAAGATTTCCCTGGATGAATTTACCGCCCAGCTCGATAATGATGACCTAATTCATCTGCTCGGCGGTCAGCCGAATACCTCTGTCGCGAATACCTACGGCTACGGCAATCTTCCGGAATACGGCGTTCCAAACATCATGACCGCCGACGGTCCTGCCGGTCTGCGCATCACCCCGCAGTGTGAGGTCTGCACAACGGCATGGCCATGCGCCACACTGCTCGCCTCCACCTGGAATCCTGCCCTGGTTGAGCAGGTCGGAACCGCAGGCGCAGAGGAAGTAAAAGAGAACAACATCGCCGTATGGCTGACACCGGCGGTCAACATTCACCGCAATCCTCTCTGCGGAAGAAATTTTGAATACTATTCGGAAGATCCGCTGCTCACCGGCAAAATGGGCGCAGCCATGGTGCGCGGCATTCAGTCGCAGCACATCGGCGCAGCCGTGAAGCATTTTGCATGCAACAACAAGGAGACCAACCGCAAGCACAGCGACTCCCGCGTCTCCGAGCGCGCACTCCGCGAGATCTACTTAAAGGCATTTGAAATCATCGTGAAGGAAGCCGATCCGTGGGTCATCATGTCCGCTTACAATATGATCAACGGCCACCGCGCTTCGGAAAATCACGATCTGCTCGAAGGCATCCTGCGTGACGAGTGGCATTTTCACGGAATGGTAACCTCCGACTGGTGGACGAGAGGAGAACATTACAAAGAGATCAAAGCCGGAAATGATGTGAAAATGGCGTGCGGTTTCCCGGAACGCGTGAAAAAGGCGATGGAACTCGGTGCTCTCGATCGAAGCGATCTGGAGCGCTGTGCCAAGCGCGTACTTGATCTGATTTTAAAGATCGATTAGAAAACTCATTCTTCTTGCTGTAGATAAAAAGGTGGAAGCCTCCCACAGAGACTTCCGCCTTTTTGCTTTTCGACTATAGATATTTTCCGATATGGATTCAACCGCAGCAGCTCCTGCTTCCTCCCCGCCTCTCTGGAAGTTTTTGTTGCAGTCAATCCGTGCAGTTCCATTGGCAGCTGCAGCTACTTCTTCGTTTCTGCAGAATCCATACAACCGTTGCAGGATGCAGCGATTCTATCATCCGGCCACGATTTTCTAAGCGCCGCATAGGAAATCAGGAAGTTTGCCAACCAGCCCGCCGGTACGGCAAGCCAGACAAATGCAATACCAAAGCGCGGTGCAAAAATCAAAGCAACCGACAGACGGATCGCAAGGTTTACCATATTAGCTATAAGAAATGGACGCATGATTCCAAGTCCACGCAAAACTCCATCCGTTGCCATTTTAATACCCATGAAAATAAAGAAATAGCCAAGCCATCTCATGTAATCCCCGGATACCTGATATGCGAAAGCAGTTCCGTCTTTTCCCAGAAATAAGGAAGAAATCTGGGTGTGCAGTGTTTCAATAATTATAAAAGCCAGAACTGCAAAGCACAGATCTAACACCAGTGCAGCGTGATAACCTTTTTTAATACGCCCGATTTTCTGAGCACCAAGATTCTGGGACACATACGGCGAAACTGCATTGCCAATGGACACAAATATCAGTGAGAAAACATTCTCTACTCTCATTGTTGCCGAATAACCTGCGAGTGCCTGTGTACCAAATGGGTTTACAACTGCCTGCACGATCATCATGCCTATTGATACTGTGGACTGCTGGAGAACTGACGGTATGGCAATCCGGAGCATATAATGTAACTCCTGTCCGTCAAACCAGTGAAATGGACTCTTATATTGGCGCATCCGGTAAAAAAAGATCACGAATGAAAATACCGCAGAAATGCCCTGTGCGATCAAAGTTGCAAGGGCTGCACCAAATACACCCAATCCAAGTCCTGCCACCATCCAAAGATCCATAATAATATTCAAAACAGAAGAAAATATCAGCAGACCCAACGGAATCTTTGATTCCCCGATTGAGGTGAACATCGTCGAAAGGATATTGTACATAAATAAAAACGGAAATCCCACAAAATATACCCGCAGATACAGTACAGCTTCCTCCAGTATGTCAGTGGGCGTTTGTAAAAGGCTCATCATCGGATGGGAAAAACGAAAGCCGAATACACCAAGAAGTATGCTTAGGATCAGAAAGCTGATCAAAGATGTCGACACAATCGTTTTCATTTTGCCGTAATCTCTGGCACCAAAATAGCGGCTTACCAGTACGCCTGCACCGACACCGGCACCAAGTGCCACACAAATAAATACATTCGTAAGTGCCGCGCATGCACCGACAGCCGCAAGTGCAGACGAACCAACATACTGACCGACAATAATGGAATCCGCCATATTATAAACCTGTTGAAAAAAGCTGCCCAGAATCATAGGCATTGCAAAAACAGTCAGCGCTTTGAGTGGGGCATCTGTGATCAGGTATTCATCTTTTGACATTATTTTATTTCTCCTAAATTCCTGCTTTTATCTGGGATTTCTGCCACAATTTATTCCAGCGTCAATACATCGGCCGGCATCAGGTATTCTAAAATGGCATGGAATATCGCTGCTTACTGTTCCACCAGCTCCTCATAAAACCGGTAATTGTTCTTGCCGTTCTGTTTGACATAATACAATGCCTTGTCCGCTCTTATATAGTATTCTTCAAAGCTTTCTCCCTGTCTGCACATGCACAGACCACAGGATAAGGATGCCGGTGAAGTCTCCGTCGTAGCATTTTTTGCCGCTTCAAAGCTGTCAAACAACTTTCTCATCTGCGTGTTCATCTCAACTTCTGATACCTCAGGCAGATAGAAGAGAAACTCATCTCCTCCCAGCCGGCAGACCACCGCATTCTCCATGCACTTTGTGAGCATTGCTCCTACCAGCCTGAGAGCATAATCCCCCGCCTTATGTCCATAGACATCATTGATCTTCTTGAGATTATCCATATCCACAAATCCCAGACAGCCATCATGCTCCTGCATTTTTTCAATAATCAGTGTCTCACCTTTATGACGCATGGGAAGTCCTGTCAGGTAATCCAGGCTTTCCCGGGCCTCTTTCTGTCGTTCCAGCTCCAGCTCGCGGATGCGGTCCATTGTCTGGATCAGGGTAACGACCAGCAGGACCACCAGTCCGATTGCGATAAAGATTCCGGACAGAGACACAACACGATACACCGCTGTCATCTCCAGCATGACTGCGATCATGGCAGCTACCAGTCCGATCAGCGGAAGCTTGTAATGTTTCGCTGTTCCCTTGATGAGATCCCGGCAGATGGTGATAAATATCGTCAGGAATGTTCCTGCGATCACTATGTGGGACAAGAACATTGTCGAAATAAAATCTGCGATATTCAGTACCTGTAAGATCGTGCATATCACAAAATTCACACAAATGATACACTCTGCCACATGATAGACCTTCCGGTATCTTCCCTGCTGCACACTATCAATATAGAACATGATCGGAATCGGGCAGATCATCACAACAAGGAAGCACATATTCGACAGAATGGAAGCATTGGGAACAAACAGCTGACGCAGCTTCGATTCTCCCAGCATCCACACTGCTCCCAGAATCATGCACCAGCCCAGATACTCCAGATCAAATCTTGTCTTGTATACAATATCGAGCACCAGACTGATGATCAGCACGACCAGTCCGGAAAACAACATAGTGCAGGCGATCAGAGTTACCATAAAATAGCAGTGAAACATATAGGTCCAGATATCTGATTTATCCCCGCAATATACCGTGTTGACGACACCGGAATACTTTTCAGTAAAAGACTGCAGTTCGATCCGCACTTCCTGCCCCGCATCCTCACCTGATGTCTCGCAGAACACATACCCGCTGGCAGAATTTTTCCCGAAGGGTCTGGTATTCTTCGTATCATACACCGTCCTCAGTTCCCCTCCGATATAAATGCGCACATTCTCCATAGAGGATCTGATGGCGATCGTATTTTCATTATAGTCCTGTGGGAGCACTGACCGGATGACTAAAAGCTCACCGGCAGGCACATCATACCGGTCCGGAACCTGGATCTCCTCTTCTGTTCCGTCTGGCAATTCCCGGTAAAAGGTTCCGGCATAAGTAATGCTTTCCTCCGTGACCGGTTCCCTCTCACTTGGGTAAATGCTCTGCCCTAAAAAAAATGCTGCAAGCAGCACAAGTATCACCACATAAAATAAAATTCTTTTATACTTATGGATCGTATATTTCTCTTCTGTCATTTTTATTACCTAATATTAAATAATTCCGGAGCATTTCCCCTGCTTTTATGACGATATTGGGGTGCAGTCCAAAAATCTTTCCCCCGCTCATGAACAAGTTTATCACAGGAGGCAGGAAAAGTAACTATCTATTTTACTCTGTAGACGGAGATATTTCGCCCTGCTTATTCTTGTAGCAGCCAATCGGCTATATCGTGAATTTCGACTCCTTCATAGCTATATTTTGGATGTTTGGTTCTGGCAATAATCATTTTCGGATAAGCATCTCGAATCTGAAGCA
>ERZ832973.2114-NODE-2114-length-11790-cov-11.816873_pt1 | contig 11790 bp, 7 predicted proteins | sample MGYA00519950_ERZ832973 | MGnify/ENA primary metagenome ERZ832973 (study PRJEB31850, sample SAMEA3708734) | human gut metagenome | biome: human gut; feature: human-associated habitat; material: faeces | place: China | collected 2014 ... | reverse complement strand
ATACCGTTGTGGTCGCAGATTTTGCCGATTCGGAATGCGAAGCATCGGCAAAATCCCGTTACAGTGCGCGGGCATGGAGTGCCCGTGTACTGTAACGATGAGGCGGCAAAATCGGGACAGAATGCAGCAGATTGTTTAGGAAAATAAAAAATTAGGGAAATGACCGGATCATGGCGATAATGGAATAAACAGCAGGATTGCAGGGGAAAATAATGCACAATTTTCCCCTGCTTTTTTTGTGCGAAAAAGAGAAAAACCAAAATACATCAGACATGTATTGCAAAAAGTACAGAAAAATGTTAGATTATGCACATAGACATAAGACATCAGACGAATACAAAAAATAAGCGCCGGAATCCCCGGAGATGTCTGATGAAAATGCCGGAAAGCTTCAGTACTCATCTGGTTTTCACGGTATGCATCACAAGCGCGGTCCCGTCCTGGGGTATCATGCGGATGCCGCGCGTCAAAAAACACAAATATATTGGGAGGTAAATCCACTATGTCTGAAGGAGTTGTACTCAACCCGACCCGCCTTGTCCTGGCAGCCCTGATCGGTCTGGTGATCCTGCTTGTCCTGATCATCAAGTTTAATGTTCAGGCGATGATCGCGATCCTGATCGGTGCGATCTGTATCGGACTTCTCGCGGGAATGCCGACACAGGACATTATTTCGGCAGTAAATGATGGAATTGGAAACACGTTAAAAGGAATTGCCCTGCTTGTAGGTCTGGGATCCATGTTCGGTGCGATCTTAGAGGTATCGGGCGGCGCGCAGACCATCGCTGTCACGATGGTAAAGAAGTTCGGTGATGAGAAGGCCGCCTGGGCGCTCGGTATCACAGGTCTCGTGATCGCGATGCCGGTATTCTTCGATGCAGGACTGATCATTCTGATCCCGCTTGCGTTCTCACTCGCGAAGAAGACAAAGCGTTCCTCCCTTCATTATGTTATTCCGCTTCTCGCAGGACTTGCGGTCGGACATGCGTTCATTCCGCCGACACCGGGTCCGGTCCTTGTAGCGACAATGCTGAATGTAGACCTCGGCTGGGTCATCTTAGTCGGAATCTTCTGCGGAATCTTCGCGATGATCGTTGCCGGTCCGGTATGGGGATCCATGTGCGGAAAGAAGTTTTATGTTCCGGTACCGGAGAGTGTGGCAAATCAGGAAGAGATCGATGAGTCCAAGCTTCCGAGCTTCTGGCTGATCGTTGGGATCATCCTGATCCCGTTAGTGCTCATCATTCTGGACTCCATCTGCGGTGTTGTCCCGGCATTAGCCGGTGTTGCTCCGGTCTTTGAGTTCTTAGGTGAGCCGTTCGTAGCACTGTTACTCGCGACTCTGGCTGCTATGTTTGGTCTTGGCTTAAAGCATGGCTACACGATGAAAGAGCTTGAGAAGGTTATGACAAAGTCCTTAGAGCCGACCGGTCTCATCCTTCTCGTTACCGCCTGCGGCGGCGTGCTCCGCTATGTGCTTCAATACTCCGGTCTCGGAAATGTGATCGGAAACGCGGTTGCATCCATGAATCTTCCGATCGTTGTCCTTGCATTTATCATCGCAGTCCTTGTCCGTATCAGTGTCGGTTCCGCGACGGTTGCCATGACCATGGCGGCAGGTATTGTTGCGGCGCTTCCGGGAATCAGCGAGCTGTCCCCGTTATATCTGGCATGTACCGTAGCGGCAGTAGCGGGCGGCTCCACCGTATGCTCCCACTTCAATGATTCCGGTTTCTGGCTGGTAAGATCCCTCGTGGGAATCGACGAGAAGACGACTCTGAAAACCTGGACCATCATGGAGACCTTAGTCGGCGTGACCGGATTCCTTGTAGCACTTGTAATTTCATTCTTTGCGTAGTAGAAAGATGCAGATACGCAGCTTAAAGCCGCGGTGCATTCGAAACACAGAGAAAGAACAAAATTATTGGAAAGCGGTTCCAATAAAAGATATCATTCGCTCAATAACGAGTAACACCCCACAAAGAAAGAAGGAAATATCATGAAATGTCTGAAGAGTCAGGAAATGAGAAAACTTGCGCCGGAGCTTGATCCGTTAAGGATCGGAACGGGCTGGAAGCCGGAAGAGCTTGCGATGCCGCAGGTCATCATCGAAAGCACGGCAGGTGACAGCCATCCGGGAAGCGGACATCTCCATATCCTTGTAGATGAAGTAAAAAAAGGAATCGCTGAGGCAGGCGGCCATGGCGCGAAATATTTCTGCACCGATATCTGTGACGGCGAGAGCCAGGGAACTGATGGAATCAATTACAGCCTTGCAAGCCGTGAGATGATCGCGAACATGATCGAGATCCACGCGAACGCGACTCCCTTCGATGCAGGCGTATATCTCGCAAGCTGTGATAAGGGAATGCCGGCAAACCTCATGGGCTTATTCCGCGTGAATATTCCGGCGGTTGTTGTTCCGGGTGGAACCATGAATGCAGGTCCGGAGATGTTAACTCTGGAACAGCTTGGCATGTACAGCGCCCAGTATGAGCGCGGTGAGATCGATGAGAAACGCTTAAACTGGGCAAAACACAACGCATGTCCGAGCTGCGGCGCTTGTTCCTTTATCGGAACTGCATCCACCATGCAGATCATGGCTGAGGCTCTTGGCCTTGCCCTTCCGGGAAGTGCGTTGATGCCTGCGACAAGCCCGGATCTCTTAAACTACGCGAGAGAGGCCGGAAAACAGGCGGTTAAGCTTGCGAAGATGGACAACATGCGTCCGAGTGATATCGTGACGATGGACAGCTTCGAAAACGCGATCCTTGTACATGCGGCCATCTCCGGAAGTACAAACTGCTTACTCCACCTTCCGGCGATCGCTCATGAGCTTGGAATCGAGATCACAGGTGACACCTTCGACAGACTCCATCGCGGCGCGAAGTATCTTCTTGATATCCGCCCGGCAGGAAAGTGGCCGGCAGAGTGCTTCTACTATGCAGGCGGCGTTCCGGCGATCATGGAGGAGATCAAAGACCATCTTCACCTTGATGTCATGACCGTGACCGGAAAGACTCTTGGTGAGAACTTAAAGGAATTAAAAGAGAACGGATTCTATGAGCGCTGCGAGAAATGGCTCCGGAAGTTCAACGAGCGCTACGGAATCTCCATCACAAGACAGGACATCATCCGTCCGGCTGACAAGGCCATCGGAACAGATGGAAGTATCGCGGTTCTCCGCGGAAACCTTGCTCCGGAAGGTGCGGTCATCAAGCACACCGCATGCCCGAAGGAGATGTTCAAGGCAGTTCTCAAGGCGAGACCGTTTGATAGCGAGGAAGAGTGTCTGGATGCTGTCCTGAAACATAAAGTTCAGAAAGGTGACGCAGTCTTCATCCGTTACGAGGGACCGAAGGGAAGCGGTATGCCGGAGATGTTCTACACCTCCGAGGCCATCAGCAGCGACAAGGAGCTTGGCCGTTCCATCGCCCTGATCACAGACGGAAGATTCTCCGGTGCATCCACAGGTCCGGTTATCGGACACTGCAGCCCGGAGGCGGCAGACGGCGGCCCGATCGCTCTCGTTGAGGAAGGTGATCTCATCGAGATCGATGTGATGGAGAGAAAGTTAAACATCATCGGTATCAAGGGCGAGAGAAAGACTCCGGAGGAGATCGACGCAGTCCTTGCTGAGAGAAAGAAAAACTGGAAGCCGAGAGAACTCCGCTACAAGAGCGGTGTGCTCCGCATGTTCAGTGAGCATGCGGCAAGCCCGATGAAAGGTGCTTATCTGGAATTCTAAAAAATATAAAATAAGGCTGGCGGCAAATGATGGCTGCCGGCCTGCAAAAGAAACGTCCCGGATCCTGAGATGACAGTTTTCTCTGATCCGGGGCGTTTTTATATCATTACCATTTCGCATTCCAAATCGGCAAAATCTACTGCTGCCACTATACTGTTACGGAATTATCAGTTCAGAAAATTCCTATCCGCATACAGTAACAGTCACATACTTTTCATATAATAAAGATTGCACGAACGAGTGTTCCTGTGGTAGAATGGTAATATCTGTTGCCGGAATACCGGTGGTTTCAGTATGTGGGAGATACGAGCAGAACTGTCGGTATCCGGAAACGTGAAAGGGGAACAGAATGAACAATTACGATACATTAAATCCGATGCAGCGGGAAGCTGTCTTCACTACGGAAGGTCCGCTCTTAGTGCTGGCGGGTGCAGGATCCGGAAAGACACGGGCGCTGACACACCGGGTTGCTTATTTAATAGAGGAAAAGGGTGTGAAGCCCTGGAATATTCTGGCGATCACCTTTACAAACAAGGCGGCGGGAGAGATGCGGGATCGCGTCAACAGCCTTGTGGAATACGGCGCGGATAGTGTCTGGGTCAGCACCTTCCACTCCCTCTGTGTGCGGATCTTAAGGAGATTTATTGAGAATATCGGCTACACGACGGATTTTTCCATCTATGATTCCGATGATACAAAAACCCTGATGAAACAGATCTTCAAGGATCTTGAGGTGAATACGAAGGTATTAAAAGAACGGGGCGTCCTCGGCGTGATCTCCTCCGCAAAGAACGAGATGATCAGTCCGGAAGAATTTATGCTCAGCGCGAAGGCTGAGGGTGATTCGAGACTGAAACGGATCGCGGAGCTCTATATGGAGTACCAGAAACGTTTAAAAAAGAACAATGCCCTGGATTTCGATGACCTTCTTGTAAAGACCGTGGAGTTGTTCCAGTCAAAGCAGGAAGTTTTGGAGTATTATCAGGATCGTTTCCGCTATATTATGGTGGATGAGTATCAGGATACGAATACGGTGCAGTTTAAGCTTGTGAGTCTCTTAGCCGCGAAGTACCGGAATATCTGCGTGGTGGGCGATGATGACCAGTCGATCTACAGGTTCCGCGGTGCAAATATCAGAAATATTTTAAGCTTCGAGGAGACGTTCCCGGGGGCGAAGGTGATCAAACTGGAGCAGAACTACCGTTCTACGAAGATGATCCTGGATTCGGCGAATGAAGTGATCAGAAACAATACCGGAAGAAAGGATAAGACGCTCTGGACAGAGAACGAGGTCGGAGAGCGGCCGGTATTCCGGGAGTTTCCTTCCTCCTTTGAGGAAGCGGAATGGATCGTGCGGGATATCGTAAAAAAGGGCGGTCCATGGAAGGATTACGCGATCCTTTACCGGACGAATGCCCAGTCCCGTATATTCGAGGAGAAATGTGTTGCGTACAATCTCCCGTATCGTCTTGTGGGCGGCGTAAACTTCTACCAGAGAAAAGAGATCAAGGATGTTCTCTGCTATTTAAAGACGATCGCCAATGGGCGGGATGACCTGGCTGTGCAGAGGATCATCAATGTTCCGAAGCGTGGAATCGGAGCTATGAGTGTCGCCCGGGTGAACATGTTCGCGATGGAAAACGATATGAGTTTCTATGAGGCGCTGGAACGTGTGCAGGCTGTTCCGGGAATCGGAAAAGCGGTGTTAAAGATCGGAGTATTTACAGACCAGATCAGCGAGTTCCGGAAGATGTTAAAGGAAGAGACTCCGATCAAGGATGTGATCGAGGCGATCCTTGATAAGACAGGATATCGTGACGAGCTGAAGGAAGAGGGCGAGGTGGAAGCAGAGTCCAGAATGGAAAATATTGAGGAATTGATCAACAAGGCAGTCACCTACTGGGAGAGCGCCGAAGAACCGAGTCTGTCTGCATTTTTAGAGGAGGTTGCTCTGGTTGCGGACATTGACAGTATGGACGAATCCGAGGACCGGATCATCCTCATGACGCTTCATTCCGCAAAGGGTCTGGAGTTCCCGTATGTGTATCTTGCAGGAATGGAAGATGGTCTTTTCCCGAGTATGATGTCTCTGATGGAAGGACCGGAGGCACTGGAGGAAGAGCGCCGTCTCTGCTATGTGGGAATCACGAGGGCGGAGAAGCGGCTGACGCTGACTGCCGCAAAGAGCCGTATGGTGAAGGGCGAGATGCAGTACGCGAGAACGAGCCGGTTTATTGACGAGATCCCGGATGTGTGCCTGGAACGTCCGGATCGGGATGATTCAAAGACCGGATGGAAAAAAGTGGCGGACGCATACAGGGATCTTCCGGAGGAAGCGGGACTTCCGTGGGCGAAGGCTTCCGGCGCGGACGGAAAAGCGGCTGACGGTCACACCGGAAGATTCCAGAACCGTCCGGCGGGCGTGAGTCTTTTCGGACAGAAATCCGATGCCTATAAGAATCCATACGCCTCCGGGACTTCTGCGGCGCCGAAGAACACGCCGACCTTCGGAAAGTCGTTCACCGTAGAAAAACCGAAGTCTTTGGATTACTCCGAAGGTGACCGCGTCCATCACATGCGTTTTGGTGACGGAACCGTGAAATCCATCGCGGATGGCGGAAAAGATTTTGAGGTCACAGTCGATTTTGATAATGCGGCGATCGGGACAAGGAAGATGTTTGCTTCCTTTGCGAAGCTGAAGAAGCTGTAAATAAATTAGCCGAAAGAAATTTAGTATTGATTTTTTTCAGGCAATCGCATATAATTAAAAACAGCTAAGGAAAGTGCTTATATGTCTATGAGTACGCGAAAACCCCCGGAGTGGCACCTCCGGGGGTTTTCTTGCTCTTTGCGGTGAGCCGAACCGTTTAGGCTGTTACTGCCGGTTGTCCCTATCCAGCCATTTGCAAACATAGTAGCCAACTATGCTTGCCGCGACAGAGACAAGGAAAGTGTTTATGTAATCTATAAATACCGCCTCCTTTCTGCTGGAGGTGCGACAGCAGTTTTATTTTATCATGTTTATTTGTAGAACTCCATATACTGCGGTATAAAAAATGGTGTCTAAAACTATGAAAATTTAGGGATAGTAAAAACCATAAAATCATGATATACTATTATAAAGTATCTGTCCGTGCGGATCATTCTTGTCCGGGGCGGCTGTGAAACAGAAAGGATGTGTGAGGATGAACAAATTCGATACGATGAGTAAAGACGCACTCAGCAAAATGGAAGAGCTTATAAACGCGTCCAAGCTGAATGAACTGCTTCATAAAAAAGAAGAAGAGGATAAGAAAAAGAATTGTATCCTCTGGGTGCTTGCTATCATCGGCGCTGTTGCTGCTGTAGCCGGAATCGCATACGCAGTATATCGCTTCTTTACACCGGATTATCTGGAAGATTTTGAAGACGATTTCGACGATGATTTCGACGATGACTTTTTCGAGGAAGAGGAAGAAGCTCCGAAAAAAACGGAAAAAGCTGTCGAGAAGGATGACGAGAAAGAAGCTTAAGCCGAAATGCTTACAAACACAATGAGAACGAGGCTGTGGCAGGGATCGCTTGCACAGCCTTTTTCTGTGCATAAAAATATATCAGGGAACGAGGCATCGTTTGTGCGCTGTGCGATCAGAAACGGAAAAATCCGATTCCCGGCAGAAAAAAGGAGTACAAAAATTATATGAAAAAAGGTGAGATCTACACCGGTACAGTGGAAAAGATGGATTTTCCAAATAAAGGAATCCTCCATATCGGAGAGGAAAAGGTAGTTGTAAAGAATGCGCTCCCGGGGCAGACCGTCGAGATCGCGATCTCCAAGCAGCGCAAAGGAAGATGCGAGGGAAGACTCCTTAAGGTCGTGACTCCTGCAGCATACGAAAACACAGAGGGCGCATGTCCTCATCGTGCGGACTGCGGCGGATGTACGTACCAGACGGTTCCTTATGAGGAACAGTTAAAGATCAAGGAGCAGCAGGTCCGGGCTCTTTTAGATCCGGTTCTTCCGGCCGGCTACAATTTTGAGGGGATCAAAGGTAGTCCGTTGACAAAGGCATACCGCAACAAAATGGAATTTTCCTTCGGAGATGAGTTTAAGGACGGTCCCATGACTCTGGGAATGCATAAACGCGGCAGCTTTTATGATATCGTGACCGTGGACCGGTGTGTGCTGGTGCATCCGGACTGCTGTAAGATCTTAAGAGCGACGTTGGATTATTTTACGGAGCACGGAGCAGTCTTCTATAAAAAAATGGCGCATGTCGGTTATCTGAGACATCTTCTTGTCCGCCGCGGTGTGAAGACCGGGGAGATCCTTGTAGATCTTGTGACCTCCACCCAGACGGAGGGAACCTGGAAGAGTGAACAGAATGAGGAAGCGCTGCTTGAGGGCTGGAAAGAAAAACTTCTGGGACTGGATCTGGAAGGCTCTTTTGCCGGAATCCTCCACACAGAAAACGACAGCCTTGCGGATGTGGTACAGAATGACCGCACGGTGATCCTTTATGGACAGGACTTCTTTATGGAAGAGCTTCTCGGATTAAAATTTAAGATCACTCCATTCTCCTTTTTCCAGACCAACTCTCTCGGTGCGGAGGTGCTCTATGAGACGGCCCGCGAATACATCGGTGAGACAGACGGAAGAAAGGTATTCGATCTCTACAGCGGAACCGGTACCATTGCCCAGATCCTGGCTCCGGCGGCAGAACATGTGACCGGCGTGGAGATCATTGAGGAAGCTGTTGAGGCGGCGAAGGTGAACGCGGCGCAGAATGGACTGACAAACTGCGACTTCATCGCGGGAGATGTCTTAAAAGTATTGGATACCTTAGAGGAACGCCCGGACCTCATCGTTTTGGACCCGCCGAGAGACGGAATCCATCCGAAGGCGCTTCCAAAGATCATCGACCATTATGGATGCGAAAAAATGATCTATATTTCCTGCAAACCAACGAGCCTTGCGAGAGATCTCGTCGTGCTGCAGGCGAAAGGTTATGAGGTCACAAGAGTATGCTGCGTCGACATGTTCCCGGGGACGACGCAGGTAGAGACGGTAGTTCTTTTGTCCCACAAAAAAGCCGACAGTTATATCCACATTGATGTGGAGTTTGGAGAGGGCGAGGGCAAGATTCCGGTAGATGGTATTGCTAAAAGAGCCGAAGCGTACAAGCCCAAAGAAAAAGTGACCTACAAAATGATTAAGGAGTACATAGAAGCGAAATACGGCTTCAAAGTACATACCGCATATATCGCAGAGGTAAAGAGAGATTTAGGCTTGCCAATGTATGATGCTCCTAATGCGGTAGAAGAATTGAAACAGCCGAGGAAACATCCGACAGCGGAGAAAGTGGAAGCGATAAAGGATGCGTTGAAGCATTTTGAGGTTATATAATGAAATTGTTTGTTATATAAAGGAATTTATGAGTGTTAATACTTAAGATAGTATGAAGGTGAGTTTGAATGGAATTTGAAACAGTAATTTTACGATTTAGAGATTTGGTAACTGAAAATAATGTTACCATAGCTAGACATAAAGATATGATTGATAAAAAGGGATATGTCTGGTGGGGGTGGTGGAATAAGGGGAATGAGAAGCTCCCATTTGAAGAATTCTGTGTGCTAAAAGGTGAAATTGAGAGCAAACCAAAATATTTTTATCTTATGGATTCGGGACAGGAAAAGTTGTATAAGGCTGAATGCCTTGATATAAAATGTTCTGGAAGCGATAAGATATTATCGCCAGAATTGGAATGTACCCCCAATTATTATAATGAACAAAAGTATTATGCATGGTTTAAATTTGATAAAATTGAAGAATGTGAGGCTGATGAAGTTAAGAATTATACATATGTGAAAGTAGATTCACTATTCGTAGAAAATCATTCTAATTATGAAAAATTTTATGGAAAAAGAGTTTATAATATTAAGGAAATGATTCAGCAAAACAGGACAATATGGTTTGTGCGGAACTATAATGAGAATGATGATTCTGATTATGAAATACAATTATTAAATTCTAGTGTTGTAGAGCCACATGACTTTAGTGACAAATATTTTGAAACTGGCAGTGACACTTTGTTATGGTTATCAGATTTGCATTTTGGAACAGATGATGTTTTTAAGGTTAAAATGGCAAAGGAAACAGATGTAACTTTAACTGCACATATTAGAAACGCATATAATGACCTTAACAAAGTGGGAGGCTTGATAATAACAGGAGATATCACATCACTTGGAAAGCCAGAGGGTTTCACCAAGGCAGAAGAATTTATTGTTGATTTGAATAGGAATCTTACAAGAAAACTTATATCTGAAAATATAATTTTTTGCCCTGGTAATCATGATTTTGTGCGTAAAAATGAGATGCTTGGCAATGGAGTTCCTGAGAAGGTTTCAGAAAACCCAGATAGTATCAGTGCATATAAGGAGTTCTATAGTTCGATTCATAATTTGAATCCTAATGAATATATGGCATGTGGGCGTAGATTATTAATGTCTACAGGACGAACTGTAGAAATAGTAGCTTTAAATAGTCTTATTTTACAGCAATATAAGGATTTTGAGGGACATGGATTTTTGTCAGATAAACAGTTAGAGTATGTTGCAAATAAAATGGGATGGGAAGAAAATGTTCAAACAAATTCTGTTCGTATTGTGATAATGCACCATCATTATATGCCAACTTGTTTGGTTGAGCAGGTAGATGTAAAAAAGCCAAGTAGCGTTGTATATGATGCTGAGCGTCTTGTACAGTGGTTAGCAAAATATGACATTAAGTTACTTTTACATGGGCATAAGCATCAATCCTTTGTTTCTAAAATAGGGCATTTTGATAACAGCATTTATGAAATTGATGAAGATAGAATGAAAAATATATACGTTATTGGAATGGGAGGGACAGGAGCTTTTAATTGTGAAAATAAGTTTTCTACATTGACATTTTGCAATGATCATATTGAGTTGAAATTTTTTAGAATATATGCTGATAACACTGAAACAGATAAATGTGTTCAAACATTGCGTATACCAATATAAAATTAGATGGAGGATAATAGATGATAAAGCTAGTAATTACAGATTTGGACGATACATTATACTCATGGATTGGCTTTTTTATACCAGCTTTTTATGATATGGTACAGGAGTTATCTCTATTAATTAACGTGCCTCAAGAGAAACTGTTGGAGGAATATAAAGCAATTCATCAAGAAGTAGGAAGTGTTGAGTATCCATTTGCAACTTTGAACCTCCCATCTGTTAAAAAGAAATATTGTGGAATTTCTGATGAACAAGTCAAAATTGAACTTAACCCTGCTTTTCATAAATTTAATTCTACTCGTAAAAAGTTATTAAAATTGTATCCGGGAGTAGAAGAGACTTTAAAATTTTTTTATGACAATAATATAATGGTTGTTGCATATACTGAGTCAGCAGAAGAAAATGGTTTTTATCGATTAAAGAAATTAGGGATTGATAATTATTTTAAGGAGGTATACGTATCTGATAGTTTGTATAAGCGCCCCGATACTATTCCATCATCTCCCAAAACACATATAGTACATGGCAAGAAACCTAATGCAGAGGTATTAAAAGAAATTTGTTGTGGGGAGAAAGTTTCTGTATGTGAAGCAGTGTATATTGGAGATAGTTTATCTAAAGACATGATGATGGCAAAACAAGCTGGTATTACATCAATATGGTGTGATTTTCCGAGAGACGATATTCGGGACCTATATAGTAAATTGGTAGCTATATCACATTGGAAAGAAGAAGATTTCCAGCGAGAGCAACAATATAAAAATGAGTGGAAAAAAAATGGATATATTCCAGATTATACTATTCATACTTTTGGAGAGTGCAGGGAAATTCTTTCTCAGATTAATAAGCGATGATTATATTGAAAAAGTTTATATATAAAGTTCATTGCTAAGGACTTCATATATTAATAGAAATACAGGCATTCATCGCAAATAGGTAGGAGTTCTCTTTCCTATGAATTGCCGCTTAGTTTCGAGCAGGCAGCAGCCTATCGAAAGGCTAACGGACAG
>ERZ832973.2106-NODE-2106-length-11828-cov-3.301113_pt1 | contig 11828 bp, 10 predicted proteins | sample MGYA00519950_ERZ832973 | MGnify/ENA primary metagenome ERZ832973 (study PRJEB31850, sample SAMEA3708734) | human gut metagenome | biome: human gut; feature: human-associated habitat; material: faeces | place: China | collected 2014 ... | reverse complement strand
CACGGATCATCGAAGATGCAAACATTCGGCTGGTTAGAAATGCCACATTTTTTGATCCGAATTTCCACCTGCATTTCCATCTGAAATCCCACGGTGTGATTTTATAAGATTACTTATCACTCCCAAAGCGGTCTATGTTTATTGCGACAATTCTTTGTGACAAAAGCCTCAACGGGTTATCCCATCACAACCTCGACATTCACGTCCTTCTTTCCGTCCGCGAGTGCAATCGGAATCATGCCGCCGGAGATGCCGGACACGTCGACATCCTTGCCGTCGACGGTCATGGAAATGACGCCCTTTTCCACATGGTTCGGATTCTTGACGGTCACATGGTAAGTCGTACCGCGGAAATCTCTTCTGGCGGTAAAGCCGTCGAGAGAGGACGGAATACACGGATCGATCACCAGTCCGTCATAATCCGGGCGGATACCCAGAATATACTGGGAGACGTCAAGGAATGTCCATGCAGCCGTTCCGGTCAGCCAGCTGTTCTTGGCTTCACCGAAGTTCTTAGCGTCCTTGCCGGCGATCATCTGTGAGTAGACATACGGCTCGGTGCGGTGGATTTCGCTGATGTCCTCGATGTAGGCAGGACAGGTTCTGGTGTATACCTGCCATGCGCGGTTGCCGCGTCCGACAACTGTCTCTGCGATCGAGATCCAAGGATTGTTGTGGCAGAAGATACCTGCATTTTCCTTGTATCCCGGCGGATAGGAAGAAATCTCGCCAAGTTCTACGTGATATCTGTGGTAAGCCGGCTGCAGCAGGACAATGCCATACTTGGTGTCGAGATACTTCTCGACAGACTGCATTGCCTTTAAGCAGTTGCCCTCCTTGAGACCGATCTCCGCCATGACGCAGAAACCCTGCGGCTCAATGAAAATCTTGCCCTCCTCACACTCCCTGGAACCGACTTTGTTCTTGTAGTGGTCATAGGCGCGCAGGAACCATTCGCCGTCCCATCCGGCGTCAAGAACTGTTTTCTCCATATCGGCGATCGCTTTCTCAGCAACCGCTGCCTCGTCATCCATGCCTCTGTGGCGGCAGATTGCCGCATAGTCTTTTCCGTAGCGCACGAACATGCCGGCGATAAAGACGGACTCGGCATTCGGACCTTCGGACGGACCGAACGTCTGGAACGATTCTCCCGGTTCGGTGGAGAAGCAGTTCAGATTCAGACAGTCATTCCAGTCAGCGCGGCCGATTAACGGCAGACCGTGCGGACCGAGGTGCTCCATCGTGTAGTGGAAGGAGCGGCGCAGGTGCTCCATGAAGTCTGTTGCCTTGGAAGGATCACTGTCGTATGGCGTCATCTCATCTAAGATCGTGTAGTCGCCGGTCTCCTTGATGTAGGCAGCAGTACCTGCGATCAGCCACAGCGGATCATCGTTGAAACCGCTTCCGATGTCGGAGTTGCCCTTCTTGGTGAGCGGCTGGTACTGATGGTATGCGCTTCCGTCCTCAAACTGCGTTGCGGCGATGTCGAGGATGCGCTCTCTGGCACGATCCGGGATCAGATGAACGAAACCGAGCAGATCCTGACAGGAATCACGGAATCCCATGCCACGTCCGATGCCGGACTCAAAATAGGAAGCGGAACGGCTCATGTTGAAGGTAACCATACACTGATACTGGTGCCATACGTTCACCATGCGGTCGAGCTTCTCCTCGGAGGAAGAGATAGTGAAGTGGGAGAGCAGTTCGTCCCAGTATTCCTTTAATGCGGCAAGTGCGGCATCCGCCTTCTCAGTGCTGTCGTAGCGCGCCATCAGGGCATCCGCCGGTGCGCGGTTGATCACGCCGTCCTCCGGGCGTCCGATCCATTTTTGGTCGATGGGGTTCTCGATGTAGGCGAGAACGAACACGAAAGTTTTGGACTCTCCCGGTGCCAGTGACACGGAAAGGTGATGTGAGCCGACCGGAGCCCAGCCACTTGCCATGGAATCCTTGGAAGCGCCGGTGACAACCACCTCGGGAGCGGAATTCTCTCCGTATGCGCCGAGGAAGGAATCACGGTCGGTGTCAAAACCTGCGATCGGGGCGTTGACCGCATAGAGTGCATAGTGATTGCGGCGTTCGCGGTATTCCGTCTTGTGGTAGATCGCGGAACCGTGAACCTCTACCTCGCCGGTGGAAAAATTGCGCTGGAAATTTGTCATGTCATCCATGGCGTTCCAGAGACAGAATTCCACGTAGGAGAAAACGGAAAACGTCTTTGGCGCGCTGCCGTTGTTGGTGAGCGTGAGCTTGTTGATCTCGCAGCTGTCGTCTACCGGAACAAAAGCGGTCAGCTCTGCGGAGAGATTATTCTTGGAACTGCGGAAGGTGGAGTATCCCATGCCGTGATGGCACTCATAGGAATCCAGATCGGTCTTTGTGGGCATCCATCCCGGATTCCAGATCGTATTACCTTCCTTAATATAGTAGTAATGGCCGTTGCTGTCGAACGGGACATTGTTATAGCGGTATCTGGTCAGGCGCAGAAGCTTTGCGTCTTTATAAAAACTGTAGCCGCCGCAGGTGTTGGAGATCAGGGAAAAGAAATCCTTTGATCCCAGATAATTGATCCACGGAAGCGGTGTCCGCGGAGAAGTGATGACGTATTCTTTCTTCGCATCATCAAAATAGCCAAATTTCATGGGCTTACCTCCATTCATATCATGTAAGCATACGCATTTCCGAAACATTTGCAACGAAAATAGGTAAGTGAATTGTTCAAACTGAAATAATTGCGAAAACGATTAAGTAAACAATTTCTAACTAAAAGTATAACCTGTGAAAATAAAAAAATCAATCAAAATACGCATAAATACAAGGAATACAGCAGATTGAACAAAAAAGCAGGTAAAATATAGAAGAAAGACACAAAGGAGTTGAAAAACCGAAATATAGGGCTGAAAACCGAAAACGTGTAAGAATGACAGGGAAAATACAACTTATAATAGAAGAAAAAGAAATAGAACACGCAAAAATGCACAAAAAATCAGCGAAAAAAGTGTTAAACTCGCCGAAATGACAAATATGTATTGCATTTTTGCAAAAGATGGCATATAGTAAAAGTACGAAAACGATTAAGTGATGTTTCGAAAGTGTGGAGGACACAATGGTATCATTAAAAACGATAGCTGAGAAATGCGGTGTCTCCACTGCAACGGTAAGCAAGGCACTCAACGACCAGAAGGATGTCAGCGAAGAGACGAAGCATCGGATCAAGAAGACAGCAGAAGCACTCGGGTATTTTCCCAATGCGGCAGCGAGAGCACTTAAGACCAACCGTTCCTATAATATAGGAGTCCTTTTTGAGGAAGAAGCGGGCAGCGGTCTTACCCATGAATATTTCTCGGGTGTGCTCAACGGTCTTAAAGTTCAGGCAGAGAAGCAGGGTTACGATATCACATTTATCAATACCTGCTTTGAGAACCGCAAGATGTCCTACTATGAACACTGCAGATACCGGAACTTTGAAGGAGTCGCAATCGTCTGTGCCGATTACAATGATCCGGACGTTCTGGAACTGATGAACAGCGATCTGCCGGTGGTAACCATTGACTATGTACATCATAACTGTACGGCGGTAAGCTCCAACAACATTCAGGGCATGGAAGACCTTGTGAAGTATATTTACCAGCAGGGGCACCGGAAAATTGCATATATCCACGGTCAGGAGAATTCCTATGTTACCAAGGGCCGGCTGGCAAGCTTTTACCGGACGATGGATGAATTAGGACTGGAGGTGCCGGATGAATATATCCGGACTGCCGATTATCTTGAGACGAAGGAAGCGGCAAGGCAGACCAGAGAGATTTTAAATCTTCCCGATGTGCCGACCTGCATCATCTACCCGGATGACACCGCATTAATCGGCGGAAGGAATGTCATCATTGAGATGGGACTTCGGATTCCGAGAGATATCTCCGTGGCAGGTTACGATGGAACGCGCATCTCACAGCTGCTGCATCCCAAGCTTACCACAATCCGTCAGAACACAGAGCTGATTGGAAGCGAAGCAGCCAAGCGATTGATTGGCACAATTGAAAAACCGCGAACAACTCTCGTTGAGAGAGTCGTTATAGAAGGAAGCTTAGTACCAGGGCAATCCGTAGGAAAGATCGAACCGTAAGGGGAGATAGATTTTTGCAGAAATAACAGCGGGGCGCAGGGAAAGGTTTCCCAAACCAATGGCGAAAGCCAGACATCTTAAGGAGGAGGGTTTTCTATGAAGAAGAAAATCATTAGCGCACTTTTATGTGCATCCATGGTAGCATCCATGGCAGCAGGATGTGGATCATCCGACACAGCAGACACGACCACAACAGACAACACAGCAACAACGCCTGCAACAGAGGCAGCGCCTGCAGCAGACACAGCTACAGAAGCTGCAACAGATGCAACTGCATCGGATGAGGGCAAAGTCTTAAACATCTACTGCTGGAATGAAGAGTTCAAGTCCAGACTGGAAGATCACTATCCAGGCTACACCATCGTTGATGGAACCACAGGAACCATTGGTGATGTAACTGTAAAGTGGAACATCACGCCGAACGATGACAATGCATATCAGAACAATCTGGATGCAACATTGTTAAAGCAGGCAGATGCAGCAGCAGATGACAAGATCGACCTGTTCCTTGTAGAGGCTGATTACGCATTGAAATATGTAGATACCGATTACACGATGGCTGTAAAGGATCTCGGCATCACAGATGCAGATCTGGCAGATCAGTATCAGTACACCAAGGATATTGTTACCGATTCCAACGGCGTATTAAAGGGTGTATCGTGGCAGGGCTGCCCGGGCGTATTATTCTACAACCGCGAAGCAGCAAAGGAAGTTCTCGGATCTGACGATCCTGCAGACGTACAGGAATATGTAAAAGACTGGGATACCTTCAATGACACAGCAGCAAAATTAAAAGATGCTGGTTACAAGATCACATCTTCCGCAAACGATTCTTACCGTGTATACTCTAACAACGTATCTTCCAAGTGGGTTACAGACGGCAAGATCACGATCGATGACAACATCATGAAATGGGTTGATGATTCCAAGGAGCTTGTAGATGCAGGCGAGACCAGCACAGCAGAGCTTTGGAGCGATGACTGGAAGAAAGGCTTCTATCCAGACGGTAAGGTATTCTGCTACTTTGGACCGGCTTGGTTAGTAAACTTCTCCATGGCAGCTGAGGACGAAGGCAGTATCGCAAACCTCGGCGGATGGGGCGCAACACAGGGACCGCAGGGCTTCTTCTGGGGTGGTACATGGATCTGTGCAGCAAACGGAACAGATAACCCAAGCCTTGTAAAAGATATCATGCTTCAGATGACAACGAATGCAGACCTTATGAAGGATATCGTTGTTGCAGATGATGACTTCGTAAACAACAAGACCACAATGGAAGCTATGGCACAGGATACCAGCTACTCCAGCAAGGTATTAGGCGGACAGAATCCACTGGCTATGTACTGCGCAGGTGTTGACAGCCTTGACTTAAGCAACCTTTCCGCATACGACCAGGGCTGCAACGAAGAGTTCCAGAACGCAATGAAGAACTACTTCGAGGGCAACGCAACGAAGGATGAGGCACTTGATCTGTTCTACAAGGCAGTAGAGGAGAAATATCCGGAACTGACACACTAATCGTGGAACTGTAATCTCAGTGATTGAGAGGATATAAGCATCGGTACAGAAAGCATCAGCAGATGAAGAAGTAAAGATGCTATGGATAGAATGACAGGAGCCACGCCTGCCGGCCATCAGGAAGGCGGGTGTGGCTCATTCTATGCCAAAATACAGGTGATTTCTCTGGAAATGCAGAGCTGACAGCAGGTCTGCAAAAAAAAAGGAAGGACTGCTGTGAGCTCTGTATACAATGAATGAAGAAGGGGGCAAATGCTATGAAAAAGAAGTCAAAAGCCGTTCGGTATAATAAATGGGGCTATATCTTTTTACTTCCGTTTATTATCGTGTATGTGATTTTCCAGTTGATACCGATGGTAACAACCATTTACAACAGTTTTTTTGAGAATTATCTGTCGGGGCTGACGCAGATCGGACCGAATTTTGTCGGACTTGCAAACTATAAAAAGCTGTTTTCAGACGGTGACATCTGGGTTTATGCCAAGAATACAATGGTGATGTGGATTATGTGTTTCATTCCGCAGATCTTCCTGTCACTGCTTTTGGGCGCATGGTTCTCGGATGTGAGCCTGAAATTAAAAGGACAGCGGTTCTTTAAGACAGTGATGTATCTGCCGAACCTGATTATGGCATCTGCATTTGCCATGTTGTTCTTCACATTGTTTTCCGACAGCGGTCCTATCAACTCACTGCTCATGCAGATTGGCTTTATCGATACACCTTACAAATTCCTTTCCAATGTTGGAAGCACAAGAGGACTGGTTGCATTCATGAATTGCCTGATGTGGTTCGGCAATACGACAATCCTTCTCATGGCAGGAATGATGGGAATCGATACCTCACTCTTTGAGGCTGCCGAGGTAGACGGGGCGACTTCCATGCAGGTATTCTTCAAGATTACGTTGCCGCTGCTGCGCCCGATTTTGGTATATGTGCTGATTACTTCTCTCATCGGCGGTTTACAGCTGTTCGATGTGCCGCAGATTTTGACAAATGGAACCGGAGATCCGATGCGTTCCTCCATGACGCTGATTATGTTCTTGAATAAGCATCTGTACAGTAAGAACTATGGTATGGCGGGTGCGTTGTCAGTTGTATTGTTCTTCATCACCGGTGTATTAAGTCTTGTAGTATTTAAGATTACCGGCAATGACAAGAGAAAGGGGTGAGCTGTATGGAAACAAGAGAAGTACATAAAGGAATGAATATTCATACAAGAAGAGCCATTGCATATGTGGTATTGACGATTATTTCGTTTTTCTGTCTGTTCTGGTTCTACATCCTGTTTGTGAATGCAACGAGATCAAACGGACAGCTGCAGTCCGGATTCACACTGGCACCGAGCTCGCATCTTCTGGAGAACTGGAAGAATCTGCTCGCGGGAACACTTCCGGTATGGAACGGTATGTTAAACAGTATTATCGTAGCAGGCTTAAGCGCACTGGTTTCGGTCTACTTTTCAACCATGACGGCTTACGCGATTCATGCATATGATTTCGGACTGAAAAAGTTCATCTATCCGTTCATCCTGATGATCATGATGATCCCGACACAGGTAACGGCACTTGGATTCGTACAGCTGGTTGGAAAGATGCATCTGGAGGATTCCTTTATTCCTCTGATTGTGCCGACGATCGCAGCACCGGTTACATTTTTCTACATGAAACAGTACATGGAAAGCGCTCTGCCGCTGTCCCTCATCGAGGCGGCGCGTATCGACGGCTCCGGCGAGTTCCATACCTTTAATCAGATCGTACTTCCGCTGATGAAACCGGCGATTGCGGTTCAGGCGATCTTCACATTCGTAAGCAGCTGGAACAATTACTTTACACCGGCATTGATCTTACACGATGACAAGAAGAAAACCCTCCCAATCCTGATCGCGCAGCTTCGTGCGGCAGACTGGCTGAAGTTCGATATGGGGCAGGTGTACGTCATGATCGCGTTCTCCATATTCCCGGTTATCGTTGTATATCTGATCCTCTCCAAACACATTGTGCAGGGCGTTGCCCTCGGAAGTGTGAAGGGTTAAAAAATGTGGCTGTCACACGGAACGATGGCATTGTGATAAGCTGCAACTGTTAAAAGACGGGAAGGCTCAAGTTCCGGATGAACCCGGGCGTGAACATTCGTTGGAGCAAAATACGTGAAATTCTTTTCTGCCGTGTTTTTTATCTCATTCTGTGTCTTTGCCACGTTTTGACAATCCACAGGAGGTATCCGACAAGCTGCAGACAATGAGCGAACTTCCTAGCGTGCCTAGTGGCACCGCTTCATAGACAATATAAAACCGCGCGAACCGAAACTCGTTGGCATCTGCTATTGAAAACATGGCAGATGCCAATTCAAACATCGGCTTCGCGCGGTTATGTTTTGCTCAGTGGTGGCACAAGGGGCACGCACAAAAGTCCTAAAATTGTCTGTTGGCTTGCGGACACAGTCCGTGGAGTGTTCCAAACTTGGAAAGACACGGATCATCGCAGATGCAAATCCCGGTTGGTTAGAAATGCCGCATTTTTTGAACAGAATGTATCCTATGCATTCCAGCTGAAATCAACAGATAAGCTGTCTATCATATTACTTATCACTTCAAAAAGAAACTCCCTTTTCGGAATTGTGTGTCTGAATGAAAAGCGTGTATAATTCTATATTTTGGATGTATAAATCTACATCCTAGCAATTCCAAAAGCGGTTCGGTTTATTGTTGCTCCAAATCAATATAAAATTTTTCCTAAAGGACATAGCATGGTTTATTTTTGCTATGTCCTTTCTTTCGACAATCTGATATATTTGGTATATAAATTTAGAAAAAAATTTTTTGAAAAAAGTGTAAGATTATGGTTCAGAAGTTGCCTATATAGGTGTAAGGGAAAAAATCAGAAAGGAGGATTGAGTATGAACGACAAGGACATTATTCAGTTGTATTTAAATAGAGACCAGCGTGCATTATCTGCAACTGCAAAGAAGTATGGGAAATACTGCACTTCTATTGCAAAAAATATCCTAGGTAATAATGAAGATGCAGAAGAATGCGTCAATGATACATATTTAAGTACATGGAACTCTATACCGCCAACTATACCAACAATTCTATCTGCGTTCCTTGGGAAAATCACAAGAAATTTAGCTTTTAACAAATACAAACATAATCATGTGATGAAACGTGGAAACGGAGAAATAGCAGTCGTTCTTGACGAACTTGCAGAGTGTGTATCTGGCGTAGATGATGTAGAGCAAGAAATTGACAGACGAGAACTTGTCGAAACAATCAATTCTTTTCTGGAAACCTTGCCACCAAAAAAGAGAAACATATTCATCTGTAGATATTGGTATTCTGACAGCGTTTCATCAATTGCAAGGCGGTATGAAATGACTGAAAGTAATGTATCGGTTACATTAAACCGATTACGTTCTAAACTTAAAGAATACTTATCGGAAAGGGGTTATGTATTATGAAAAAAGAAGATTTGTTTGATACTCTTGGTGACATTAACAATCAATATATTAAGGAAGCTCATATGAACAACAAGAGAAAAAATAATTTTGCATGGGTTAAGTGGGGAACAATCGCAACATGCTTTGCCTTATTGGTTTTATGTATTCCTATGGTAACACACTTATCACCAGTAGAGGATACCAACACACCAACAGTTGAGTCATTACCAATCGAAAACAATAATAAAGTTGAGGATTTACAGAACAACAAAGAAGAATCTGTAAACATTCAAGAAAGTAAAAGTACAGAAATCGAAGATACTTCAGAAACTATTATAGAAGATGTTCCTGCAGACAATAAGGGAGAATATAACGAAGAAGTAAATAGCAGTGACTTAACCAAAGATACCTCAGAGTTTTTTGGTGGTTCCTATACAGATGCTAATGGAAAATTTGTAATCGTTCTTACAGAAGATACACCAGCTAATAGAACAGCTATTTGTAAGGAACTTGGCAGAAGTGAAAACAATACTACTTTTGTAAAAGGTACTTACACATTGGCATATCTCACAGAGTTACAGGAAAAGATAACAAATGCAATGGTAAATAAGGAAATCCCATTTGTTGTAACGTCTGGCGTATATGAGACCACAAACAACATCATTATTAGAGTAACAACAAATGATGAAGCAGAATTGGCAAAAGTATATGCTCTTGATACCATTGGCGGTGCAATCAAAGTAGAGTTCAGTGCTGGTGCAGTAGTTGAAGAATTATTACTTCCACTTCCTAAAGCTGAATAATCATTAAAAACTGAATAAAAATTTTCAAAGGCTACCCAGTCAAAAGATTGGATAGCCTTTCTTTATGCTTTCAACCAGAACTCAAATTTAGTCTGGGAGGATAGCTGGGTGCAGTATGGTTTAGTAACCCAGCAAATCGCTCAAATCGCCAAAACAGTTAGCGAAAGTATAAATATTCATCAAATTCTCTGATAATAGCATCAGACACACTTTTCAGAAAAGGGAGAAAAGAAATGTCTGCTTAAAGCACCAGCCTCTTTTTTGACAGATGTTATTTTCTGCTTCCGGCCGCCTTATGGTAGACATAAGCGGCGATGACCGAGGTGACTGCTTCGGTGATCCAGAAAGCATGCCATACTCCGGTTGGTCCAAAGATACGGCACAATACAAAGGCTGCCGGGATCATGAGAATTACATAGCGGAACAGCGATATGACAAGGGAATGCGTTCCTTTTCCAAGTCCCTCCAAGGCGCCGGAGGCTGTGACGGACACGGAGGAGATGATAAAGCCTGCGCTAATGATGCGCAGTGCGGTTCCTCCGGCTGCGATCGTCTCGGCATTTTCGGTGAACAGTTCCATCAGACCGCGCGATGCCACCAGGCATAAAATTGTGCCGAGCGCCATAATGACAGCACTCATCGCAAGCGTAATCTCATAGATCTTTTTCACGCGCTTCTGCTCGCCGGCACCGTAATTATAGCCGATCAGCGGACGCATGCCCTGGACAATGCCGTTTGCCGGAAGATAGAGGAAGGTCTGTAATTTGTAATAGATTCCCAGAATGACCACATAGATCTGGGAGTAAGCTGCCAGAATACCGTTTAAGACGGATACTAACAGCGATGGCAGGGCAAGATTTAAGATGGCAGGAACTCCGATCGAGTAGAGACGATGGTCGGTTTCCTTATGAAAAGCAAGGTATTCTTTGCGGATTTTGACCGGGATCGGGCGCTTGTTGTACACCGTCAGGTAAAGAAGGAGGGTACACAGCTGACCGATCGCTGTGGCAATCGCTGCGCCGGCGATACCAAGCCTCGGGAAAATTCCGATGCCGAAAATCAGGAGCGGGGCTAAGATAATATTGGTAATACTTCCGCACAGCAGTCCGATCATGGATACTTTCATGCGTCCCACGGACTGGAAGATTTTCTCAAAGGAAAGATTCGCCATGGTGATTGTCGAAAACGCAAATACGATCACCGCGTACTCCATTCCCATCTGATATACCTGCACATCGTTGGTGAACATGTCCAGGAAAGCCGGCATGATGGAGATGCTTAACACAGTGACGACAACGCCGTGGATGAGTGCCAGAACAAGTCCCTGTGTGGCGGCGCGGTCGGCGCCTTTTTTGTCGCCTGCTCCGAGAAAATAGGCAATCAGTGCATTGATACCAACGCCGAATCCGATGGCAAGCGCGTTGACAAAATTCTGAATCGGGAAGACGAGGGACAGCGCTGTCATGGCATTCTCATTGATTCTGGCGACGAACAGACTGTCTACAATATTATAAAGTGCGTTTACCATCATGGATATGACCATCGGAAGCGCCATGGAGGTAAGCAGCGGCAGTATCGGTTTTTCTTTCATAAATGTTTCGTTCATGTGGTATTTCCTCCTATATAATAGTCTGGGTTTATTGTATCCAGGATAAAACAGAAAACGCCACACAATGACTCAAAAGAATCATTGTGTGGCGAAAAAAAGTCAGACTTGAAAAGTCCACACCAAGTTTTAGCGAAGAGAGTATAGCACGATCCATAGGAAAAAGTCAAGAATTTTGGCAAAAAAGTCAAAAAATCTGTTGACGAAACCAAACTGCTATGCTATTATAATCGAGTATGCCGCACAGTGAGGTCTCAAAGTCCGTCCGGATTGCCCGGGCGACACCACAACTGGCGAGTAATGATAATAGGAGGTGCCATATGTACGCAATTATAGCAACAGG
>ERZ832973.2099-NODE-2099-length-11871-cov-28.481974_pt1 | contig 11871 bp, 8 predicted proteins | sample MGYA00519950_ERZ832973 | MGnify/ENA primary metagenome ERZ832973 (study PRJEB31850, sample SAMEA3708734) | human gut metagenome | biome: human gut; feature: human-associated habitat; material: faeces | place: China | collected 2014 ... | reverse complement strand
AGTAATTTTATCTTACATCAGTTTGGAGGTTTACACAAACTTTAGGATACTCCCTACTATTCAAAAATGCTCTAAACAATTATTTAGAAAAAATGTTAATACTATAAAGGGAGATCCTTTTATGAATACTTATATCATTTACTTTGTTTCTGTAATTAATTGTTATGTTTCTGCACAACTAATTTTTGATCATTTTAAAATAAATTTTAACTCTATATATTCACAAAAATGGATTTATAATATAGTTACCATTTCCGTCGGAGTCTTAATTGGAATTATAAATCTTTTTAATTACCCTATTTTAAATTTTGCAAGTTGGATTATCATTCTTACACCTGTTATATGCTTACTATTTTATGATCCATGGAGTTCAAAGAAAACTTTACTCCTGGATTTATACTTTTTCATATTTCTTTTAACTTTTTTTGAAACAATAGGGGTCGCTCTATATGAATTGTTTTTGATTTTTATTAAGTTTCCATTATGCGAACCAGCACATTCCGTTTTTAAAATGGCTATTTCAAAATTATTAATTATATGTTTATACCAGGTAACCAAGAATCGTTATTTGTCAAAACAGCATAGTGTACTTCCTATGAAACAATTGATTTTATATATTTTATTATCATTCTGTAGTATAGTAAACATTTGCTTAAACGCTAAAATAGGTTATTCTGTTACAATACCGGAGACTGACAAATATATAGGATATTTAACAATTATAATTACCGTATTTATTAATCTTCATATTATGTGGCTACTTGAATACATTATTGAAAATCAAAAATTAAAGTCTAAAATAGCCCGATCAGAGCAGCAAGCAAACTTACAACTTAAATATTATAAACAATTAGACACAAACTATCAGAAATCGTTACAAATGATACATGACATAGATAAGCATGTTAATACGATAGAGCAACTATATAAAAGCAATGAATTTGAAAAAGCAGATAACTATATCAAAGGAATGGATAGACTTATATCAGATTTTGTATTATTCCCATACAGCAATAATACAGTTCTAAATCTTATACTGAACGAAAAAAAGATTTTTGCAGAACAACACGGCATTCTGTATAAATGTACCGTTGAACAAACTGATTTTAGATTTATGGATGACATTGACATCACAACTATATTTTCAAATTTGCTTGAAAACGCCTTATCTGCTAGTGCTCTTTGCAAAACCAATAAAGAAGTATCAGTAATAATTAGTTCCCATAATAACTTTGTTATAATCAACGTCAAAAATAGTTGCAATTCATACACAAAATGCGGAACATTCTCTTCTAAAGACTATGGAACTGGTCTTTACAATGTTGAAAATAGTGTTAAGAAATATGAAGGTTTCTTAAAAATCAGCTACTCGCAAACCGAATTTAACTGCAATGTTGTTTTAAGTAATACGCACTAATTAATACTTAATTCCTTCATCAACACATATAATCCTTTGCAAATCAAAATACCGGCTGTCAGGAATTTCTATCTGACAAACGGTATTTCACTTTTTGTTTTCTTTAAAATAGAAGTCTTCCAATTTTTCTTCCCTTCTTTGTAAGCGATGAATAACACGCCGTCTACCCTTTTCCTAAATTCTGTTAAAACAGGAAACAATTAACATTTATTATCAATTCCTCTGCTACCTAAGTGGCAGGGGAATTCTATTTTCCGGAACATTAGATTCCACGTTAATCAGCCCTGAACATTTTTCCTTTATAAAGTCACTCCATGGCATCAGCTGCTCTATACCTGCGGACGAATTCATGTAATCCGGCATATACAGGAGTACCGTATAGAGGTACTGGAAAATATTCAGATTGTTTGCTTTTGCTGTTTCCACGATACTGTACATCACCGCACTTGCTCCGGCACCGGCTTCTGATGTGTGGAACAGGAAGGCTTTCCGTCCGATTGCATAGCTTTTGGCTTTTCGTTCAGCATGGTTGTTCGAGATTTCACACCGGCCATCCAGTAGATAATTCATCAGTTGTTCTTTTATGGCTTTTTACAGTTGTTACTGTTTCTTCCGGTTTTTCATCTCCAGTTTGTTCATCCTGTTTTGTTTTCTCACTGCTCGTACCAAAGAGTTTCCGCTGGAATTCATTGAGCTTATCTCTGCCCTTCATAGCTTATAACGTAACCACAAAATCTGCCTACACTACCTATCAATCTCCGGTTATAATGCTTTCAAGCACTTCCAGCCCTTTTTGTATTTCCTGTTCGTCCGGTTTTCCATATCCTAACAAGAGTACCGGTCTTCCCTCCGGCGGTGTGTGAATATAATGCTCTCTGATACCCATAAGGCGGATTCCGCACTCTGCGGCTTTTTTACAGATTTCTTCCTCTGTAAGCGTTGTATTCACCTGCACAAGCACATGCAGTCCTGCGTTATCCCCTGCAATATTCTGCACCCAGTTTTTTTTCTTCAATTCGCCGACTAAAAAATCATGCTTGTTTTTATAAATTCCACGCATTTTATTTAAATGTCTGCCAAAGTATACTCCCCGGATGAATTCCCGCAATACTTCCTGCTGAATCTTCGAAACGGTTGTGGAATAGAAGCTGCATGATTCCTGATATTTTTTTAACAAATGCAACGGAAGAACCATGTAGCTGATTCGCAGGGACGGCGCAATACTTTTTGAAAAAGTACCCAGATATATCACCTTTTCCTCGTGATCGATACTCTGCAGTGACGGGATCGGCTTTCCTTTATAACGGTACTCACTGTCATGATCATCCTCGATCAGATATCTGCCTTCTTTCTCCGATGCCCATTTCAAAAGTTCCAGCCGCTGTTTTAAAGGCATGACTGTTCCCAAAGGAAACTGGTGTGATGGCATAACATATAAGATATCTGCGTTTTCCCTGCGCACCGCCTCGATCGGCATACTCCCCTGCTCTGCCGGAATATTTTTCACCAGATAACCCATATTGGAAAAAGTGCGGTACGCCTGCAGATAAGTCGGATCATCCATCAGTACGGTCTTCTTTTCTCCTAACACCTGCGCAAGCAGAAGTTCTAAATATTCATTACCTGCGCCGATTATGATCTGTTCTGCGACACAATTCACACCTCTTGCCTGATGAAGATAATCTGCAATTGCCACGCGGAGTTCATAATCTCCCTGTCCATCTCCCGACAAAAGAATTTCTTCCCTGTCATCAAGCAGGACATTTTTATGCAGTTTCCGCCAGACATTGTACGGAAAATTCTGCGTATCGATCGTGTAAGGGGAAAAATCAATTTCCTTCTGTTTTGAAGATCCTGCTCCATGTTTTAATGAAATCTCTGCAGTCAAATTTTCAACTTTTTTTTCTGTCTCAGTTTTCCATCCCAGTTGCCAGCTTTGCCCTGCCTGCAGTTTTTCCTGCATGTGATTCCGCTGTTCTAACTGATACAGCGCCTCAATATCACAGACAAAATATCCCCGGTATGGTTCTGCCTCAATATACCCTTCTGCCAAAAGCTGATCGTATGCCAGTTCCGCCGTGCTGCGGCTCACAGACAGATTTTTTGCCAATAAACGGGTTGACGGTAATTTTTCCCCTTTGGAAATCTTACCGTCAACAATCTCATTTTTTATATATTCATATATTTTTTCATAAAGGGGTGCTTTCGCACCCCCCTGCAGATCAATCATAATCTCGTTCATTGCAATCCTCTTACTCTTTGCCAATTCTGATGTCTGATCTTCCCCTGCCGCCTTTTACGCTTTGGAATCCTTAATTTCCCGGATGATCTCCTCTTTCAGATCGAATGCACGATCCTTCATCTTCTTAGAAGCAGAGCTTGTAGACAAGATCCTGGAAATACATTTGGACGCAGTATCGTAACGTTTGAAATGCTTTGACATAACAGCTAACAGGTAATCTACTGTTGTCTGATCCATGCCGCACATTGGAAACATCTCAGTTGATACTGCTTTTAAAAAGCCTTCATAAGCCTGATTATAAAATGCCTCCTGCTGCTCCAGACACTCCCTGCGTTCCTGTTCCAGCGAAGCATCCTTCTCATCCATGCCCTCTAACTTTCCACGATAGAGCCATGAAATCTTAAGACAGGTATATGCCTTCTCACTTGCTTTTCCTTTTTTTACCAGAGTATTAAACAGTGCGAGTTTGTAACGGTTAATTGCCGTATCATAATCATATACCGCCGGTTCTTCACCAGTCGGCTTAAAATTTGCACATATTTTCTCTTTGATCAGTTTGATCTGGACCGATGACAGATGTTCAAAGTAGCGGTTCATTGCTGTATAACCGCAGTTTGGACATGATGCAACATCATATTTTAAAGTATCAATATACATAAATCTTGGTCTCAGATCAAAATCCGGTTCGAGACGTTTCACTCTTCCGTTTTTGATCATTTTTGTTTTGAACACTTTATCGCACACAGTGCAGCGCACTGATTTTTCTAACAGAAATGATTCCTCAGAAGGTATTTCTTCTTTTGCCTCTCCCTGCTCTGTTGATGCATTGGTCCTTTTTTCTTCTTCAAACAGATTTTCTGTACCCTCTGTCTTCAGACCGAACTTTTCCAGTCCCTTGAATAAATTCATATACGTTCCTCCAATATTGACTGCTTTTCTTGATCGTAAATTAGTTATTTGACGGTAATTTAAATGAACTCTTCAGCGAAACGATCCGGTTAAATACGAGATGTTCCGGTGTAGAATCTTTTGCATCTACACAGAAGAATCCCTGACGCACAAACTGGAAGCTGTCATAAGCCTTTGCGTCTGCAAGATTCTCCTCTACATAACAGTCCTTTAATACTGTCAGTGAGTTTGGATTCAGGTTCAGGCTTCCGTCCTCATTGTATACACCCTTCTCTTCATCCACAATATTTTCATACAACCGGATCTCTGCTTTTACATTCTTCTCAGCAGATACCCACTGGATCGTTCCTTTTACTTTACGTCCATCCGGGCTGTTTCCTCCGCGGGAAGCCGGATCGTAGGTACAGTGGATCTCTGTCACTTTACCGTTCTCATCTTTCACGAAGCTGTTGCATGTTACAAAGTATGCATTCATAAGACGGACTTCATTTCCCGGGAACATACGGAAGTATTTCTTTGGTGGTTCTTCCATAAAGTCCTCACGGTCGATGTAAATTTCCCTTCCAAATGGAACTTTTCTGCTTCCAAGTTCTTCATTTTCAAGGTTATTCACAACATCCAGATATTCAATCTGTCCTTCCGGATAGTTATCAATGACTACTTTGACCGGATCAAGGATTGCCATCATACGTGGTTTCTTTAATTTCAAATCCTCACGGATACAGTACTCGAGCATTGCATAATCGACAGAACTGTTTGCTTTGGAGATTCCGCAAAGATCTACGAACATCTTAATGGATTCCGGTGTAAATCCTCTTCTTCTGAGCGCTGCGATCGAAACCAGACGAGGATCATCCCATCCGTCAACGATGTCTTCTTCTACCAGACGTTTGATGTAACGTTTTCCGGTTACTACATTTGTGAGGTATAATTTTGCAAACTCAATCTGTCTTGGCGGCATCTCATCCTTATTTGGGATCATATCTTTGCCAACTTCTTCCACTACCCAGTTATATAATGGTCTGTGGTCTTCGAACTCCAGAGTACAGATAGAATGGGTAATTCCCTCGATCGCATCCTCGATTGGATGTGCATAGTCATACATTGGATAGATGCACCATTTGTCGCCTGTTCTGTGGTGTGTCATATGTGCCACACGATAGATAACCGGATCTCTCATATTAATATTGGAAGATGCCATGTCGATCCTTGCACGGAGTACTTTTTCTCCATCGGCGAACTTACCATTCTTCATATCTTCAAATAATGCCAGATTCTCTTCTACAGAACGTGTGCTGTATGGATCTTCTTTTCCCGGTTCTGTCAAAGTTCCTCTGTATTCACGGATCTGTTCTGCGGAAAGGTCTGATACGTAAGCTTTTCCCTTTTTGATCAGCTTTACTGCACCTTCATACATCTGGTCAAAATAATCCGATGCAAAGAACAGTCTTCCCTCCCAGTCAGCGCCAAGCCATTCAATATCAGACTGGATCGCCTCTACAAATTCTGTTTTCTCCTTGGTCGGGTTTGTATCATCAAATCGAAGATTGAACTTTCCGCCGTACTTCTGTGCCAGCCCGTAGTTTAAAAGAATGGACTTTGCATGTCCAATATGAAGGTAACCGTTTGGTTCCGGTGGGAATCTGGTATGAACCTCATGGCAGTATCCCTCCTCGATATCTTTATCAATCATCTGCTCAATAAAATTCTTAGAGACAGTCTCGTTTTCCATAATTTCCTCCTTGTTTTTCAAAAATGAAGTCTATCTAACATATTACATGATGTATGATTCAGACGCAAGCATAAAATCGCCCGGCATTCTTTATTATAGCATACTTTTCACTGTTTTCCAGCTATTTACAAAACAAAAAAGAAGCGGCTGCACCCAGGCAGCTTCGCTTCCTTTTCCTGCCGTTTTACCGGTCCTCCCTGAAATATGCCTCTCCAAGGCTTGCCGGCGGCTGATTTTCCTGTTTATTTCTCTTACTTGTGATGATCAGGACGATAATTGTCACAACATACGGAAGCATTTTTACAAGCTCCTGTGTTGCCCTGTTTAATCCCGGAAGATAGATATATAAAATATATAATCCACCAAACACAAAAGATCCCCAGATCGCATGATCCGGATTCCACAATGCCAGGATCACCAGTGCGATCGCAAGCCATCCTCTGTCACCGAATCCATTGTTCGACCAGGTACCACCCAGATACTCCATAACAAAATAAAGACCTCCAAGACCTGCGATCGCTGCGCCGGTCACTGTGGCAGCATATTTATATTTTGAGACATTGATACCTGCTGCATCCGCTGTTGCCGGGCTTTCACCGACCGCTCTTAAGTTCAGTCCTTTTCTTGTTTTCTTTAAAAAGTAAGTCATGGCAACCGCCACGATAACGGACAGATATGTCAGGAATCCATAAGAAAAGAAAAGTGTTCCGATCACCGGGATCTTTGAGAGTCCCGGAATAGTGGCGCGGTATGCAGCCGCCGTTGTCTGAACGGAAATCTGTCCGACACCTCCAGCCAGCTTGGAAATGGAACCACCGAAGAAGTTACCGAATCCAACACCAAATGTCGTAAGTGCAAGTCCCACCACATTCTGGTTCGCTCTGAGTGTGATTGTCAGGAAACTGTAGATCAATCCGCCCAGGGCAGATGCGATCAGGGAACACAGCAGTGAAACCAGCACCCCGATGGCTCCGTTTGGCGTCTCTGTACTTTTTTCATAAAAGAAAGCACCCATAAGTCCGGCGATACCACCCATGTACATAATTCCCGGAATTCCGAGGTTTAAGTTACCGGATTTTTCTGTGACGATCTCTCCGGAAGCACCAAATAAAATAGCGACTCCCTGTCCGATCGCCTTCTGGATAAACGTCAGTAATAATGTCATTCTATTTCTCTCCTTTCTTACGGAACTCTAATTTGTAGTTAATAAAGAATTCACATCCGATCAGGAAAAATAATAAAATACCTGTAATAATATCTGATGCATTTTCATTCAGGCCAAACTGCGATGCCACCTGGATCGACCCCTGCTGCATAAATACAAGGAATCCGGAAACAAGGATCATCGCAAGCGGATTAAACTTTGACATCCATGCAACAATGATCGCAGTAAATCCCCGTCCACCTGCTGTACTTGTCGAGATGGTATGGCTCGCACCGCTGACGATCACTGCACCGGCAATTCCACAGATCGCACCGGAGATCATCATTGTACGGATAATGACCTTCTTCACATCGATTCCTGCATATCTTGCAGTATTCTGGCTTTCTCCGACAACCGAGATCTCATATCCCTGTTTGGAATATTTCATATAAACATAAACTACTAATGTAATTGCTAAAACAATGATAACATTTAATGTATATGCATTGCCAAAAATTGTTGGAAACCATCCACCTTTTGTTGCTGCATTGATAATACCAACGGTATTAGAACCAGACGGATTCTCCCAGAATACAATACAGAACGTTACGATCTGCATTGCGACATAATTCAGCATTAAAGTAAATAAAGTCTCATTGGTATTAAAATATGCTTTAAAAATGGCAGGGATCACACCCCAGATCAGTCCGGCCAGACCACTGACAACAAAAATCACGATCAGCAGTAACCAGTTTGGCATTTTATCGCCAAAGTAGATCATCATTGCCGCTGCCGCTGTACCACCCATTAAAATCTGTCCTTCTGCACCGATGTTCCAGAATTTCATTTTAAATGCAGGGGTAAGACCAATTGCAATACATAAAAGCACCATCATTTCACGGATAGTCACCCAGATCCTCCGGTTGCTTCCAACTGCTCCGTCAATAATTCCAAGATACACTTCGATCGGATTCTGTTTTGTGACTGCCACGATCACAAGTGCCGCTACTACCAGTGACAATGCAACTGCGATCAGTCGGATCGCCCACGCCTTTCCCACACTGATATGGTCTCTCTTCACCATACGTGCAAAAGGTTCTTTCTTCGAAATCACGTTTTCCTTACTCATTCTTATCCTCCGTCAAACCAGTCATCATCAGTCCCAGTTTTTCCTTCGTTGTGGTACGCGCATCCACGATACCCGCAACTTTTCCACTGTTCAATACTAAAATCTTATCACAAAGTTCCAGCAGGACATCCAGATCCTCACCTACACAGATGACTGCAACTCCTTTTTTCTTCTGGTCATTCAACAGATTGTAAATCGTGTATGATGAATTGATGTCAAGTCCTCTGACCGGATACGCAACCATCAGCACAGTCGGATTGCTTGCGATCTCACGGCCGACAAGGATTTTCTGTACATTACCGCCGGAAAGCCTGCTGACCGGAGTATCCACACCTGGTGTCACAACATCTAATTTCTCCACAATATCTTCTGCAAGTTTCTTTGGAGATTTACGGTCGGCAAAGAAATGTCTGCCTTCCTTATAGCTTCGGATCATCATATTATCTGTCAGATCCATAGAACCAACAAGTCCCATTCCAAGACGGTCTTCCGGCACAAACGATAACGTGATACCAAGATTTTTAATATCCTCCGCCTTCATCTCAGAGATTTTTTCTGTCGTACCCTCCGGGGAAAAATAAAGGATCTCGCCGCTCTCGATCGGCTGAAGTCCTGCAACGGACTCTAATAATTCTTTCTGTCCGCTTCCTGAAATTCCTGCCACACCAAGGATTTCCCCACTGTAGGCGGTGAAGGAAGCCTCTGTCAGAACCTTAAGTCCCTCCTTGTTCCTACACGTAATGCCACGCATCTCAATACGTTTTTCTGCTCCTACAGGCTCAGTACGGTTGATATCCAGTTTTACTTTCTCGCCGACCATCATCTCTGTGAGTGATTCTACAGTTGCCTTCGCCGTCTCTACCGTATCAATATATTTTCCTTTTCGAAGCACTGCGACACGGTCAGAAAGTTCCAATACTTCATTTAATTTATGTGTGATGATAATAATGGATTTTCCTGCTTTCCTCATGTTCCTGAGGACTGCAAATAATTTTTCAGTCTCCTGCGGTGTCAATACGGCTGTCGGTTCATCGAGGATCAGAATGTCTGCCCCGCGGTAAAGTACTTTTACGATCTCTACGGTCTGTTTCTGTGAGACAGACATGTCATAAATTTTCTGGGACGGATTGAGGTCAAATCCATACTGTTCTGTCAGTTCCCTGATTTCTTTCTCTACCTGTTTCATATTCAGTTTTTCTTTTCCAGGCAGACCTAAAATAATATTCTCGGCGGCTGTCAAAATATTGATCAGCTTGAAATGCTGATGAATCATTCCAATACCGAGTGCGAAGGAATCTTTTGGGGAGCGGATGGTCACTTCTTTTCCATCCACATAAACTTCTCCTTCGTCCGGGAAGTAAATTCCGGAAAGCATGTTCATCAACGTAGTCTTTCCACTACCATTCTCTCCTAAAATTGAAAGAATTTCACCTTTCCTGACGGTCAGATTCACGTTATCGTTCGCAATCACGTCACCGAAACGTTTGGTTACACCTTTCAGTTCAATAGCGTTTCCTGTTTCCACAAGTAATCCTCCTAAATACGAAAATCCTTTCAATCTGTATCTTGAAAGGATTTATCTGTTTTCTTCCAATATTTCTATCATTGCAGAGCACAGAAACCATCTGTGCCCTGCCGGCTTATCTTAAAAATTAGTTTGCCTGAGATGTGATGCCATCAATGATAATATCAAAGGATGGTGCAGATGCTAATTCAGATTCATGGTAATAACCATCTGAAACGTAATCAGCATATTTTGCGTAATCTCCGCCTTCTGCGATCAGGTCTTCTAAGGAAGATCCGTTTACTGTAAATGTAGATGTATCAAATACATGAAGAGAACCATCTTTTAATGCTGCTTCTACTTCTTCTACTTTTGCGTCTGTTCCTTCTGCTGCAACAGCCTCATTGACCGGAGTGATTCTGACTGCATCCTCAGAGAATCCTTTGCACCAGTCTGTGTCGATTGCTTTTCCATCTAATACGCACTGTACAGCGTAAGTATAATATACACCCCAGTTATTTGTAGGAGATGTCAATGCTGCGTCCGGAGCAACAGATGTCATATCTACGTTGTAACCAACACAAGGAACACCTGCTGTCTCACATGCTGATGGAGCACCTGTTGTATCGGCATGCTGGCTGATCAGTACACAGTTATCTGCGATCAGCTGATTTGCAACTTCGCCCTCTGCTGTCATATCTGCCCAGCTGTTTGTATACTGAACTTCCATTGTAACAGATTCACATACGCTCTTAGCACCTAAGTAGAAAGATGTGAATCCTGAAATAACCTCTGCATATGGGAATGCACCTACATAACCGATTTTTGCCTGGTCTGCTGTGATATCACCATTCTCGATCATCTCATTTAATTTCATACCTGCAACAACACCGGATACATAACGTGCTTCATAAATTGCATCGAAGTAGTTGTGCATGTTAGAAAGTCCGGAACTTGCTGCCTGATATCCTGTTGCATGACAGAACTGAATGTCCGGATACTCCTGTGCTGCCTGTAAAATGTATGTCTCATGTCCAAAACTTGTTGCAAAAATAATATTACATCCCTGATCTGCAAGGTCTACTGCTGCATCATAGCAGGACTCATCCTCCGGGATTGTTGTCTTCTCAATAATCTGGTCATCTGATAAACCAAGGTTTGCTGCCATCTCATCAATACCTGCCATATGAGCTGCTGTATATCCCTCGTTCTCATCACCGATATAAATAACACCGACTTTGATATCTGCTGCCTGTGTGCCATCTGTACCAGCCTCTGTAGAAGCTGCTGCAGAATTATCTGCTGCACTGCTGTTGTCTGCTGTGTCTCCACATCCTGCCACCATACCGACAGTCATTCCCATTGCCAATAAAATACTTAATGCCTTTTTCATATAATCCTCCTTGTTTTGCATTAGAAAAACTAATCTCAAAATACAAAAGTCAATTTAGCATAGCAATTTTTTATCGTCAATATGATTTGTATGGTAATTTTCAAAAAAACGTCAATTTTTGCAAAAAATTTTTTATTGATAAGATGAACTAATACAGGAGATATTTTTAACTAATAAAAAAATGTCTTCGACACTCTCAGCTCCCCTGACCCCTCATTCATGAGGGGAAGGGGTTTTCCTTTGTCTCTCTTTATTGTAAAATTCTATTATGAGTATATTACAATCTATCTTTACTGATTATTATGAACCTATCATTTACAAACTTCATCCTCGTCCTTCTGTTATCGAAAATGTCAACAAGATGATTCATTGTGGTGATCCTTCTCACGGTGGTGCCATGT
>ERZ832973.2091-NODE-2091-length-11916-cov-6.017284_pt1 | contig 11916 bp, 12 predicted proteins | sample MGYA00519950_ERZ832973 | MGnify/ENA primary metagenome ERZ832973 (study PRJEB31850, sample SAMEA3708734) | human gut metagenome | biome: human gut; feature: human-associated habitat; material: faeces | place: China | collected 2014 ... | reverse complement strand
AAAATGTATTAGATGCGACAATTGCATTGGATGGACAAAAAGTAGCACAATATATTGAGGAAGCACATGATCGAGAAATACCATTCTTGCAATATAATAACGAAAATAGTCTGTCATGTGTGATTACTTTATGTTATCTGTATGCAAGAAATTATTATGATGTCACAAGAGAAGATAAATCCGGTAAAGGATATGTAGATTATCTTTTTACACCTAAGAAAAAGGGATATCCTGCAATTATATTGGAACTGAAATATAATAAATGTGCAGAAGAAGCAATTGATCAAATCAAGAAGAAAAACTATGTGGAACGAGTAAAAGATTTTGATGAGATATTGTTTGTTGGTATCAATTATTCTACAGATGCAGATGAGCATAAGCATCATGATTGTATTATCGAAAAATATAAATAGGAATGATAAGCATTGTCTAATGAAAACAATAGATAGTGCTTTTTTCATAGTAAAAGAAGAAAGAATAGTCTATAATATAAAAAGAGATGAGGTGATGGATATGTATTATCTAGATACGGATATTCCTGTAGAATTATTTCAACGAGTATTAAAGAAAAAAATCTATGTGGATAAAAGTATGTTGATTGATAAATTTAATGATTTCATTGGTAGTGAAGATTGTTATTTTTGTATTACACGTCCTAGAAGATTTGGAAAAACAATCAATGCAAATATGCTAGGCGCATATTATACACAAGGTTATGATACACACGATTTATTTAAAGATTTAAAGATAGTACAAACAGCCTCTTATGAAGAACATATCAATAAACACCATGTGATTTATATTGATTTTAGTAATGTTCCACAAAATTGTAATTCTTATGAACAGTATATTGATAGTATTTATAAAAAAATGAGAAAAGATTTAATAGATTATTTTCATATCGAAGTTCATGAAACTGATGATTCTTTAAGTGATTTTTTTCTTGCAAGCCAAGAAAAATTTATCTTCATCATAGATGAATGGGATAGTATCTTTTATAAGGACTTTATGCAAGAAAAAGATAAAAAGGCTTACCTGGAATTTTTAAAAGGATTATTAAAAGATCAACCTTACGTAGAATTGGCATATATGACAGGAGTATTACCAATAAAAAAATATTCAAGTGGCTCAGCACTTAATATGTTTGATGAATATACATTTTTGAAGGACAGAAGCTTTGGTGAGTATTTTGGTTTTACAGAATATGAGACACTAGAACTTTGTAATAAAAATGGAGAGCTAAGATTTGAAGAAGTTGAAGCTTGGTATAATGGTTATTTAACAGCTACAGGCATAAGAATTTACAATCCACGTTCTGTAGTAAAAGCACTTAAAAATAATTATTGTGAAAGTTATTGGACTAATACTGGAGCTATGGATGAAGTAGTAGAATATCTTAAATATAATACTTTAGATATTTGTGATGATGTTATAGAAATGGTTTCAGGAGAGGAAATTGATATAACAATAAATGAAGAATTTAGAGCTGGACAAAGAGCACCTAGAACAAAAAAAGAAATTTATTCAGCAATGATAGTATTAGGATTTTTATCGTATTATGATGGTTATTTAAAAATTCCCAATAAAGAACTTATGCAAGAATTTGAGAAAGCTTTAGAAGATAAATCCTTTGGATATGTATCAAAAATAATAGAAAATTCTAAAAATATGTTAAAAGCAACAGTTAATGGAGACACAGATACTATAAAATCAATTCTTCATGATATTCATAATTCTGAAATACCAATATTACAATATAATGATGAAAACAGCTTATCGTGTGTATTGACATTGGCTTATTTAGCAGCTAGAGATACTTATAGAATTGAAAGAGAAGAAAAAAGTGGAAAGGGTTATGCTGATTTTACATTTCATCCAAGAAGAAAAAATGATACTGCTTTTATAGTAGAATTGAAAAAAGATGAATCCCCTGAAGTGGCAATAAATCAAATAAAGAAAAAAGAATATGTAGAAAAATTTAAAAGAGAAAATAATAATCATTCAATTTTAGCTGTAGCTATATGCTATGATTCTAAAATAAAGGAACATTATTGTAAAATTGAAGAATTAAGATAAAATATACTTTTATGCAAAAGAAATGCAAAATGCTGACTTGAGATTTAAATAAGTCAGTATTTTTTATGCAAATAAACATAATAAATACTATAAATTTTTATAAGTGTATTACGATAATTAGTTAAAGGGAATATTCATAAGGGAGGTAAGAGACATGAATATTAACGGAGTAAGAACACAAGGAATTGCAAATATATATGCTTCTAATGGAGCAAAAAGAATAAAGGAAACTAATACAGATATAGGAAAAGATAAAATTGAAATATCTGAATTGGGAAGAAATTTAAGTATGTATGATAATGTAGATTTTAATATAGATAATAGTGCTAAAATAGAAGAGCTTAAAGCAAAAATCCAAAATGGCACTTATAATGTAGATGCTAAATTAACAGCACAAAGTATTTTAAATAATATAAAAGAAGGAAGATGAATAAATGATAAATAATCTTATAGGTATTATTCAAAAAGAAACAGAAGCATTAAAAGGGCTATTGGTAATTTTAGAAAAACAATATAAGAGTATCATAAATAAAGAAACCTTTGAACTAGATGCAATAGTAGATGAAATAAAACTAGCTAATAGAGAAGTTGCTAAGCAGGAAGTTGAAAGAAGAAAGCTTCTTAATGGAAAAAAAGTACAAGATATAATTAATGAAAGCGGAAATAAAGAGTTAGACAGAGTTTATAGAGAAATAAAAATGGTTTTAGAAAGTATTAAACATCAAAATGAAACCAACGACTTATTAATAAAACAACAATTGGTTTTTACAAATAGAATGTTAAATATAATAAATCCTAAAAGAGAAAAAGGAACTTATAATTCCTATGGAAGATTATAAAATAAAAGGAGAATTTTAATATGGCAAGTATATTTTCTACATTTAACACAGCAAAAAGTGGACTGACGGTACATCAAAGTGGAATCAATGTTACATCTCATAACATTGCTAATTCATCTACAGTAGGGTATTCAAGACAAAGAGCAAAAATACAGACATCAAGACCTATTACGTTAGGAGCAGAAGCAGGGCAAGTAGGTACAGGAGCTCAAATTTCAGCCATTGAAAGAGTAAGAGATTCTTTTTTAGATTATCAAGTGAGAGTTGAAACAGCAGAACTTGGTAAGTATTCAACAAAATTAGATTACTTATCACAAGTGGAAGGGATTTTTAATGAACCTTCAGATACAGGAATTTCTACAGCACTATCAGATTTCTTTGATGCTTTTCAAGAATTATCAAAGCAAAGTACAAGTTCCAGTACAAGAGTTGTTGTTACTCAAAAAACAAAAACTTTATGTGATTTATTAAATAACACATATTCAAAACTTGAAAAATTACAAGAAAATTCAGTAGAATCACTTAAAAATAGTGTAAAAGAAGTTAATAGTATATTAGAGCAATTAACAACAGTAAATAATCAAATTAGAATTGCTAGTATAACAGGTGATAATCCAAATGACTTAATGGATAGTAGAGATAATCTGTTAGATGAATTAAGTAGTAAATTTGGTATAGATGTTGATAAAACTCAATTTAATGGTAATGATATTACTGCTACCGGAATTGGAGCAAATTTAAACCCATTAGTTAATTCAGAACCTAATGGTGAAGTAACAAGATTATCATTTATTTCAGAAATTAAAGATAATGGAAATGGTAGTCATACAATAAGCTATTTTGTTAATGGTGATACTGAAAAACCTAAAACTATAACTGTATCAGGATTAGCAGCCACTGAAGTAGATACTTTAAAGAAAACAAGAATATTACTTACAGATGGCAATGGAGAAATGCTTGATGGTCAAGGAAATATAGTGAAAGATGGAGGAAATATAGTAAATCCTATTGAAAAGTTCATACCGAAATCAGGAGAAATAGCTGGAGCTATAGAAGTTCAAGATAGTATTGGAAGTTACATGAATCAATTAGATAAAATGGCTAAAGGGTTAGCATTATCAGTAAATGCTATTCACAGTGGTTCAATGGATTCTAATATAAAGGATACAACTAAAACTTTAGACTTCTTTGTAGCTTCTGACGGAAAAGATGAAGCAGGTATAAGTGCTAAAAATATTTCAATAAATGCTTTAATTTTAGAAAATCCTTCACTTATTAACACTAAAGAAAATGCTAATGCAGGAGAAGGAGATGGAAGTAGAGCTTTAGCCATAGCACAATTACAAAGCACATTAATATCTATAAGCAAAATAGATAGCACTACAACAAGGGCTCAATTATGTAAGTTTACCAATGGTAGCACTATGTCATTAGTTAATGATGTTGCCAGTGGAACAAAGGTTGAGTCATACTTCCAAGATGTAGTTGATAAATTAGGTGTTGAAGCACAACATGCCAAGAGAGTTGTTTCTAATGAAGAAGATTTATTAAATTCATTAGATTTAAACAGGCTTTCAGTTTCAGGTGTTTCACTGGATGAAGAAATGACTAACTTAATTCAGTATCAAAAGGCATATAGTGCCAATGCAAAAACAATAACTACTGTTAGTGATATGCTAGATATTATTTTAGGATTAATTTAAGGAGAAAAATTATGAGAGTTACAAATCAAATGATGAGCACAACGTATTTAAAAGACTTAAATAAAAATTTAAATAATTTAAATACTTTAAATAAACAATTAACTACAGGAAAAGAAATTAGTAAGCCTTCTGATAATCCTTTTAAAACAGCAAGAATAATGCAAATGTACTCAGATATATCTGCCAATAAACAATATAATGAAAATATTAAAGACACTATTAATTGGCTAGATACCACTGATGTAGCTTTAGAACAAATAGGGAATTCAGCACAAAGAATAAGAGAGTTGATGGTTTCAGCAGGAAATGCTTCTTATGGTAGTGATGAAAAAAATGCTCTTAAAGAAGAAATCAATGAAAAAATTAATGAAATAGCACAAGTTTTAAACACTAATTATGATGGTAAATACATCTTTGGAGGAACTAAAAGTTTATCTAAACCTGTTGGAGTAGAAAAAGATAGCAATGGTAACAATATATTAGTATTTAAAGATGATAATGGAAATTCTTTTAATGAAGAAGGAAAAGCATATATAAAAAATGCTGATGGCACTATTACAAGAGATGCCAATGGAAATTTAGCAGTGGAAGCAAATCCAAAGCCAGAATATGAAAAATTATTAAATCAAATGAATGCTAATTTAAGTGTTGAAGTATCTAATGGTGTAAACATGAATTATAACGTAGGAACTCCAAGTATATTAACTTTAAAAAATGGAAATAACGTTATGAAGTTATTAAATGATGTTGTTAACAACTTAGATAAAGTAGATAGTAGTGATGTTATAAAAGGCAATTTAGAAGAAATGGATTTATTTGTATCTAATGTAAGTAGTATAAGAGGTGAAGTTGGAGCAAAGCAAAACAGAATGGATTCAGCTAAAACTCAAAATGAAGAGCAAAACTTAACTATGAAAGATGTACTTTCAAAAACTGAAGATATTGATATAGCAGAAAAGACTATAGATTTAGCAACTCTTCAAGCTATATATCAAGCATCACTTCAAGTAAGTGCATCTATAATTCAAAAATCACTGGTAGATTATATTTAGGAGGGAAAATTTATGGAGGTTATATCACCTGTTCATGGAAAAATAACTTATGATGAAAATGAAATAATTAAATTTGAAAAAACTATATTGGGCTTTGATGAATTGCATAATTTCATATTAAGAAAAGTGGAAAATAGTAACTTTACAATACTTCAATCCATTGAAGATGAAAAAATCTCTTTTGTACTTGTATCTCCTTTTGATGTAGAAAGTGATTATGAAATTAAATTAAGCAATGAAACTATAGAAAGAATAAAAGCCAAATTTGCTAGCGATGTCAGTGTATTTTCTTTAGTAACTTTAAATAGTGATATCAAAAAAATTACTGCTAATTTAAAAGCACCAGTGGTTATTAATGTTAATGAAAACTTAGGTGAACAAATAATTATAGATAAAGAAAAATATAAAATAAAACATCCTTTAGTTAAGGAGTGATATAAATGCTAGTTGTTAGAAGAAAAAAAGGTGAAAGTATTTTAATTGGAGACAATATTGAAATAAGTATTGCAGCCATAGAAAATGGTACTGTAAAACTAGCAATAAATGCTCCAAAAGAAGTTGAAATATTAAGAAAAGAACTATACATAGAAGTAGAAAAAGAAAATAAAGAAGCTGTAAGCTTAAATATAGATATTTTAAAAAATTTAAAATTAAAATAATTAACATACGGAGGCGAATAATTATGCATCCAAATGCATATGGAGTATATAAAAATAATAGTGTGAATTTTGCATCTAAGGAACAGATGCTTTTAATGCTTTTAGATGGAGCCGTTAAGTTTGCTAAGAGAGGAAAGCTTGCAATACAAGAAAAAGATATAAAAATGGCTCATAATAGTATAACAAGAACACAAGATATATTTACAGAGTTAAAAGTAACTCTTGACCCAAATGCAGGAGATTGGGCAAAACAAATGTTTAATGTATATTCATTTATAAATGATAGATTACTTCAAGCTAATATAAAGAAGGACGAAGCTATTATGGATGAAGTAATACCTTTAATAGAAGAAGTAAGAAATATATGGAATGAAGCTTATAAGTTAAGTGTAGGTCAAAAATAAGGGGTGTTAACAAATGACAAGAATAACAGGGTTAGCCACAGGTCTTGATGTAGATTCAGTAGTACAAGAAACTATGCAAGCATATCAAACAAAGATAGATACAGTGGATCAACAAAAAATGGTGCTAGAATTACAACAAGAAATGTATAGAGAAGTAATAAAGGATTGTAGAGACTTTTATGATAAATATTTTAATGTAGGCAAAAGTGATAGTATTTTACTTCAAAGAAATTGGGGTACTACAACTTTTGAGTCAGCTAGTTCAGCAGTTACTGTAACTTCCAGTGGAGGAGCAGAAGCAGCTAATTACTCTGTGGAAGTTACAAGTTTAGCAAAGGCTGCTTCATATACAATGCCTGTTAATGATGCTAAAGGAACTTTTTATATAAATAATGTAAAAATTGAAATAGATGAAACTAAAAGCACTAGTGAAAAAGTAGTTGCTATAAATGAAGCTTTAAAAAATAGTGGTGTTACTGCTAAATATAGTGAATTTTCTAAGGGGATAGTATTTACTACTGATAAATTAGGTGCAGATCAAAGCATAAGTATAAGTGAAGCAAAAACAGAAACTAAAAAGGGTGAATTCTTTAAAGATTTAGAAAGTAAGTTTAATGCTATAACAAGTGATGAAGATAAAAAGAAATTTGAATTTGAAGTTGCAGGTAAGAATATAACAGTAGATCTTTCAGAAGGTTTTTCACAAGGGAAAATAGAAGAAGCTATGAAAAAAGAAGGTGTATATGTTAAACAAGGTGAAAATGGAGAGTATACTGTAAGCGAACGTGGAAATGAAAAGAATAAAGTAAATGGAACTAATTGTGAAGCAATTATCTATAAAGATGGTGAAAAGTATGAAGTTTCAGGAAGTAATTCCAATAGTATTACTTTAGATGGTGTTACTTTTAAGTTTAATAATGTAACTTCTGAAAAAGTTAATATCACAAGTAAAACTGATGTTACAAAAGCAAAAGATAATATAGTTAAATTTGTTAATGATTATAATACTTTAATGGAAAAATTAAATACATTAATTAGTGAAAAAAGAGATAGTAGTTATATGCCATTAACAAATGCTCAAAAAGAAGAAATGAGTGAAAAAGAAATTGAACTTTGGGAAAAGAAAGTAAAAGTAGGGCAGTTAAGTAGAGATAGTGATTTAACAAGAATAAGAAATGCAATGAAAACTGCTATGAGTTCATTGGTAGGAAGTTCTGGACAATCTTTAAAATCCTTTGGAATTACTGCGGTAACTGATTATAGTGGAACTAAAAATGGAACTTTTTCTATTGATGAAGATAAATTAACGAAAGCATTGGAAAATAATCCAGAAGATGTTATGAAAGTATTTATAAATAATAGTGATGATGCTTCTGAAAAAGGTGTATTACAACAATTAAAATCTATATTTGATAAAGAAACTCAAAACTCAACGGGATCATTACTTAAGAAAGCTGGTATTGAAGGTTCTGCCACAGCATCAAACAATACTTTAAGTAGAAGGATTGCTCAATATGAAACTAAAATTTCTAGAATGGAAACTTTATTTGCTACTAAGCAACAAGCGTTATATAGTAAATATGCAAGATTAGAAACATTAATGAATAATTTAAATAATCAATCTAGTTCATTAACTTCAATGTTCTCTAGCTAGGAGTGTTTATTATGGAAGAACTTTTAAAAGAATATAAAAGAATTTCAGATAAAATATTATATGAAATTATGAAAGATGATTTGGAAAGTGCTGAAAATTCCATGAAAGTAAGACAGGATATATTAAATAAATTATCAGAACTATCAATAAATAAAAATATAGATATTGAAAAAAATTTTGGTATATTAACTGTTGATAAAAAAATAGAAGAAGAATTACAAAAAAGTAAACTAAATTTAAAAGAGCAAATTGATGAAATTAAGAGACAAAAAGCTGCTCAAAATGTTTACGGAAAACAATTTGAAGATATATATTTTTTAAATAAACAAATTTAATTATACACTTAATACATAAATAAAAATAATAAAAAAACTATAAAGGATTTAAAAAAAATATCGAATATATAAATGTAAAGTTATTAAACATTACAAATATAAATAGAAATTAAAAGACAAGGATGTCAAAGGAAAATCAAGGAGGAAAAGAAAAATGATTATTAATCATAATATGAATGCGTTAAATGCGCACAGAAACATGGGAATTAACAATACAGCTGCTGGGAAATCAATGGAGAAATTATCTTCAGGTTTAAGAATTAATAGAGCTGGAGATGATGCTGCAGGTTTAGCAATATCAGAAAAAATGAGAGGACAAATTAGAGGGTTAACTCAAGCTTCAAGAAACTCAGCAGATGGTATATCAATGATTCAAACTGCTGAAGGTGCATTAAATGAAACTACTAATATTCTTCAAAGAATGAGAGAATTAGCAGTACAAGCATCAAATGATACAAATACTTCAAGTGATAGAGAAGAAATCCAAAAGGAAATCAATGCATTAACTGAAGAAGTTGATAGAATTGCTAATAACACAGAATTCAATACACAAAAATTATTAAATGGAAGTAAGAGTGGAGAAGAAGGAGATTTAGTAAGAGAAGCAGTTGCAGAAAAGAAAGGTGAATTTAAAATTGCTTTAGATGTTGCTTTAAAAGCAAATGATAGACTAGTTGTTGATGGAAAAGTTATTAAATTTGAGCAAGCAAATGTAGCTACTAATGATGATGTTAAAGACAAATTAAATGATGTATTAGGTGAAAAATATACTATAGAGGTTACTGACAAAAAAACTATAAAACTAACTCAAAAAGAAGGAACAGATAAAGATGAATTTAAGGTTTCTTTAAATGGAGTGGATATTGATGATAAGAAAGCAAGTATAACGCAAGAAGGTGTTACAGCTAGAGCAGAAGAGTTAAGTGAAGGAAAAGTAAGTGTTCAAGTTGGAGCTAACGCAAGTCAATCAATGAGTATAGAAATTGGAGATATGAGAGCACAAGCTTTAAAAATAGTAAATGATAAAGGTAGAGGATTAAGTGTAGAAACAGCACAAAGTGCAAATGAAGCAATAACTGCATTTGATGCAGCTTTAAATGCAGTATCATCTCAAAGAGCTAATTTAGGGGCAGTGCAAAATAGATTAGAATATACAATTTCTAACTTAGATAATACTGCAGAAAACTTAACATCAGCAGAATCTACATTAAGAGATGTTGATATGGCTAAAGAAATGATGGAATATTCTAAAAATAACATCTTAAATCAAGCTGCTCAAGCTATGATTTCTCAAGCTAACCAACAACCACAAAACGTATTACAATTATTAAGATAGTTGATTAATAATTTAAGGGGCTGTATCAAAATAATATTTGATACTAGCCGATAAAAAAAGGGAATTCGTATTTGAATTCCCTTTTTTGCATATAATATCGTTATGAAAAACTTCAAAAAGAATGTGATACCTATGCAACAAATAGGTTTTCCAATACAGGTCCCTTTTATACCTAAAGAAGATGATCCTGTAAGACTGCTATTTGAAGTTACGGAGGGATTAGATTATACAAATTTATATAAAACATACTCTACATTAGGTAGAAATCCAGCAGTCGATCCAGTCACTTTATTTAGGCTATTAATATATGGAGATATGAACAAAATATACTCCAGTAGAGAATTAGAAAAGGCTTGCAAACGTGATATAAACTTTATTTGGCTTTTGCAGGGGCAAAAGGCTCCGGATCATAATACAATTGCTAGATTTAGAAGTCAACGTTTAGCAAATTGCCTTCGTGATTTATTTAATCAACTTATTATTTATTTAGGAGAAAATAATGAAATTCAATATGAAAATTTATTTGTAGATGGTACAAAAATCGAAGCGAATGCTAATAAGTATACTTTTATATGGAAAAAAGCAACTGATAAATTTGAAAATAAACTACAAGAAAAAATTAAAGATACTTTAAAACATTTAAAAGATGAGTTAGATATAAAAATCAATATTAATAATGATAAAATAACAGTTGATTTCGTATCTAAAATATTACACAAGTTAGATACTATTAAAGTTGAAAATAAAATTGAATTTGTTCATGGAAAAGGTAAAAGAAAAAGCAAATTGCAAAAATACTTTGAATCACTTGAAGAATTTATAGAAAAACAAAGTAAATATGATGAATATAATAGCATCTTTGATGGTCGAAATAGCTTTTCAAAAACTGATAAAGACGCGACTTTCATGCATATGAAAGAAGACCATATGAAAAATGGTCAACTTAAACCAGGGTATAATATTCAAATTGGTGTTGAAGGAGAATACATAGTCGGTGTTGATGTTTCAAGTGAAAGAGCGGATCAATTAACATTCATACCATTTCTTAATAAACTTGAAAATGATTTACCTGAAAAATTTAAAAATGTTATAGCTGACGCTGGATACGAAAGTGAAGAAAATTATAAATATTTAAGTGAACATAATCAAAATCCATATATTAAACCACAAAACTACAAAAAGTCAAAAAGTAAAAAATTTAAAAATGATATTAGTAAGAGAGAAAATATGACTTATAATGTTGAGGATGATTATTACATATGTGCCTATGGAAAAAGATTAGTTCCTGTTTCAAGCAAAATTAAAGTATCTAAATCTAACTATAAATCAGTAGTGACCATTTACGAAAGTGAAAACTGTAATGGCTGTCCATATAAAGATAAATGTACTAAAGCTAAAGGGAATAAGAGACTTCATGTATCTAAAGATTTTCTTGAAAAACGTAATGAATCTCTTAAAAATATTTCAACGCCCGAAGGAAAAATTTTAAGAATGAATCGTTCTATTCAGGTCGAAGGTGTATTTGGAGTTTTAAAACAAGATTATGCATTTAGAAGATTCTTACTTCGTGGTAAGAAGAATGTATTGGTAGAATTTACATTGCTCGCATTTGCTTATAATATTCAAAAATTATTTAATAAAAATATTAAAAATACAAATGGAATATTATTACACATTCCTAAAACAGCTTAGTGGAATAATATGTAAAACAAATAGAAGGATTAATACCTTCTATTTGTTGTGTTTAAAATTAAATTTATTACCACTAATTACATAATATAAACTGAATAATTTTTCTAAAAAACAAAAAAGAGGTCGTCTACATAAATGATTTAAAAATCATTTATGAGACGTCCCC
>ERZ832973.2080-NODE-2080-length-11980-cov-8.569057_pt1 | contig 11980 bp, 7 predicted proteins | sample MGYA00519950_ERZ832973 | MGnify/ENA primary metagenome ERZ832973 (study PRJEB31850, sample SAMEA3708734) | human gut metagenome | biome: human gut; feature: human-associated habitat; material: faeces | place: China | collected 2014 ... | reverse complement strand
ACAGATAACAAATGTAACGAAAGACAGCTACCTTATTAAGGCTGGGACGGCCGTTCCCGGTTGTGAGTATGGAATTGCAGAATCCGTGGATGGTGAGCTTCAGTGGCAGTCAGGGACTTGGTTTAAGAATCGGCAGCCAGGTCATACCTATTATATAACCCTTCGTGTGAAAGCAACAGACAACAGTTTTGCATCGAAGCCGGCTGATCGCTTACCGGTGACAACGCAGGATAAATTAACAATTCAAGGTCCCGCCGGAGATGTATCCTTTGAAGCGAAGGGAACCTATGGACAGACGCTGAATCAGATTCCGGTACAGTTGGCAGCGGGATTTCGGGTCGTTAATTATAGTGGATCACCGGTTTTAGGAAGATGGAGGTTCAGTAATGATCAGAATGGAACGCCCGCATCCTCCATTTATCCGGAGGTAAAGGGAGGCATCGCATATAAGGCAGAATTTATCCCGACTGAAACATCAGAAGGGAAGTATGGAGAAACTTTGACCCAAAGTGCGATTCCGGAGATATCTCCGAAAGAGTTGACCGCAATTGTTACGACACCCATTGAAAAATTCTATGACGGAAATACCGATATCGCATTAGAGGCGACGGTAAAAATAGGAGCTTCGGGTCAGAGCTATACCATCAGTGGCCTGAAAGGAAGCTTTGAAGATGCCAATGCCGGAACCGGTAAGACGATAACCATTGATTCCTCAGAGGCAAGGGTTGAGACAGGTGAGAGTGCAGTGAATCTGCAAAATTACCTTATCACATATCCAGCTCAGACCGGAACCATCCATCGGATACAGGGTTCGGTTTCGATCGATCCGCAAGCATGGACCAGAGAAAAAACCTATGGAGATGACAGCTTTTCCTTGACAGGTGTGAAGAAAGTGGGAGATGGAGCTCTGACCTATACAAGCTCCGATGAAAATGTTCTCACCGTGGATGCACAGGGGCAGGTGACCATCAAAGGCACCGGTTCTGCAGAGGTAAGCATCACCATGGCAGAGGGAACAAATTATCTTGGCACAAGCACACCGGCAGAGGGAAGGATCACCATTGAAAAAGGAACACTCACCCTTGCCTTAACGGCTGTAAACCGGAGTACCGGAGCGCAGCAGCCGGAAGGGATTCTCGGAACCTACGAGGATGATTTTGATATCATTGCAAGTGTTCAGGGAGCGTATGGTGACAAGCTGCAGGGTAAGATCCGCTTCTATGATAATGGAAATCAGGTTCCGGATACGATCCCTGTAGGGGAAGCTGGAACGGCGGTTCTCAACCTGACGAAGCCGGGAGTCGCATCCGTAGGAACGCACCGGATGACAGCCGAGTTTGATTTTGACACTCATCAGGAGTGGACGGCCAAATACAACACGCCTGCTCCGGCTGCATTTACATTTACGATCGGAAAGGTGGCTGCACCGCAGATCACTTGGCCGACGGCAGCGTCGGTGAAGGCGGGAAGTCCTCTGAGTGATTCTGCCTTATCAGGAGGAAGCACCGAATACGGAAGCTTTGCCTGGAAGAATCCGGCCCAGACGGCACAGGCGGGCACCCATAGCTATGAGGTGGTATTTACACCGAATGAATGGGCATCCGCTCGTTATGAGATCGCAGCAATGACCGGTACGGCAGAAGTGACAGCAACGGAAGATAAGCCGGATGAAACGGAAAAACCGGGCGAAACGGAAAAGCCGGGTGAAACGGAAAAGCCGGGTGAAACGGAAAAGCCGGGTGAAACGGAAAAGCCGGGCGAAACAGGCAAGCCGAACGAATCGAACAGAACGGATGATTCAGATGATTTGGATGAGCCGGAAAGACCGAGTCGCAACAACCTGTCCTCCGGTAAGGATAAAACCTCCGGCAGCGGTGTAGTCAGCCACGATTCAGTCAAAGGAACGATCGACAGTATAACAGGAATTATCACAGGAGAAACAAACAGCTTTGTCAATGACGGAAAGAGCCATTGGATGATGGATGAGCATGGCTGGTGGTTACGCTTTGCAGATAATACCTATCCGAAGGGAAGCGTGCGTGATTCCGGTGGTGTTTCGCATCGCTGGGAGCAGATCAACGGAAAATGGTGGGCCTTTGATGAAACGGGTTATGCTAAGACAGGCTGGTTAAGAGATGAGGATTACGGCGGCTGGTTCTATATGGATCTGGAACACGGCATGCAGACCGGCTGGATGCTTCTCGATGGAGTCTGGTACTATTTTAACCCGAGTTCCGATGGAAAGAGAGGGATTATGTACGCCGGACAAAGGACACCGGACGGATACTATGTAGATAAAAACGGTGTCTGGGACGGAAGAAACAAGCAGTAAAGCGAGTTTCAAGCCGAACCTCCGTGAGACTTGGCGCGTGATTCTGGTAAGAGAAGCTGACATATTCCTGCCAGAATCACTGCGCATCTTCCGCGGAGCGATGCTCTTGCACTAAGTATAGAATAATCCGGAAGGGATCCATAGGCTTTGGGAATCCTTCCGGATTTCTATTTGCTTATTTTTATTTTCTTATTTTTCGCGGGAAAAAATCCGCTAAAATTAAGCTTGTCAAGCGTTTTGGTGAACGCTATAATAAAAAAGCATTAATCGGCATCGGAAACAGGACTATACTGTTTTCGCTGTCATTGCTGCGTGTCAGGCGAAAGCCTGTGAGTTGAAAAATATTGTTATATATTTATAAAAAGGCAATTGAATTGAAATGATTCGATTGCTTTTTTTAGTTTGTCATCCCCATTCCATAATAAATTCATATTATTATAAATTTATATATTACATTGACTTTTTGAGATGAAGGGACTATGATGAAATTACAGTAAATAAAAGGCAGATAAACGGAGAGATGCAAAATGAAAAGTGCGAAGATCAAGCTTTCTGAGCAGCAAAATCAGCAGCAGGATCAGTTGCGGGATCAAAATTCGGCTTATCAAAATCCAGCTCATGTTAAGCTGGCACATGTGGATCATAAATCCCAAAGATGCCAGTCCATGCAGGAGCATTCGGGGAATGTGGCTTGCTTTTCCTCTCGGATATGTGAGCTTCCGGAGCTGAAAAGTATTGTAGAGCTGGCAGGATTTCTTCACGATGCGGGAAAGCTCGGTACGGAAAATCAGGCGGATTTTAAAAATATCCTTGCGCGAGGGGACGAGGCTCATCAGTATGGATTGGATCATTCCACCGCCGGAGGAAGAATCGCATTAGAGCTGTTAAGGGGAAACCCGGTTTCGGAATTTATCAGCACGTTGATCTATTTCCATCATGGGCTGGAGGATTGTATTAATTTAGAAAATGGCCAGATGCTGCAGGAACGGCGCTTGAAAAAAGAGATTGAGTATTCCCGTATCAAAGAAAGTTTTTTTAAGCTTTATGATAGAGAACTGTTAGAGAAGATTGGAGAGCAGGCAGATCAGTCATACCGGATCATGCTTCAAAAGATAGGGGACTTTGTTAAGAATTGTGATTCCAAAGGAAAAAAATACGGGAGCAGATATTTTTATCTGGGAATGTATCTGAGGGTCGCATTATCGCTGCTGATCGATGGGGATTGGACAGATACGGGCTGTTTTTTTCAGGATATCCCTATTGAGAAAAGATTTTCGCAGGAAGAAACGCAGAGAATATGGAAGGAATGTATCTGCAATTTTGAGCAGTATATGGAAAATGAAGTTCGGAAAAATCCGAATCAGGGAAATCAGCTCAATGATGTTCGGCAGGAGATATCGGATTCCTGCAGAGCGGCTGCAGAATCAGAAGAAAAACGATATCGTTTGACCGTACCGACTGCTGCCGGAAAAACCTTGAGTAGTCTTCGTTTTGCCCTATATCATGCCGAAAAACAGAAGAAGCAGAGGATTATTTATATAGCGCCCTATAATTCCATACTGGAACAGAATGCGGAAGAAATAAGAAGTGCGGTAGGAATGCCCTCGGTTGTTTTGGAGCATCATTGCAACGTAATCTGCGAGGATGGTGAGGAAGAACGATATCGCGATCTCACGGAAACATGGGACACACCGATCATCGTAACAACAGCAGTACAGATCCTGAATACATTGTTTTCCGATCGCAAGTCCTGCATTCGCAGAATGCATAATTTATGCAATAGTATTATCATATTTGATGAGGTGCAGGCATTTCCGGTAAAATGTACGGAGCTTTTTAATCTGGCGGTAAATTTCCTTACGCAGTTTGCCGGTTCAACGGTTGTATTATGTTCTGCGACACAGCCGACGCTGGTGCCTCTTAAGGAAAATAATATATGTGAATGCAGGGAAATGTCAAGGAAAACTGAAAAATATGCAGAGGTTTTTAAACGGGCAGAGATCATCGATGAAACAGAACGTTATCCGGGCGGGATGAAAACCGAAGATCTGAAGGAGTTTATACTTGAAAAAACCGAAGAATACCGGAGTACCTTAGCAATCGTAAATACTACCGCATGTGCATTTCAGGTATTCCGAAGGCTGGAGGAGAGCTGTTCGGATGAATATGAAATCTTTCATCTCAGCAATAATATGTGTCCGCAGCACAAGCTGGATACGCTGAAAGAAATAAAGCTTGCATTGAAAAAAAGAGAAAAAAAGATCATTTGTATCAGTACACAGGTGGTGGAAGCGGGCGTTAATGTTTCCTTTGGCTGTGTGATCCGGTCAAAGGCGGGATTAGATAACGTGATCCAGGCTGCCGGAAGATGCAATCGTCATAAGGAGCTTGGAAAAATGGGAGCGGTCTTTATTGTTCAGATGTCTGATGATGCGGAGCATCTGGAGCACTTGCGGGAAATCAGAGATGCACAGGCAGCTCTGCAGAAGATCTTACATAGTTTTGATCTTGATGAGGGCGCCCTCGATTCGGAGGCGGCCATAAAATGCTATTATTCTGCTTATTACTTACAATTACGAGAGCTGGAAACGAAATATCCGGTCGAGGTGAGCGGAGTGATAATGACCTTGACCGATCTGCTCGGGAAAAATCAGACAGGACAAAACCAATATTATCGAAAATATGAAAGAAAGATCCATACAAAGCTTCCACAGGCATTTTTAACGGCCGGACGTGAGTTTGAGGTCATCACTGATACCCACAAAATCAGTGTCGTAGTTCCCTATGGAAATGAACCGAAGCGGCTGCTTGAGGAGCTGTCTCAAACACAGACGGAAGCAGAAAAGAAAAAAATATTGAGAAAATTACAGAGATATACCGTTGGCATCTCAGAAAACAGGAAAAATAAGCTGGGGAATGCCATATATGAAAATGAGGAAGGGATTCTGGTATTATGTGATGGATATTATGACAAGAAAGCGGGTGTTGTGGATGAGCCTGAAATGGGATTTTGTGAAATTTAAAGGAGGTGAGAGCAGTGAAAAAATACAGAAATACAATCGAATTTGAAGTATATGGTCCGTATGCGCTTTTTTCAGATCCTGTACTTCGTGTCGGCGGCGAGAAAACCAGTTATCATATCCCAACGTATGAGGCGCTGCGAGGGATCGTGGAAAGCATTTTCTGGAAGCCAACCATCTTATGGATCATCGATGCCGTCAGAGTGATGAATCCGATCCAGACAGAAACGAAAGGGATCCGCCCGATCGCATATAATGGCGGCAATGAGCTTGCATATTATACCTACTTAAAAGATGTACGATATCAGGTGCGGGCACATTTCGAGATGAATTATAATCATCCGGAGCTGGCGGAGGACAGAAATGAGAACAAGTACCACAATATGGCGAAGCGAATGGTAAATCGAGGCGGGCGAAGGGATATTTTCCTTGGAACAAGGGAGTGTCAGGCTTTCGAGGAGCCGTGTGTATTTGGTGAGGGAGAGAGCTATTATGATACCATGACCGGAGAAGTGGACTATGGTTTCATGTATCATGGGATCACCTACGCAGAGGAAGCGGTCTTAGACGAAGATAAAGGAAAGATGACGGTACGCTTCTGGAAACCGGTAATGAAGAAAGGCGGGATCATTGAATTTTTAAGACCCGAGGAGTGTACCCAGAAAAGACACATCAGGGAAATGCAGCGCAAGGTCTTCGGAAAAGGCAGTTTTACCGGACTAGAAGAATTTGCCGGTGAGGAGGTGGAGGAGTGAGCTGGGTAAATGAACTGATCGATCTGTATGAAATAAACAGTGATAAAGTAGGGATCATTGAATATCGGGGAGATATGCCTTATGTTCTTCTGCCACCGTTCCATACGACAGTAACCGCACAGATCGAGGTAACCATCGACAGGAATGGAAACTTTATGGAGGCAAAGCTTGTAAGTCCGGAGGACAAGCTGACAGTGATACCGGTCACAGAAAAATCCGGAAGCCGTACAGCGGGAAAGGAGCCTCATCCTTTGTGCGATAATCTGAGGTATCTTGCGGGAGATTACACGAAGTATTATAAGGATGACGGGATTTGTTACCAATTATATATTTCCCAGCTGAAGGAATGGGCGGAATCTGAATTTAGCCATGAGAAGGTTTTGGCCGTTTATCAGTACCTGAAAAAGAACAGCCTGATCCGGGATCTTTCGGATCAGAAGATCATCAAGCTGAATGAACAGGGAAAGATCGATGATAAGGAAAAGCTTCAGGGGATCGAGCAGGCAAAGGCATTTGTGCGTTTTATTATCCGGCCGGAAAGCTCAGGCGTGTTTGAAACGTGCCCGGATGAGTGCTGGAAAGACAGAAGCCTGCAGGAGCGTTATATAAGCTATGTTCGTTCAAGGGAAAAAGAACAGGGACTTTGTTATCTTACGGGAAATACAGAGGCTATTTCATATCTCCATTCCAGAAAGATCCGCAATGAAGGGGATGGCGCAAAGCTGATCTCTGCAAATGACAGCCAGAATTTTACTTATCGGGGACGCTTTGTCAGTAAAGAGGAAGCCTTTGCAGTAGGAAATGAAACATCCCAGAAGATACATAATGCCCTGAAGTGGATTATCCGTAAGCAGGGAACCTTTTTCGATACGCTGGTCATCGTAACATGGGAATCCAATCGAGCAAGCATGCCGAGATGGAATGCGGATACGGAAGATATCGCATCTGAGTATGACGAAGAACATGATGACTGGGATGACGAGGAAAATGATAAGAGTGCAGTATCCGATGGAAATGCGATCACCGCAGAAAAATTCTATAAGGCGATCAGGGGATATGGGCAGAAGATCGAGAATACGTCATCGATGATCCTGCTCAGCTTTGATGCGGCGACCCCGGGAAGATTGTCGATGGTGGAGGAGGCAACTCTGGATTCTGCAAAATATCTGGAAAATATAAAAAAGTGGCATGAAAGCTGTGGCTGGATCCATACGAAATGGAAAGACAAAAAAAGAGTACAGTTTTACGGTATGGTCGGAGTTAAGGATATCGCAGATATTTTATTTGGTATCGAAAGTAAAGGAACACTTACGATCGTGGACGCAAACGGAAAAAAAATGTATGCAGAGGTTGCGAAAAGACTGCTTCCCTGTATCTGGAGCGGACACAGGATCCCTTACGATTATGTGAACCGCGCGGTGCAGAAGGCCTCAACGCCGTTGGCCTATAAGGATCGAAATAACTGGGAACGGGTTTTGACTTTGGCCTGTTCGCTGGTAAAAAAATGGAAAAAAGAAAATGAACAGGAGGAATGGACTGTGGCATTAGATAAGGAAGAAACGAACAGAAGTTATTTATACGGACGCTTGCTGGCAGTTGCGGACAGGATCGAATACCGCACGTATGATGAGAAGGATAAGGCGAGAGTGACGAATGCAAAGAGATATATGAGCACTTTTTCGCAGAGACCCTTTGAAACATGGAAAATGATCGAGGAAAATATCCAGCCTTATGTGAATAAACTGGAATTTCCGGAGCGACGTTTTTATGAAAACCTGCTGCATGAGATCAATGGCTTATTCGACGTGGACAGCTTTGGTGATAACAGCAAGCTGGATGGATTATATTTGTTAGGCTTTCATCATCAGGCCTATGAGCTGACATCAAAAAAGACAAAGTTTAATGAAAAAGAGGAGGAATAATGATGAGCGAGTTAAAGGGGAAAATCGATTTTACGTTATTTGTAAGTGTTGACAATGCCAATCCCAATGGCGATCCGTTAAACGGAAACCGTCCGAGAATCAGCATGGATGGCTATGGTGAAATATCAGATGTCTGCATCAAAAGGAAAATAAGAAACCGCTTTCAGGATCTCGGACAGAAAATATTTGTGCAGTCCGATGACCGGGCGGACGATTCCTACAGCAGCTTGAAGGACCGTGCCGATGGATGTGCGGAGCTGAAGGCCCAGATCGCTGACCCAAAGAAAGCCAATCGTGATGTCTGTGCAGCAATCGCCTGCAAGGAATGGCTGGACGTAAGAGCTTTTGGACAAGTGTTTGCATTTAAAGGGATTCCTGTATCCTTTGGAGTAAGGGGCCCTGTTTCCATTCATCAGGCAATCAGCCTTTCCCCCATCGACATTATCAGCATGCAGATCACAAAGAGCGTGAACAGTGAATCCGGAAAAGAAAGTAAGGCTTCCGATACTATGGGTACAAAACACAGAGTGGGCTTTGCAGTATATAAAGTGATGGGAAGTGTCAATGTTCAGCTTGCGGAAAAGACAGGATTTAGTCAGGAGGATGCAGAAGTGCTGAAGGAGGCATTGAAAACCTTATTTGAAAACGACGCTTCTTCTGCCAGACCGGAAGGAAGTGTGGAGGTCTGCAGGATGTACTGGTGGCAGCATGATGCTAAGACACCGGAAATCTCCAGTGGCAGGATTCAGAGAGGCTTTGATATTAAGGCCAAAAAGGAACGTCCGAAAGAGTTTTCAGATTATGAGATCACATGGCATGTAGACGGATGTAAAGAACCGGAGGTATTTTAGCTTTGTTTCAGGAGGAGGATTTCCTCCAGCTATCCGGAATTCAGCACTTTGAGTTCTGCAGAAGACAGTGGGCACTGGCATATATTGAGATGCAGTGGCAGGAAAACGTCAGAACAGTAGAAGGGAAAATCCTTCACGAAAAAGCACACGATGCAGAGATGAAAGAAAAACGAGGTGATCTTTTGGTCGTGCGCGCATTGCCGATACACTCCCGGAAAATGGGAGTGAGCGGCGAGTGCGATGTGGTGGAATTTCATAAGGTCAATGATGGGATCCATCTGGCAGGCAAGGAGGGATCTTATCAGGCGATTCCGGTAGAATACAAAAGAGGAAAGCCCAAAACAGATAATCCGGATATTCTTCAGCTGGCGGCACAGGCGATGTGTCTGGAGGAAATGTTATGTTGCACGATATCCTATGGATATATTTTTTACGGTGAGATAAGGCATCGCATGAAGGTGGAATTTACAGATGAAATCAGAGATAAGGTTCGGAGGATATTTGAGGAGATGCATAAATACTATGAGCAGCGTTACACGCCAAAGGTAAAAACAGGCACCCGATGCAATGCCTGTTCTCTGAAGGATATCTGCCTTCCGGTTCTGAACAAGAAGAAATCTGTTTCCGGATATATTGATAGGATCATTGCAGATGAGGAACAAGAATGAAAAGATTGTTAAATACATTGTATGTAACCACCGGCAACAGATATCTGTCACTGGATGGTGAAAATGTGGTCGTTCTGGAAGACCAAAAGGAAATCGGAAGAATTCCTTTGCATAATCTGCAGGCAATCGTTACATTTGGATATACCGGGGCCAGTCCGGCACTTATGGGAGCATGTGCACAGCGAAATATAAGCCTTTCTTTTATGTCCGGGAACGGAAGATTTCTTGCCAGAGTTACGGGTGAAGTAAAGGGAAATGTAACACTGAGAAAACAGCAATACCGAATCAGTGATAATAAAGATGAGAGCGTACATATTGCAAGAAATTTTATCCTCGGAAAAGTACATAATTCAAGATGGATCCTGGAACGGGCTGTGCGGGATCACTCCATACGTCTGGATACGGAAAACATAAAAAATAAGTCAATGTTTCTGGCACAGAGTATGAGAAAAATAAGAGTTTGTGAACATGCGGATGAGCTATTAGGTCTGGAGGGAGAAGCGGCTTCTGTATATTTTTCTGTCTTCGATGATCTGATCCTGCAGCAAAAGGATGTGTTTTATTTCCACGGAAGAAATAAGAGACCTCCTCTGGATTATGTTAATGCAATGTTGTCTTTTGGATATTCGCTGCTTGCCGGCATGTGCGGAGCGGCATTAGAAGCGGTTGGTCTGGATCCGTATGTAGGATTTTTTCATACAGACAGACCCGGCCGTATGTCTCTGGCACTGGATCTTATGGAAGAATTTCGCAGTGTCATGGTTGACCGATTTGTTTTAACATTGATCAATAAAAAGATCATGAAGGAAAAATATTTTATCAAAAAAGAAAACGAAGCAGTCATTATGACAGAGGAAGGAAGAAAAGTATTTTTATCTGCCTGGCAGGCTAAAAAACAGGAAACTATAAAACACCCGTTTCTGGACGAAAAAATCGAATGGGGAATGGCTCCCTATGTTCAGAGCATGCTGCTGGCGAGATATTTAAGAGGAGATCTGGATGAATATCCGCCGTTTTTCTGGAAGTAGGTGAATAAATGCTGGTCTTGATTACTTATGATGTGAATACACAGACGGCAGCAGGAAGAAAACGTTTGCGTCAGGTAGCGAAGGAATGCACCAACTATGGGCAGAGAGTGCAGAATTCTGTATTTGAATGTCAGATGGATGCAGCAAAATGCAGACAGGTGAAAAACATACTTGAAAATCTCATCGACAAAGACGTAGACAGTTTGAGATTCTATTATCTGGGTGAGAAATACAAAAATAAGGTAGAACATATTGGCGCTAAGCCGGGATTTGATGTTACGGAAACGCTGCTATTATAGTGCGAGAAGTATGTATACAGAAAAACCTCGGGACATTCGCACCGAAAAAACAGGGAAATCTTAGCCTAAAGGCCATGGAAATCCTGAAAGTGCGAGGGGAACTTGGTAGAAATATGTGAAATAAGTACAAAAAACAATTTTTGCCAGACAATATTTTTGGCTAAAATTGCCGTCAGCCCCCTTGCGGGGCTGTGAGTTGAAATCTGTTGGGAGCCGTGATCGGAGCCGTTGGTACGCGTCAGCCCCCTTGCGGGGCTGTGAGTTGAAATTGGATGAGATGTATGAAAACAAGCGGAGTAACACGTCAGCCCCCTTGCGGGGCTGTGAGTTGAAATCCCCAGCTAGTAGAAAGAAACTCAAACTGAACCGGTCAGCCCCCTTGCGGGGCTGTGAGTTGAAATTGTAGTGGAGTTGCTGATCTGATCCGCGATCTTTGTCAGCCCCCTTGCGGGGCTGTGAGTTGAAATGGTTAATAACTCCGCTGATCGGATCACTGACAGCGTCAGCCCCCTTGCGGGGCTGTGAGTTGAAATGATTATGCTCATAGCATTGACAGGGTTATTAGTCGTCAGCCCCCTTGCGGGGCTGTGAGTTGAAATATTCATTTTCGTTTGAGTTCGCCTCCGGCTTCCAGTCAGCCCCCTTGCGGGGCTGTGAGTTGAAATGATTCTGACTGTTGTCATTGATATCCACCTCCGTCAGCCCCCTTGCGGGGCTGTGAGTTGAAATACGATGGCTATTTAAAGCTTGACAATTATCGCCGTCAGCCCCCTTGCGGGGCTGTGAGTTGAAATCCTTATATGTATGTGAAAATGCTTGGGGAACCGGTCAGCCCCCTTGCGGGGCTGTGAGTTGAAATTCTTATCCGTAAGAGGTACCGGAGGACGTCTTATGTCAGCCCCTTGTGGGGCTGTAAGTTGAAATAATCCGGCAGATCTGGACATTATCAAGCGTGCGGATGTCAGCCTCCTTGCGAGGCTGTGAGTTTGACTTACATGGATGAAAAGCCGGGCATGCTCACAGGCTGGCAGAAGATCCCACGTAAAGAATTTTTTACTTGACAGTTCTATGTTTTTTCATGTATGATAGAAATAGTGTGAAGAGA
>ERZ832973.2071-NODE-2071-length-12069-cov-2.547278_pt1 | contig 12069 bp, 8 predicted proteins | sample MGYA00519950_ERZ832973 | MGnify/ENA primary metagenome ERZ832973 (study PRJEB31850, sample SAMEA3708734) | human gut metagenome | biome: human gut; feature: human-associated habitat; material: faeces | place: China | collected 2014 ... | reverse complement strand
GTATCACGCACCTGCCGCAGATTGCTTCCATGGCAGACTGTCATTTTGAAATTAAAAAATCCACAGACGGAGCCAGTACAAAAACCAGGATCACCCGTTTAAAAGAAGATGAGGTGGTTGCAGAGCTTGCAAGACTTTTGGGAGGCGCACAGATTACGGATGCAGTGCTTCAGAATGCAAGGGAGATGAAAGAACTGGCCTGGCAGACAAAAACTCACAACTAAAAACTGACAGTGTGATTTTGATATTCCGCACACATACTAGAAAGGAGCTTGAAAAAGGCTCCTTTTTCATTGCTTGTATTTGACCGGAGAATGTGCCGCGCGGCGCGTCAGATGGTACTTTCAGAACAGGAGGAAAGCGGGATGAAAAAAACATGCAGGTCAGGAAAATATTTTTACCGGATCCTTGCGGCAATATTCTGGATGAGCCTGATCTTTACGGCAGGTTATGGCTGGTATTATGCAAAACACCAGATTCCGGAGCATTTCAGCGTTGCGGAGGGCGAGGAAACATCATTTTCTCTGGATCTGCCGCTTTACACCACGCTGCTGAGCGAAAGCGAGGAAGTGGTATTGAAAGGGGATTCCGGCATTCCACAGGATGAGATACGCATCCGGCCAGATCAGACATTTTCTCTGTATGCCAGAAAGAATGGCAGCTTTCGCCTGGGACTGAAGCTGTTCGGTACCATTCCATTTAAAGAAATTAGCGTGGATGTGGAGGATGTCTGCTATGCAGTTCCATGCGGTATGCCGGTGGGAATCTATTTAAAATCCAGGGGAGTTATGGTTATCGGGACCGGAAAGGTGACGGATGAAAATGGAGGTGAGGCGGAGCCCGCATATGGAATTTTGCAGTCCGGAGATTACATTGAGGCGATCAACGGCCAGCCTCTTTCTGATAAAGAATCGCTGATTACCAGCCTGAACAGCATGGGAGAGAGTGAAGCACTTTTGCGGGTGAGGCGGGCCGGAAAAGAACTGGATATTTCTGTAGATACAGTAAAAACAGAGGACGGAAGCCGGAAGCTTGGCGCCTGGGTACGGGATGATACGCAGGGGATCGGTACCATGACTTACGTAAAGCCGGATGGCACCTTCGGAGCATTGGGACATGGGATCAGTGACAGTGACACCGGACGCGTGGTGGAAATCGAAAACGGGGCTCTGTATGAAACAGAGATTTTTGGAATTGAGAAGGGAAGTGCCGGAAATCCGGGAGTAATGGCAGGGGTGATCTACTATGGGCCGGGTTCCCGCCTGGGCAGTGTCAAATCCAATACCGGATGCGGCGTTTTCGGAACGGTGGAGCAGGCTTTCTGGGATACGGTGAAGCAGCCGGCCGCAGAGGTGGGACACCGGCAGGATGTAAAGCGGGGCACAGCCTGGATCCGCAGCTATGTTTCCGGGAAAGCCTGTGATTATGAAATTGAGATCCAGCGGGTAGATTACAGTCCGTCACGGGAGAATAAAAGCCTGGTGTTTCAGGTAACAGATGAGCGCCTTTTGCGGCTGACCGGAGGAATTGTACAGGGGATGAGCGGCAGTCCGATTATCCAGAACGGAAAGATGATCGGGGCGGTGACGCATGTGTTTGTGTCGGATGCGTCGATGGGGTACGGAATCTTTATTGAGAAAATGTTGTGATTGTACGACAAAAACTTTTACAACGTCTGGTACTTATGGTATACTACAGTCAGTATTGTTGGCTTTAAGGACGGAAGATGGAATGGAACAGCAGGAACATATACAAAAACTGGCAGATGAATACTACGAAGAGGGCAGAGCCAGATTCTTTGACCACAAGCTGGAGGAAGCGGCGATGCTTGTACAGAATGCGCTTCATCTCTACAAGAAGTGCGACGACATGCTAAAATACGCCACAGCGCTCAATATGCTCGGGGTGATCTACGGCGCCACAGGGAACGAGACGATGGCGGTGGATTATCTGGTCGAAGGACTTGAGTGTGCGATCGATTACCAGCTAAATAACATCACGACACTCTTTTATAACAATATCGGCTCCAGATACCAGGAACTGGGAGAGCATGAGAAGGCAATTGATTATTTCTTAAAGTCGGCGCGGGAACTGCAGAATCCGACCTGCATCAAGGAGGAACGCCACCGTTCCTGGGCTCTGATTACCTACCTGAATCTGGCGGTCTCCTACTACGAACTGAACCTGTACGAGCTTTCCTACAAATATTTAGAGCAGGCAGAGCGGCAGCTTGACGAGGAAGTGGAGGAGATGTATTATTATACGGTACTGATCTTCAAATGTAGGCTGCTCTGGCAGATGGGAAAGGGGGACTATGTGTATGAGTACATGGAGGACCTTCTGGCGAGCGGTGAAAAAGACAGCAATGCGTCGGATTATCTGAACGATATGAAGGATCTGTGTCAGCTGTTCCGCGACATGAAAGAGTATGAATACTGGAAGCAGACCATATCTGCGGTCGAGACCTATACGATCGATCAGAAAACCGTCTTTTTCCAGCTGTTTCTGACGGAATTGTGGATGGACTACTATCAGACTGTGGGGAACGAAGAGCGCTATGTGGAACTGTGTGTGGCACATGCGGATCTGTATAAGCGCCAGAAAGCGATCGATGCGAAGGACCGCGCCACAGCGATCGACATCAAGATACAGCTGCGGGAAAAAGAGGCGGAGCGCAAGCGCGTGGAGACTATGTCTGTGACGGATGCACTGACCGGGCTGGGGAACCGTTATTCTCTTGAGCGTGAGGCGGTGCATATCATAAGGGATGCGGGCAGTGAGCGGATCACGGTCGGCGTTTTGGACATTGACTGCTTTAAGCAGCTGAACGATACCTACGGGCATATTCAGGGAGACCGCTGCCTGAAGGTGGTGGCGGATATTCTGAAGGAGGCAGTGATGGACTGCGGACATGTCTACCGGTTTGGCGGGGATGAGTTCGTGATGTTGTTTCCGGCAGGGATGGAGAACCGGATCGAGGAGATCGCGGAGGCGATCCTGCAGAAGATTGCGGAGGTGGGAATCGCAAACGAGCACTCGGTTGTGCAGCCGAATCTTACCATCTCCCAGGGGTATGCCTGCTTTGTGCCGGAGGGCACAGAGAGCGGAGCGCGTCTGATTGAGCACGCGGACAAGGCGCTTTACTATGTGAAGAGAAACAGCAGAAACGCATATTATATCATACGCGAATGATGCATATACTTCAGTTGACGACTTGCTTCGACAAATTTTCTTGCGTTGGAATCAGTATCATCAGTAAGCAAAGAGTTTTGTCACAGGAGGGGCTAAAATGGAAAAACTGAATGTTGCAATAGCAGATGATAATGAGAGAATGCTGCGATTATTAGGGGATATTATCGAAAGTGATGACGAACTGAATGTTGTAGGAGTCGCCCGCGACGGCGAGGAAGCATACCATGTGATAAAGGCGAAAGAACCGGATGTCGTGCTGCTCGACATTGTGATGCCGAAGCTTGACGGATTGGGGGTTTTAGACCGCGTGAGTCAGGACACCTCCATAAAAAAACATCCGGCGTTTATTATGATCAGCGCGATCGGTCAGGAGAAAATCACGGAAGATGCGTTTGCGCGCGGCGCAGATTATTACATTATGAAGCCGTTTGACAATGATATCGTGTTAAGCCGCATCAAGAATGTGAGAAGACCTGCGGCGGGACGCGGTGCGGAAGTGCGCAAGGTCAATGCCTATGAGAAGGCGGAGGAGACAAAGGAGCGCAACCTGGAAGCGGATGTCACCGATATTATTCACGAGATCGGAGTTCCGGCGCATATCAAAGGGTATCAGTATCTGCGGGATGCGATTGTCATGTCCGTCAATGACATGGATATGCTCAACTCGATCACGAAAATTCTTTATCCCACGATCGCGAAGAAGTACCAGACAACCTCCAGCCGTGTGGAGCGGGCAATCCGGCATGCGATCGAGGTGGCGTGGAGCAGAGGCAAGATGGATACCATTGATGAGATGTTCGGGTATACCATCCACAACGGAAAAGGAAAACCGACGAATTCGGAGTTTATCGCACTGATTACCGACCGGATACGTCTGGAATATAAGATGCATTAACGATGAGGACATATTTTTCAGGAGGCGCAAAGCCGAAGAAGAGTATGTCCTCATTTTCGGATAATCGGTTCCTTTTGAGCGTCAGATGTGCTATAATTATACGATGATTTTTCGGAGGATGGCAGATGCAGAAAAACAGGTATCAGCTCAGGTGCGCGGCAGGAAAATACTGGCTGTTAGATATGGAGCAGGATGGAGAAACGTATCGGCCGCCGCTCATGTTAAATGAGAGCGGGGCTTATATCTTCAGGCAGTATACGGCAGGAAACACGGCGGATAAAATCGCGGAGGAGCTTGCCACTATGTACGGGGGGACCGCAGACGATATGCGGACAGATGTGATGCAGTTTATCAGACAAATGGAACTACAGGGGATCTTGTAAACGATGAATATATTATTGGTGGGAAGCAAATGCCGCTTCCTTCAGCTTTTGACGGACAAACTGGACAAAGAAGGGCACCGTGTGTTTTTGCTGACGGCAGAAGACAAATCGGTCAGAACGTCCAAAAAGATATTTGAGACGTATCATTTTGCATACGACAATCCGTGCATCAGAGAGGTGCTTGAGGGAGTGCGTCCGGATGTGACAGTCTTTATGGGCGCCTATGATACAGGCTTTCTCTGGGGGAAGGGGAGCAGCACGGCGTCGGCGTACACTTCAGGCCTGTTTCAGCTGCTGATGAATGAGACGGCTGGTAATGTGGGACGCTTTTTGTATCTCTCGTCGGAGGAAGTCTTCGGGGGAGAGTATACACAGGACATTTCGTGCGAGGAAAACTGTGCGGCTTATACGGTAGTCGACAAGGCAGAGGACAACGTGGAGCTCTGCCGCAGTTACTTTAACATGGGCTATGAGACGATCGTGCTGCGGCTGGATCATCTCTACGGGGAACCGCTTACCGGGGCGGAAGCGCGTGATATCTGCGCCCGCATGAGTGTGGAGGGGCTGGAAACCGGTGAGATCCGGGTAAATCCCCACAACCGTGTTGCGCTGTTGCACTATTCGGATGCCGTCGAATTTTTGTATGCGGTGATTACGGCAAAAAAGATGACGTACGGCGTCTATCAGATTTCTTCCGGAGAGACGATTTCCGTGCGAAGCGCGGCGGAGTTTGTGGCGGCGGAACTGGAAGGTGTGAAAGTCGTAGAGGACACCGGAAGAGAGCGGATGGATCCGGTTTTGTCCAACAAGAGATTTGCGGAGGAGTTTGGGATACGCATTGTACATAAGCCGGAGACCGAGATTGGCAGGGAGGCGGCGTACATCCGGCAGCACGCATCTTCTTTTGTGCGGACACAGAGCAGAAAAAAGGGATGGAGCCGGTTCGGAGAGCGGTCGAGAGAGGCCGTAAGAGCGATGATTCCGTTCGCGGAGAATCTGCTTTGTTTCCTTCCGTTTTTCCTGTTAAATAACTGGATGGCGGGGAGCGCGTATTTCCAGAATATTGATTTTTACCTTCTGTATGTGCTGCTGTTCGCCATTACCTACGGGCAGCAGCAGGCGACATTCTCCTCGATTCTTGCGGTGGCGGGGTATCTTGCGGTGCAGATGTATCAGCGGAGCGGTTTTGATGTGGTGCTGGATGTCAACACGTACATATGGATTGCACAGCTGCTGATTCTGGGACTTGTGATCGGCTATATGCGCGACCGGCTGCATGCGGTGGAGGAGGAGCGCCATGAGGTGGATTTCCTCTCCAGACAGGTGGAGGACATCTCGGATGTCAACGGCAGCAACGTGCGCATCAAGGAGATTCTGTCAAATCAGATCGTCAACCAGAACGACAGCTTCGGAAAGCTGTATGAGATCACGTCCAGCCTGGACAAGTACGAGCCGAGTGAAGTGTTGTTCTATGCCGCAGAGGTGCTGGCAAAGCTGATGGACAGTCAGGATGTCGCAATCTATACGGTGGCAAACCACTCCTATGCGCGTCTGTTCTCGGCAACTTCGCCGAAGGCACGCATGCTCGGAAATTCCATTCACTATGTGCAGATGGAAGAACTCTATGAAAAGCTGCGGGAGAAAAAAGTATTCATCAACAAAACCATGGATGAGCGCTATCCGCTGATGGCGGACGCCATTTATTCGGAGGACGAGATGCAGCTGATTCTGATGGTGTGGGGAATCCCGTGGGAGAGAATGACACTCGGGCAGGCGAATATGCTCACTGTGATCGGCTATCTGATCCAGAACGCGGTCGTGCGCGCCAACCGTTATCTCTCGGCGTTAGAACAGCAGCGCTATATCCACGGCACCAGAATTTTGGAGGCGGACGCGTTTGTTTCGCTGGTGAAGGCTTATCTTAACGCCAGGGAGAAGAAGCTGACGGAGTGTGCGCTCGTCGTTTTCGAGGAGGGTGAGACCTCCAGGGAGGAAGCCGCAGGCGTCCTTTCCGGCATGATGCGCCAGAGCGATTATCTCGGAGAGCTCCCCGACGGAAAGATGTACGCACTGCTTGCCAACACGAGCGCAGAGGATGCGGGAATGGTTGTGGAGCGTTTTAGGAGCGCAGGCTTTCCGTGCAGGATGAAAGAGGAGATGGAACTATGAGCAGGATCGAAACGTATTTTCTGCTGCTTGTGGTACTCAATTTGTGCGTCACGGCGGCGTATGTCCTGTGGAATGAGCAGCATTGGAGAGAAGAGCCGGGGAAGCGCACCGGCGGAAGAATCCGCGCGGCGGTTATGCTTTTGGCACCGGTGATCGGTCCCGTTTTCTTTGTGGCGGGAGAACTCGTGCGCCATCTATTATTCGGACAGTCGGCGGATCTGGAAGATGTTATTTTCAGTAAGGAGCGTGTCAGAACACACTTTATGGCGGATGAGGAGCAGGAGCGGAATGTGGTACCGATCGAGGAGGCACTGGCGATTTCCGACCGGGATAGTCTGCGCACACTGATTATGAATGTGGTCAGAGGAGATGTCACGGACTCTCTCGGATCGCTGGCGCTGGCACTTGACAGTGAGGACACCGAGACCTCCCACTATGCGGCGTCGGTGCTTCGGGATGTGCTCAACGATTTCAGGCAGCATGCACAGGAACTCTACCGGCAGATGCAAAAGGACGGCAGAGAGGCGGGGGACGATGCCTGCCTTCTGATCGAGTACATGTATGTCGTCTTAAAACAGAATGTTTTTCACGAGACCGAACAGCGGACATTTGTGGATATGTTTGAGGAGGCGTGTGAACTTCTCTATGAAAAAGATTACCGGAAACTCACTGCGCAATACATCGAATGGCTGTGTGGACTGCTGCTCCGCTTAAAGGAATTCGGGCGGATGCATTACTGGTGCAACCGGAGCCGGGAATTATATCCGGATGCGCTTTCCACGTACACCTGCTATTTGAAAATGTATTTTACGCAGGAGAAGAAAACCGAATTTTTCCGGGAACTGGATCGGCTGAAAGCGTCCAATATCGTCATTGACAGGGAGACGTTAGAGCTGATCCGGACGTTCAGTTAGTCCGGCAGGAAGGAAATGACATGGTATCACGCAGAAATTATCTGACGATTGCAATGATGTTTGTGATTCTGCTTTTTATGTTTCAGTTTACAGGCGTCATGAAAGAACAGTTAAGTGAATATGAGAGCAACGAATATGCAGACGATACCACAACATCCTTTCAACGGTCGGATGCATTTCTGGCAGAACAGACATCTGCCGACGCCTGCGAGGTGATCTATGTGGGCGAAGCAGGGGGAGCGGAGGAATCCGTGGTAAAGACATGGTGCAGCTACCGCAAGCGGACGTTTTTTTGCAGCAGCTCCCTCGCACTGCTTGACAGCCTGCAGGATGATGCACTGCAGGTGCTGGTGGTGGACGGCAGCAAGGTGACGTCGGAAGAAGAGGTGGCGGTTCTTCGCAGAGAGGCACAAATGGGTGTGACTGTGATTTTTGCAACCCTGCCGCAGAGCTCTGTGATAAGGGAGTACCGGGATTTAAGGGAGCTTCTCGGAATCCGCGCGGTGATTGCGGATGAGATACCGCTTGCGGGCATGCATCTGTTTTCCGGCTTTCTGCTCGGCGGGGAAGAGATCTATGAGGTCACGGAACCCGGGGAGGAGGAGCGTCAGGACATGAACCCTTCTGTTCCCTGGTATACGACCGGCGCGGGAACCAAGACCTATATGGTCGGCACGCTGTCCGATGAGACGATCGAACAGACGGTGGATAACGAAATACGGGCACAGTATGCGGGAATGGAGGAAGAGGCGGCAAAAAACAGCCTTCTGCCTGCCATTCTCTGGAGAAACAGCGTGGATACGGCAAAGATTTTCTGTGTGAACGGGGATTATCTTGCAGACATAAGCGCTGTTGGAATACTGGACGCCATGATGGGGGAGACATACGATTATGATATCTACCCGGTGATCAACGCACAGAATCTTGTGATTGCAGATCTGCCGGCGTTCGTCTCTGAGAACGAGGAGGAGATGCAGAAGCGCTACAGCCAGTCCGCACAGGCAGTGTATCAGGAAATTGTGTGGCCGTCGCTGACCTCCATTGCCTCCCGGACGGGGGCAAAGATGACCTGCATGATGACACCGCAGTTTACGTATACGGATGAGGAAGAGCCGGATGGAGAGAACGTCACCTACTATCTGAAACGTCTGAAGGAGGAGCACGCGGAGGCGGGGCTGTCCGCAGACAGCAGGGAAGGGATCCCACTCTCAGAAAAAATAAAGCAGGATCAGACGTTCTGGCAGACCTATGCGCCGTCCTACCGGTTTTTATCCCTCTACGCGGACGGAGTAAAGAGCATCGGGGAGGAGAGTGCCCTTCCGGCGGAAATCCGAACGGTTGCGCTCGGATCAGGTGCCAGCGAGGCGGTGGGGTATCTCAATGAGAACGTCACACTGCAGCCGTCGACGAGTTCCGGAATCCGGCATACGTTTCTGGATGATTTTAAAGTGAAATGCATGGAGACGGCGCTCGGCTATTCCAACATCACACTCGACCTCTATAGCGTGACGTATCCGGAAGGGGACGAGGATTCCTGGGAGAAAATGTCCAAGAAGATTGCGGCAAACCTCGGCACCTACTGGAAGGCGTATGAAGCGTTTGACGCAACCACCCTGACGGAGAGTGATGTGCGCATCCGCAGATTTCTGGCACTTGACTATAAGCAGCAGCGCACGGACAATGTGATTATACTCTCCTTAGAGCACAGGGAGGATGCGGCATGGTTTCTGCTGCGCCTGCACGGAGAGGAAGTCACAGAGGTTGCGGGCGGAAGCTTTGAAGAGGTAGAAGACGGCGTCTATCTGATTCTTGCAGAGGAAGATGAGGTCTCCTTGGAAGTGCAGACCGGGGAAGAATGGCAGTATCAGGACGGCGGAAAGCGTGGTGACGGCACATGAGAATATGTATTGTGGCAGAGGGATGCTATCCCTATGTTGTCGGGGGTGTATCGAGCTGGATACACAGTATGATAAAAATATTTCCGGAGTACCAGTTTGTCGTACTGGCGATTGTGGCGAACCGTTCGCTGCGCGGAAAGTTTGTCTACGATCTCCCGGAGAATGTGGTGGAAGTGCACGAACTGTATCTGGAGGATGCAGACTGGCGGCCAAAAGAACTTAAAAGAGCAGCCAGACTGAAGTTAAATGAGCGAGAGTACGCCGCACTGCGGAGCCTGTTGATGAACCAGAATGTAGACTGGGATACCCTGTTCTCTTTTTTCGGGGAGAAGGAATTCTCTTTGAATGAACTTCTCATGGGGGAGGATTTTTTCCGGGTGGTGCAGGAATGTTATACGGTGCGGTATGCGGGGGCGGTGTTTTCTGATTTCCTCTGGACGATGCGCTCCATGTACCTTCCGCTGTTTCTGACACTTGGCATGCGGCTGCCGAGGGCGGATGTGTATCATTGTGTGGCGACGGGATATGCGGGCGTGCTGGGCAGCATGGCAAAGCGCAGGTTTGGCTGCAGGCTTCTGATCTCGGAGCATGGAATCTACACCAGGGAGCGCGAGGAAGAACTGATCCGTGCGGACTGGGTGTCCGGCATCTATAAGAATATCTGGATTGAGCAGTTTAAGAAAATGTCGAAGCTTGCCTATGACAGGGCGGATCTGGTCACAAGCCTGTACGCGCACGCGAGAGAGCTTCAGATCGAACTGGGATGTCCTGCAGATAAGACGAGCATTACCCCGAATGGGATTGATCCGGCGCGGTTTGACGGTTTGAAGCGTCCGGAAGCGATGGAGCCGGATATGGTGCACATCGGTGCGGTACTCCGCGTGACGCCGATCAAGGATGTCAAGACCATGATCCGGGCGTTTGCGTATGCAAAGCGCGATGTGCCTAACTTAAAATTATGGATTATGGGGCCGACGGACGAAGACGAGGAATACGCGAGAGAATGTTTTGATCTGGTGGAGCTGATGGAACTGCCGGATGTGGTGTTTACCGGAAGGGTGAATGTGACGGAATATCTCGGCGGACTGGATTTTACCATTCTGACCAGTATCAGCGAGGGGCAGCCGTTAACGATTCTGGAGGGCTATGCGGCGAAGCTTCCTGCGATAGCAACCGATGTCGGAAACTGCCGCGGACTGTTGTACGGCGAGGACGATGATTTTGGCGAGGCGGGAATTCTGACGCACATCATGAATGTGAAGGAAATTGCGGATGCCATGGTGAATCTTGCCAGACATCCGGTCTGCAGAAAACAGATGGGAGAAAACGGTTACCGCCGTGTGATGGCAAAGTACAAGATTTCGGATATGCATCAGACGTACCGGAAGATTTATGAAACGTTTGAGAACATAGACTGGTAGAAGGGAGAGAGACTGTGGCAGGAATAGGAATCAAGCTTCAGAAAATATATGAGAAAAAAACGATTCTTGCATATCTGGCCGGATTCGGCTACAGTGCGGTCGTGACGGTCGCACCGATGTTTGTCGTGATCGGAACGATCATGCTCATGAGTCAGCTCCTGGGATATGAGAATGTGGGATATGCGAGAAGAGGACTGTTTTCCGGAACGCTGCTTTACATCTTTATCTTTTCGCTTCTGACGGCGGCGCCTTTTAATGCGGTGTTGTCCCGCTATATGTCGGATGTCATCTACGAGGAGCGCTATGAGGATATTCTGCCCTGCTACGATGTGGGGCTGCTTTTAAACATTCTGCTGGCAAGTCTTCTCGGAATTCCGTTTTGCGTGTGGGAGCATCTTGTGGGACATGTCAACCTGATTTTCGTGTTTACCGGATTTTGCGGTTATATCGCACTGGTTCTCGTGTTTTATTCGATGCTTTACCTCTCCATCTGTAAGGATTATCAGAAGATATCGCTGTACTTTTTGACAGGAATGGCGGCGGCGCTCGCCTGCTCCCTCTTTTTTGTAAAAGTATGCGGCAGGGAGATTGTCTACAGTATGCTGCTTTCCCTCACGATCGGATTCTTTCTTACGGCGGTGCTGGAATATGCCACGGTGAAGCGCTATTTTAAGAGGAACAGCAACCGGTACAGAAGAGTTTTTTCGTATTTTGGCAGGTACTGGAAGCTGGTGGTGATCAATTTTTTGTATACCCTCGGTCTGTATATTCATAATTTTGTGTTCTGGAATACGGATTTACAGATGCGCGTGGCGGATACGTTTGTCTTTGCCCCGACGTATGATCTGGCAACCTGTCTGGCGATGTTTACGAATCTGTCGTCGACCATCATTTTTATCACGCGGGTAGAGATGCATTTCCACACACGTTACAAGGCGTATTCGGAAGCGGTCATCGGAGGAAGATGGGAAGATATCAAAAATACAAAAGACAGAATGTTCCGGCAGCTCTCCGCGGAGCTCATGAACCTGGTGCGCATACAGTTTATCATCTCGACGGCAGTGTATCTGCTCTGCGTGGTGGTGCTTCCGCAGTACGGGTTCTCGGGAAGAGTGATGCAGATCTATCCTTGTCTTGCCGCCGGATATTTTATATTATTTATTCTGTATGCAGAAATTATTTTTCTGTACTACTTTA
>ERZ832973.2049-NODE-2049-length-12234-cov-8.383693_pt1 | contig 12234 bp, 7 predicted proteins | sample MGYA00519950_ERZ832973 | MGnify/ENA primary metagenome ERZ832973 (study PRJEB31850, sample SAMEA3708734) | human gut metagenome | biome: human gut; feature: human-associated habitat; material: faeces | place: China | collected 2014 ... | reverse complement strand
TGCGGACATTTAAGAAGATATAAAAAGATAGTCAAAAAGACATATATAATTTATTTGAAATTAGATAAACAACTGCGTATGCATGCCAATCCGATGGTCATTGATTGGATTGATTCATTTACTAAACAAAGAATTCTTAAAAAAATTCCTAAAGAGACAGGCAGTTATCATTTAAAGATTTTTGATGATCCACAAAGCCTTGACTTAGAAATTCAGGAAAAAGCGAATCGTAAAGATTCTTCTTTATCCAGAACGATCGCTACCTATGATTGGCAATACAATCAGGGCAAAAAAGTAAACGAACGTGGTAACCATTGGTCTGTCATGATCAATGGTTGGCGTAAACCTTGGAATTATGAATTGAAATCCGAATTGACACCGAAAGAACAACGTGCCATCAAAAATCTATCTTGGGCAGAGCAATCACATACGATCAATGAAGTAGGTTCTACTTTTTCCATTCAAGGCTTTGATTTAAATTATGCCGGTGTGATTCTTGGCCCTTCTGTCAAATACCGAAATGGTAAAATTATATTTGATCCAAATGAAAGTTGTAATACAAAAGCAATCCGTAACAGAACTTTATCAGATGGAAGCAAAAAGAAATTTGGAGAAATCATGATCCAACACGAAGTACGCGTTTTGATGACTCGTGGTGTAAATGGTCTTTATATATATGCCTGTGATCCACAACTTAGAAAAGCTTTAAAAGACGCTCAAAAATAATCTGGAGGTAACTAAAATGAAACAAGAAACAATTGACCGTATTCGAAAATTTACAATAGATCGTGATTGGGATCAATTTCATTCACCTGCTAATCTTGCAAAATCAATATCCATTGAAGCAAACGAACTTTTAGAATGTTTTCAATGGAGTGACACCGAATATGATCTTCAGCACGTCAAAGAAGAATTAGCTGATGTTATTGTGTATTGTCAGGATATGTTAGATAAACTAAATTTAGATGTTGATGAAATTGTCAATATGAAAATGGAACAAAACGAGGCAAAATATCCTGTTGAAAAAGCAAAGGAATCTGCTAAGAAATATAGTGATTTGTGATATCAGTCTGTATCTGTAATTTAATATAATGCACGAGAAAATGTCCTTGGTTATTTCATTTTCTCGTGCTAATTTTTTTGTATATAAATTATTAGAATTTTCCTTGTTTTGCGACATCCCAATGTCTGCAAGAGCTTAACTTGATTACAAACAATTCTTCTTATAATGAATTTATCAATTCTGTTAATTCAGGTCTATTTTCTGGCTGCTCATCCAATATTTCCATAAGTACAAGCTTAAAATCATCGTTTAAATCATCAAGCTCGTCAATACAATCATAATCATCCTCTATAGAACCTAAAATAATAAACAATATTGTCTTAGCTAAAGAATAAATATCAGCTTTTTTCCAATCAACACCAATACCCATATTGCTATTTAATACTTCCGGTGCAAAAAATTGATTTGTATTTCGATTATGAATTTTTTTCTCGACATTCTGAAATACAGTAAATGTGGCATCTGCTGAATCTTTTGTACACTCAAACTTTGCCAACAACGGCTTATACTTTCCTCTAATGTCAAAAATATAAAAAGCATCAGGATTAATATTCCTATGATATAGCGGTGTATCATAATTATGTAATGACTCGATTCCTTTACACAATCCAGTAATAATATCCATTTTCTGTTCTATATTAATGCTGTTAATAAATTTCTTTGAAAGACGAATGGGTCTGTTTGGTAAAGAATAAACTTGAAATTTATAATCACCATTGCTCCCTGTAATATTTTCAGTCTGCCTTATTACATTAGATGGGTCCTCAAAATTATCCTCCCAGAGCTTGTTGATGATATCGATATCACGCCTTTGACCTTGACTAATGCTATCAATATCACTTGAGAAAATATAATATGCTATTTTTCCTTTTCGTTTTTTTACAAATAATGTTTTTCCTGTTTCTAATAGCAAACCCATTTTTTCAACAATTTGTTTAGGAACGGCAACATAATCACGAATAGGCACTAGTGTGCTATCATACTTTTTTATTTCACCATAATATATACACAAAAAATCGTGAAAAGACCCTGCTACTCTTAAGCAATTTTCTCTATTAGGAATGAATTTTTTTTCATATGATACATTCTCATGAGAACTCTCGCTACCAAATCCATACAAAAAACGAATAAATGCTTTTAGTTTTCTTCTCACTTCATCCTCATAAGTAGTATTCCTAACAAATGAATATTTCAATAACATTCCAGCAAATTCTTTTTCTCTTCCAGCACACAGATCAATAATTATATTCTTATAATTGAGCAAAGATGCGGGTTGTTTAATCTCAGATATTATCTGTTCCTTTATAACAGAAAGATCCATGTCTACATATTTCGCTTGCTGCTTCCGTTTCTTTGCTTCTTCCTCGAGGGCAAAAGCTTCAAAAGCTATTCTTATTTTATGAGCAAAATCCATATAATCTACTTTAAGATTTTTTTCAGCTTCATAAAACTTTTTAAATAGCTCTTCATTTTTAGTATGGTCATACACAAAAGCGAAATTCCCAATGGGTATCTCGTCTTCTTCAATTTGCAGATATGCCATAATATCACTCCTTTATATTTTAGTATTCATTCGATTTGAAAGATTCGCCTTCATCTGTTTGATTGCTTCTTGGGACTCTGTATAATATCCAGTTTCTTGTCGAAAACCTTTATTAGGATCTCCCTTGAACGAAAGCCAATTGAAGCTGGTAATAACCATGTACTCATTATCTTTCATCAATACCTTTTCATGCGTATTACTTAATTTTACTAATAAAAGTTTATTACCATACTTCTTCTTTTGAATATCTGTCAGTTTTTGTAGAATCCATTTATCACTATCTTCTTTTTTACTGATACCATATCCAATTATTACTCGTGTGTTTCTTCGCAAAGCCTTTTCTATATATCCTAGAATTTCGTTATTCAATCCTCCCGATTTAATCCATGGAGATACAATAACAACCGTATCACATGCATTCTTCAGTGCATCTAAAAGCAAAGGTCTATGGTCATATGTAAACAGGATTCGATCAGCACTTTTTCGTTCACTCTTCATCTCTTCTATTTTCTTTTCTAGAAAATGAATTTTTTCTGTCGCTGATTCTTTCTGTTGCTCATCATTACCATCATCTTCATTTTTTATAGAATCGAGCTGTATCGTTAAATTTGATATTTCATGTTCAAGTGTAGAATCCTTATAAGAAAATGATTTTGCACTTTCTATTATTTCCTTCGGTAATACACTTATTAATGAATTATCTTCTTTTGCCTCTGAAATATCATTACTGTCAAAATCAACAACATGCGAATTATTGTTATACTGTTTTTGTATAGCAATACTATAATCATCGTTACGTGTTGTTCCATCAAAGACCTGAAATTCAATATCATCTGATTTATTCATAAACACAAGAACATTTACCTTTTTATATTCAACGTACGTCTTTGTCACTCTTGATATTTCCTGTAAATTCCCTTCTAATACGTCTCGTTCATATGCATGATTCTTCTTAAACAGATTTATAGCACGCTTAACATCCTCATATACTAACGAGTCAAGAGTTGGCTTTTCAACAGTTGCATTTATCGGCTTTATTTCAAAACTACGTAATTCTTTCGATTTATACAATTTTCTCGTATCAAGATAAACATTACCAAGAAGTCCATCTACATATAAAGCATATTCAATATCTTCTGGAACAATTGTTAGAGCTTCTTTTAAGTCCGTTTCTCCTTTATCTGTAAGTTTAAGTTTTGAGCAAAAAATATCAACTGTAATTAAACTATTCTTCTGTAAAACGGCAACAGCATTATTAATCGTCGTCTTATTTACCCCAAGAAAATCACAAATATCAGAAATATCATCTATTCCAGACGAAATAAATTTCAAAATAAATTCCTGTAAAACCGATAGTTTCTTTGATTTCAACATTGTAAGTATAGCTTCTATATGCCATTGCGGAATTCCTGCTTCATAATACTTAACAAGTTTTGAATTTGGTACGGAATTTACCTTTAATTTTGCAAGTTCTTCTATCGTCATATTGTTACACCTCCTTCAACATACAATCATCTGAATTATCTCGGATAAACTTAATAATTCCAACAAAAGGATTCTCTTTCCCACTAATAGCTAAACGTCTTTGTGCACACTGATGATCCCCCACCACAACTAACAATTCTCTTGCTCTAGAAAATGCAACATTTAGTCTTCGAACATCCTTTAAGAAACCAAGTTTACCATCATCATTACTCCGTACTACACTGTAAAAAACAATATCTGTCTCACGACCTTGAAAAGCATCAACGGTATTTATTTCAATAGACATGTTATGAAATTTTGCCTTATAACTGCTTTCATATAATTTTGTAAGACTATCTCTCTGTCCTCTATATCCAGCAATAATGGCTGTTTCTTTTTTTAATTTTAATTCGCTTAATTCCCCATCAATCTCAAGAAGCTGCTCAAAAATGATTTTAGCTTCACAAATATTTCTATATGAATCTAAAATCCGTTCTTCTTTTCTATCAGATCTTGATGCAGTTGAAATCCAAACTAATGGTTTACTTTCATAAAGCTTAAGTGGAATAGTTTTTTCTTCTTTAGATGTTTTTGATACTAGTTTACTCTCATAAAACAATTTACTAATTAAATCTCCGATAACCGGATTCATTCTGTATTGCTCATCCAGAATGTTCTTGCAGTTATCACTAAGACTTTTTTCCAGATACTCAAATAAACTCACCTCAAGGTCTTTTTTATTAATGTTCATTCGTTCTTTATCTTGTAATTTTAATAAAGCATCATCAACTACAGGTGGTAACTGTTTATGGTCACCTACCAACACAATCTTACGTCCCAAACAAATAGGGACCAAGATTTCAGGAGGAGTAGCCTTTCCTGCTTCATCCACAATTACCCAATCAAAATTTATTTCTATAGCTGATCCCAAGCTTGCAATACCAAGACAAGTGGCTCCTACAAGCGTTGCATCTGCAATACTTTCTTGTAACAATCCTTCTCCTTGTGTGACTCTTTTTTGCCATTCTTTACATAGACTTTCAACTTTTGAATATTTAACATATTTTTTCTTGTTTTCTTTTAAAGCAACTTGGATATCCGCTTTGACCTGTCGATACTCTTCATCTGAGGATACTCTTAAGATTTCCTTCCACTCATCCACTTCCAGCCTTTTAGCCCCCAGTTCTTCTTTAATGGCTACATAACGGTTTTGAAGTTCTATTTTCTGTTCTGCTAAAGCAATTGATTCATCTATAACAGATGCAAGTTTACTATTCAGTTCCAATAGTCTCTCAGTAAACTCATCAATTATTTGTGATAAATGTTCTTCAGTAACTCCTACTGTCTTAATAGATACCATTTGTTTCATTACCGATATTTTCTCATTAATAAACTGCCACTTAGAATCTAATACATTAACCCTTTCAAGCTCAGTTTCAACTTTTTCAAGTTGATCAATCAATTCTAAAATTTCCTGAGTTATGCTTTCAATTTCAGTAATAATACTATTCTTTTCCTGTAGAGATTCATCGATTCCAATTTCTTTTTTATATCTAGCAAGCGCTTTCTTACAGTTCACAATCACTTTCTCTGTCCATTCTCTACAAAAAACATCAAGCGTATATTCCTTTGATGATTCTGATAATTTGTCCAAAATACCGATACGTATCATCTTTATATCAGGAATTAGTTTCTTTATCTTTGCCAATGAGTTGTCAACTGCCACGTGCGACTGTGATGCAATTAAAATCTTCGCATCTGGATTACCTTTATATTTATCGTTACCGTACAAAATTTGATACACAAGTTCTGAAATAAACGTGGTTTTTCCTGTACCAGGAGGTCCCTGTAAAAGAAACATATTATCTGATGATAATGCTTTCTCGAGACTTATCAGCTTAGATCTATCAATATCTTTCGATTTACAATCTGCCTCTGTGAGCATAAGATTATTCTTTGACGTAGCTATAGCAGGATTAAAAATTATTTCACTTATTTCAAGATTTACATTCTCCCTATACTGAATAATTTTTAATGCTCTACGTTGTCTATTAAGAGCAATTTCTGCCATTCTCATACTGATAGAAATTTCGCCAGCAGAAGCAATATTTGAATAATCAACTTGTGGTGTCATATCTATTATCATTTTTCCGTTCGCAAACTCTCTCATATGCCCAACATCAATATAATGATTGATATTCTTTTTTGTTGTCATTTGAAGCATGTCATCATATGTATAATTTAACTCATACCCTCTATCCGTATTAATTTCTATTTCTAACGAAGCATCCTCCTCATTTATTTTCAAATTATGATATGTTAATGTAGATTTTTTCTGCCTTATCTGTTTTATTTCCAACTCAAGAATATTCTTCCATTTTCCCGTAATATCCTTCTGATGCATATCTTCGTCACGATGACTAATATAATTTGCTTCGTAATTCAATACATCTTCACTTAATATTTGCGCATTTATCTCTGCCTTATAATGAATTCTCGCACCACTTCTAACTTGTATGCCATAAGGAATCTCATATGCTATCTCTTTTTTTGTAATTAATCTATCTGGTTGAACAAATACAATACTAATTACTGTAAAACGTTTATCATCTCGCCGGTCAATTTTTAGAAGAGAAATAAATCTCTGCCCATATAGTTCGTATGTATCTTCAAATACACCATCTTTGTTCTTTCTAGTCCAAAGATAACACTTTCCAGCATATTCTTCTTCAAGAATTTTCAATGCCAATACATTTTCTTCCTTTTCGATGTAACCACATGCTGCTAATCTCTTTGTAACAGTATTAGTGAATCCTATGCTGATATATTTTTCCTGAACAAGTAAACTTATTTGTTTTTCAATATCTCGCTTAAGCTCTGAAATAGTACCATATCGTAAATTTGGATTTTCCTTAGTCATCTTTACAAGAATGTTCTGCATACCTTGTGGAAGCATACTAACATCCATTGATTCACGAGTCGTAATACGAGTACAAGTAAATATTTCATAAAAAATTAATCAGAGTGAATATATATCACTCTGATAGGATATCGTTTTACCTAACATCTGCTCTGGAGAGCTATAATTCTTTGTAGCAAATGTAGCTAATGTATAATCTCTATAAAAGGTGTCCTTTAACCTACTGATGCCAAAATCAATAATCTTCACCGTTCCCTCTTTATCAAACATAAGATTAGACGGTTTCAGATCACGATGAACAATATTCTTCTTATGAAGATACTCAACACCTTCAACTACCTGCTCCATCAATTCCAGTTTTTGAGCATAACTATATCTACAAATATCCTCAAATGCTTCTTTAAAATTTGATCCTTGAATGTATTCAAGCACAATAAAAAAAGCATTAAAACCTTCGTCAAAACCTCTATCTAAAATACGAACAATATTCTTATGATTCAGTTTATCTAATGATTCAACTTCGCGATTAAAAATTTGCTTTTGTAAATTCTCATCGCCAAAACTTGGTTTATTAAACATCTTTATAATGACAGAAGTATTTGCATCATCGTCGTCAATATCTGTATCCTCACACAATAAGATGGATGCCATATTTCCACCACCAATATCTTTTTTCTTTAACCTATATCTATCTGCTATATATGTAGCCATAAAATTACCTCACATACTGTTTATTATCTTCAATCTTTTTTGTTTTCTTTAAATTGCTATAAATCCAAATGATTGTTTATTCACACATACACAGTTAACATTCCTATTCTTAAAATTCTTTAGTAACAGGATTAGTGAATGGTGTTTCACTTTCATAGCAATTGTATTGATAAGGACCCGTCTTGTCAATAAAACTATTTCCACAATCTTCTGGAGACATAGTATCCTCTGAAGGCATAGATTGATATGCTTTTAGATTTTCAAAATCAAAATTCTTATTTTCTAACATAGTACCATCTTTATCATAAAAACGACTAGTTATGCTTGCTTGAGCAAAATCAAAATCATATCCATCTTTGTTAAATTCTTCTTTATTGTAACCGTTTTTATCGTAACCATCCTTGTTATGCCTTATACCCCATCCTATCATAGCCATTTCGATTATAACCATATCGGTCAAATCCAAATCTATCGTAAATCTCTTTTTTCATTTCAGTTATATCTCCCATCTATATCTCATCCAACCGATAACTATGCACCGGATACCCACAACAATGTATATACAAACCTCCACCATACATCGATTTCTCTGCCGTCAAAGAATATTTACACCTAACACATTTCTGCCCAGTTCCACCATTTCGATTAAAATACTCTTCCACGAAATCAACATCCACAAATTCTGTTGTTTTACATTCAGGATATCCCACACAACTTATAAAGAAATTCCCCTTCGGACTTTTCTTTAATTGCATTGGTTTTCCACATTTCGGGCATTTCTTATGTAGTCTTATATATGCTGCAAACGTATTTTCATCCGTTTCTTCCTCTTCCGAATCTGTTTCTGCATTACTCTCATCTATCGTCTTATTCATCTCCATAAATCCATAAATTGCAGATGCTGTATTAGCCCCTTTAAATCGGATGATCGGACGATATTTCATCCGTTCTTCTTTAAACTCTGCTTGTGTACTTGGAATTCCGTACCAAACAATTTTTTTATCAATGATTGCTAATGGATTACTTACAAATGTATTTTCAATTGCCAATGACATCAATTCTCTTGGCAGAGACTTTCGATTTTCTGCTCGTATGCAAACTTTAATACCTCTTTGTTTGGCTTCTTTTAAAGCTTTTACCAATTTTGTTATAAAAAGGCTTGTCTTAGGTTTATCTGGAATATCAATCCTGATTTCTCTTTTTGCCGTTATGATATCATTGATAAACGCCAACTCCCCTTCTTTCTCTTTATAAAACTTCATTGTATTTCCAAGGTTTTTATTATAACCCTCTTCAAAATAAGTTCCTGTAATGTCATTTGATTCGCGAATTTCTTTGTCAATCATCTTTTTAAATATAAGATTTTGTGATAGTTTTTTATTTTTCATATAATCTACATTTGCCAGACCTATAAATTTACCTCGACTTCTTGTAAGTGCTACATTAAATAATCGATTGGCATAATCATTTTGCATAGATGTCAGTAATATTCCTGGAGCTTTCATTCGATAACAATCGACTGCATCATATATGATCACATCTTTTTCTGAACCTTGAAACTGATGTACAGTTGCTGATGAAATTGTTTTAGCTTCTGGATAAATACTGGCTGTATCTCTTATCATTGCATGTAATAAACGAGATTGTGCATGATATGGCGTTATGATTCCTATCTTGTATTTTTTCTCAATATTTAGCGCTAAATAAAAAGATAAAAAGGCACTTAGAATATTAACTCTGGAATTATCACTTACTTTCGTACAAGTAGTTAATAGCCCAGATAAATCTGCTAAAACCATTGCTTGATCACAAAGAGGCTCTTGTTTTGTAATATCTGATATTTTATCTTTTATAGACCCTGCAGATTTTAATAAATCATTATACATTCTATGACTAACAAACTCTGCAATCTTTGGATGCATTCGATATTGTGTATCCAACAGGCATAGCCACTCATGTTTTTTATGTTCGTTCACTGCTTTTGTAATTCCGCAATATTGAAAAATATCAGTATTTAGTACTGAATTTTTGTTACTTTGAACGATTGGTGGTAATTGTCTAAAATCTCCCATGCATACAAAATGTTTTTCTGCAAGACTTGCTGAGAATATAATCTGTGGAATATATGCCATGCTCGCCTCATCAAAAATAACTACATCAAATTTCGAATCAAATATGGTATGATCTACCACTGCTTTTGATACAGTTGTCGCAACAAATCTTGCATCCTTTACACATTCCTTCTCTTCTGTCATCAGTCGAATACGGATACTTTTTAATTCGTCTTCAATTGTTGCATATTCTGAAGATCTTTTACTGATATATTTTCTTCGATCTAATAATTCTTGACGTTTTCTAAGTAGAGATGGATGTCTGTGAATTGACAGATTATAGGAAGTTAAATATTCATGATTTAATAACTCCTTATCTTTTGGATATCCATACCGAACGAATATTCCCGGTTTTATCGTGTCGCCTGTTAGCTTTGTTACTCTTTTTACTGCACCATCTACGGAAACATTGCTATATGATAACATCAAAACTTTTTCCTCATTTTCTATATGTTTTAATGCAATCTTTGCTAATGTCTGTGTTTTTCCTGTTCCTGGAGGTCCCCATACAAAAGTAATCGGTTGTTCAAATGACATCTTAACTGCTGTATCTTGTCCCCTACTAATTTCCGTATCTGAATAATCAATAGATTTTGTTCCATCACAAATCAGACTTTTTACGATTTGTGATGGTTCACTTTTCATAATTGTTAGTCGTTCAATTAATGAATTTAGCAATCTCCATGGTTCGGCTGAGATATCAATTGATGGCACATCTTTTCCTAATTTTGCTTTTGTTTCAATAATGATCGTGAATTCTTCGCATCCTACAATACTTCCTTCTTCTTTTTCTTGTCGATGCCATATGGTAATCGGTGTGCCTTCTGGATAGGATAATTCATCGTCTGATTCAAATGAATATATGTATTTCCCCTTTTTGAATTCAATTAACTTTCCGTCGAAGAGGCTTTGTTTTTTGCCTCCATTCTTGCGTAGATAAGAAATCTCTCCTTGTAAAGCATCTTTGTATTTTTCGTAGAAAACATCCATTGTTTTGTAGGATTGATTCCATTGTTTTTTGTTATTTTTATTTTTATTTTTATTTGCTTGATTTCTTGTAGTACTTGTTTTTGTTGTTTTAATATCTTGATTTTCTAAAGTTAGATATCCATCAACATCAAAACATGATGGGTATTTAAACATTTTTTCTTGATCTACACTTTGGAACTTTACATATACGTGATCATTATCAAGCTTTGTTATTTCTCCTGTTCCATATTTCTTATGGATTACTTTTTCCCTTACTAAATTCATAAAATATTTCCCCATTTTAATCAATTTTAATTTGTGCAAAATTGTAATAAATTATATCTGCTATTATACCATATTTTTGTGTATTTTCAACAATGCATAGCTTTGCTATTCAACAATTCCTACTAAAATTTCTATATAATATCTATTCCATTATCTTCTTTAGTTCATATCTCTCCTCTGATTTTAAATATAATCCCTCTGTTAGCGTGATTCTTTCCTTATCATCCCTACTAAATATAGAAAATTTTCTTTGTCCTTCTTCATCATAAACAGTTACATCAATAAACTTCCAATTGTTTTCTTTTAAATTTATAATATAAAATTCTCCAACTGGAATATCTATACCAATCTTAAACTTTCCAGGTCCTATTTTAATACTTTTGCCTTTATCCAATTTTTCTTGGTTTTTGACAAGTGCTTTTTTCTTCTTTTCCAATCTCTTTTGTTCCAATTTATTGAAATCTATATTATAAACTTCCTCTAGACACTCCAACATCTTTATAATTCCTTTTCCCACATATAAATGATTTGATCCAAATGCATATTTCATAGTATTAATACATTGTGGATCAATATAATTAATCTCATTTTTATTTTTTGTAAGTTCCTGTTTTATCAATGCATTTTTATTTTTACAATACTTCACAGGATATTTAAATCCACAGCCTTCTTCCCCTGTCCATCCATTATAAGAATGCGGATTATATGTTTGACTTCCTAGTTCATATTCCAATTTACAAATTAATTGAGCTATATCTTTATCAACTATCATCGCATATTCCCCCTTTTATTTATTCTCATCGATTTTCTATCTCTATCTAAATTATATCTAATTCTTTTACTATAAAACATATCTACCTTAAAGAATTAGCCTAGCTTAATCCTCTGTCTTTGAGGAATTAGCAATTTTTAAATTTTTTTGTGCCTTATCCACACAAAAAAGACATATCCCATTCTCAAAGATATGCCTTTCCCATCCAACCAAAATCATTCAATTTCTCTATTCCTCTTTTCCTCTACTCCTCCGTCTTAATCGAACTAATCACCACATCCCCCAACTGGCACCCCACTTTCCTCACCACAATATCCTCAATCTGACTCCTCTCAACTTTCGACAGATCCTTCTTATTCACCAACACATCCACCTTCCCATTCGTAATCGTAACAA